>Ga0066709_100005975_pt1 | contig 10184 bp, 13 predicted proteins | sample GraSoiAngelo_158_FD_79665 | JGI IMG/M metagenome (GOLD analysis project Ga0066709, IMG submission 79665) | Grasslands soil microbial communities from the Angelo Coastal Reserve, California, USA - 14_1009_16_30cm | ecosystem: Environmental > Terrestrial > Soil > Grasslands | place: USA... | reverse complement strand
ATCGTAGCTCGGAGCAGCCGATTCGACCTTGGATGCATCCCACGCCGGTTGGACGGAGGCTTTCATGAAGACCTTGTTTGTAGTCGGGCTCGTGGTACTCGTCCTAGGTATTCTGTCGTTCTTTGTTCCGATTCCACACTCGGAGAAGCATGGCTTCAAAGCCGGTGACGTAAGCATCGGAGTTCGAACCGAACATAACGAGCGCGTCTCTCCCGTTGCCAGCGTCGTAATGGTAGTCGTCGGTGCAGGAATGATGATTGCAGCCCGCGGCAGAACGTAGACTTAGTGATCAGCCTACGCAGCGTCATGGAAAACGATGCCGAGCGTGTACCGCTCACCGCGTAGGACCTCACTCACGCCATGCCGGAAGTTTGTTCGGTAATAGCCGCGTGCCCCCTTCACTGGACGGTATCGAGTGGTTATCACCACTGCTTCGCCTTGTTCCATTCGGATAGCGTGTCCGATGGATTGCGCTCGCGGGCGTTGTTCGACCAGAAGCAGTTCGCCGCCCGTGAACTCCTCATCTAGCCTGCTGAGCGCAAAGATCACCTGAAACGGGAACACCACGTCTCCGTACACATCCTGATGCAGGCAGTTGTAATCACCCTGCTTGTAGCGCAGGAGCAGCGGAGTAGGCCGCCCCTGTCCGCGGCGACGGCATTGCCGAAGAAAGGAATCCAGATCGGCCGGGAATTCTGCTTTGATTCTTAAAGCTGACATCCACTCATTCGCCACCGGAGCAAGAAAGCGATAAAGCTTTTCACGAAGCTCGGCGACGAGCGCCGGCAGCGGATTGGCAAAATACTGATACTCGCCTCGGCCGAAACGATACCGTTCCATATCGATGCGGCTGCGAAACAACGAGGCGTCGGAATATAGCGATCGCAGTTCCTCAGACTGAGTTTGGGTCAGGATTCTTCCCATGCGGGCGTAGCCGGAGTTCCAAAGGCTCGAACGGATCTCCGGCCAGGGAAGACTTGAAACCACAGACGAAATCATAACGTCGACAAGAATAAGTTGTCTGGGCCTCGACGATCTATCCGCTTTTTGCGTCGAACTTGGAGGGTGCATCCAGAATGGAAGTGGATTACACGATGTTTATAAGCTTTACGGCGCTCAGATCGTCATGACACGCCTACGCCCCGCACAGTGCATTAGCACTTCGCACTGGCGTACTCAATGGGATCTCACAGGCCGCGTTTGGAGTTTGCAGGAATTGGTGAGACTATTGGACCAGAGAACAGTTAGGAGCGGCAGCGTGAAATACCGAATTGCTATCTGGGCGGCGGCAGGCTTTCTTGTTGCGGGCTTGTGGGCACTTTATGCCTTAGCAGCAACTCCGATTCAAGCCGAACCGATTGCGTGGGCTCTCGCCCGTTTAACTTGCCCAATCGCGTTTGCTAGTTTTTATTTTCATTTCCCGGTTGGTATCTATTGGGTTCTTCTTGCGAATGCTGCTACGTATGGTTTGATCGGTCTGATCGTTGAGACTCTTCGGCAACAATTACATCACGCGAAATAATTCAAAGCAGCCCATTACCTTTTCTCCCTTGACATTCCACATCCTCAAGCGTAATCAGTAAGGGCACTTTGCTTCTGGCGCTGCTGCAAGCTTAATAGGGAAGCCGGTGAGAATCCGGCACGGCCGCGCCACTGTGATCGTGGAGAACTGGCCACAACGCCACTGACGAAAGTTGGGAAGGCGGCAAGTTCGATGAAGCGAGAGTCAGGAGACCTGCCAGAAGCGGGATGAGATGAACCTTCGCGGGAAGGTGAATCGTGATGACCCGCCTTCAGCTCGCTCCTGCTTCCCTTGCTGAGCGCTCGTCTCAGTTTCCCTCCCGATTGAAAGCTCCTCATCCGCTATCACTCTCCGTCGCTGGACAGGAGGAGCAATGCCCAGGTTTTCAAGAATCAAGCTCTCAGGAATCAGGTTTTCAGGAATTTTGTTATGTGTTTTAACTCTCACCGCTTGGGCTCAAGAGCAAAAGATTGCCGGAATTGTTCTTGATCCCGACCATGCCGCAATCCCTCGCGCAACCGTACGTTTGCTGAAACCAAATGGTGTGGAAGTCGAACGTAGTCTCACCGATGCTCTAGGTCATTTTGAGTTTCGCCGGACCTGCGCGGAAGACTGCCGCATAGAAGTTCGCATTACCGGATTCCAGACCCAAACCCAGCCTGCCGATCAGAAAGTAATCGTGCTGGGTCTCGCTCCAGTGCAGGAAAAGATTGCCGTAACCGCAACTCGCACGGAAACTCCCACCGAACAAATTGGCGCCAGCGTCACCGTGATCACAGGCGAGCAGATCGAACAGCAACAACAACTCCTTGCCAGCGATGTGCTGCGCCAAGTTCCTGGGCTGACGGTGGTGCGAAGCGGAGGGCTGGGAGCCACAACCTCCGTTTTCTCGCGTGGTGGCAACTTCGACTACAACAAAGTCTTGCTCGATGGTATCCCGCTCAATGAACCGGGCGGGAGATTCGAATTCAGCAGTCTGGCAGCTAACGATCTGGATCGCATCGAGATCGTGCGTGGCCCGCAGTCAGCGTTGTTTGGCTCGGATGCCATGGCGAGCGTGATTCAATTTTTCAGCCGTCACGGCGAGCGCGAAGATGATCGCCCTCATGTTGCGCTCAATTTCGACGCTGGCAAGTTCAGAACCTTGCACGGAGGGGCAGACTTGAATGGCGCGATCAGCGGTTTCGATTACGATCTCAGCTACGACCGTCTGAATACCGATAACGAAATTCCTAACAGCGATTTCCGCGACGCAACCGGCTCCGCAAATTTTGGATTGAGATTAGGTCAGCACACCCAGTTCCGCTGGATATCGCGTGGCGATTCAAGTTTTGCCGGGACACCGGGCCAGCTTGCCTTCGGACAGCCCATTCCATCCACTCTTAATTCGTTCTTCCGCAAAGCTGACGGCTACACCGGTTTCAGCGTGAGCAACCAAACCACCAGCCGGTGGGATCAGAGACTGGCCTACGGTTTTTCCCGCACGCGCCAGCGATCAACCGAGTTCGGGCTCGATCCTCCGTTTACACCCCAATTTGGCGCGAGCCGGGCGCAATTTGAAATCTTTGATTTTCTCTCCAACTTCGTGAATGACACGCGCCGGCACCACCTTGATTACCAGAGCAATTTGCGCATGGGGTTGGCTGATCAGAGCTGGGGACAGCACATTTTCACTACCGCGTTCGAATGGGATCGCGAAAACGGGTTTCTGAATGATTTCGCGGCTACCCAGGCTCCGACTCGCGCACAGCGTGATAATTTTGGCGGCACCTTTCAGTATCAGATGGCTGTCGGCCGGTTCTTTTTGACGAACGGCGTGCGGGTTGAACAAAACGGCAGTTTCGGGCGCGCTGTCATTCCCCGGAGTTCTGCCGCTTATTTGCTTCGACGAAACTCAGACCGGCTCGGCGCAACCAAGCTGAAATTCAATTTTGGGTTGGGTATCAAAGAGCCAAACTTCACAGAATCTTTCAGTCCGGACCCAAATTTTCTCGGCAATCCCAGGCTGCGACCGGAACGGACGCGCAGTTTCGACTTTGGGATAGAACAGAGACTGTGGAACGATCGCGCGAAAATAGAAGTAAATTGGTTCGACAACCGCTTTCGTGATCTGATCGAGTTTCAAATCACCAGCTTTAGCCCGTTTTCCGGAACGTTCTTCAACCTCGATCGAACCAAAGCTCAAGGAGCTGAGCTAGTCCTCGAAACAGCTCCACTGAGCGGATTGCGATTTACCGCGGGCTACACATATCTGAATGCAGAAATAACCAAGAGCAACACGCCCTCCAATCCGTTGTTTGGAGATAAAAAACAACTCTTTCGCCGGCCGCGACATTCGGGATCATTGGGTGCGGCCTGGGACTGGAGGCGGCTTACTCTCGCAACCAGTGCGGTCTACGTTGGCCGTCGTGCGGACAGCGATTTTCTCGGACTGGTGCCGCCGCTGACAAGCGATGCCCCTTATACCAACTGGCAGCTGGCCCTTACATGTCGAATAGCGAAGCATCTTTCGTACACAGCGGAGGCGGCCAATTTGCTGGATCAACATTACATGGAGGCTTTGGGTTTCCCTGCGCTGCGAATCAACTATCGCACGGGTGCCAAGTTCAATTTTTAGCTTTTGGCGTAGCTCTCGCGTAGCGCTGGCGTCTCGCCGGCTGTCGGGTGGGCGTCTCGCCCGCCGCCCATTGCCGTTGAAAGGAGAGCTATATGATTTACTTGATAATTGTCCTGGCAGTATCGGCGCGCTTCTTACCCCACGCCTGGAACTTCTCTCCGGTCTATGGGGCGCTGCTGTTCGGCGGGGCGCGTCTGAATAAAAGAGAATCGATCTGGTTCCCGGCGTTGTTGCTGGCGATCAGCGATCTCATCCTTACCAATTTCGTTTACCACTTGCACATCGGATGGCAGGAGATCTTTCAGGTTGCTGCGTTTGCCTCAATTTCACTAACCGGATGGCTGTTGCGGGAGCGCGTCGGCGTGACCCGTTTTGTGTCGGCAAATTTGGCAAGCGCGACCGCTTTTTATCTGATCAGCAACTTCGGCGTCTGGGTAGGATTGCACACCTACCCTCCAACCTGGAACGGATTAGTTCAATGCTATGTCGCAGCTATTCCTTTTTTCGGGCGCACCCTGTGCAGCACATTCATTTTCTCAGCAGTTCTGTTCGGCGCTTACGAATACTGGCGGCGCGCTCACCACGTTGAGGCTCATATGCAGACAAGGTTGAAACAAAGTAGGGGATAAGAGATATGCGAATTTGTTCATTCCTACCCTCAGGGACTGAAATTCTTTTCGCGCTTGGTTTGGAGGACTCCGTTGTCGGTGTCACGTTTGAATGTGACTACCCAGCCGAGGCGCGCACGAAGGAGGTTGTTGTTTACACCAAACTTCCGCCCGGACTTCCCGAACGCGAAATTGATCGGCAGGTCAATGAGTTTTCGTCGCAAGGGCGCAGCCTCTATCGGCTCGATGCAGAAAAGTTGCGCCAGCTCAAGCCGGAGCTCATCCTGACCCAGGACTTATGCCACGTTTGTGCAGCGTCTCCTAACGATCTGGCTGCGGTCCTCGGTACCCTGTCACCGTGCCCGCGAGTTTTGGCCCTGACTCCTCGCACCATTGCGGACGTATGGAAGGACATCATCGCTGTCGGCAACGCGACGGGGCGCCAAGCCGAAGCTACGACATTGGTTGCAAATTTAGAACGGAAGATTGCCCAAGTACGAAAAAACACGAGCGACCAGCGGCCCCGGGTCCTCTGCCTGGAATGGCTTGATCCTCCCTTTGCGGCAGGCCATTGGGTTCCGGAAATGGTGGAACTGGCGGGCGGAATTGATGTGCTCGGGCGTGCAGCAGAGCCGGGGGTAGAAGTTAGTTGGGATGCGATCAAGGAGAGCGATCCAGAGATTATTCTGGCGATGCCCTGTGGTTATCATCGCGAGGAAGTCGAAGCTGAGCTTCAGATTGTCCCGTTTCCTGATATTTGGTACTCACTTCGTGCAGTGCAAGCCGGCCGCGTATTCGCAATGGATGCGAGCAGCCATTTCTCCCGTCCTGGACCGCGAATTGCAGATGGAGTTGTGACGCTGGCGGAGATGTTTGACGAACAGACTCAACCCAAGAAATCAGCTTCAGCAGAACGCAGTTGGGATCGAACCGCGCGGGCTGGTCAGCGATGAAACGAATCCTGCTTTCCTGGAGCAGCGGCAAGGACAGCGCCTGGGCTCTGCATCTGCTTCGGAAAAATGCCGACTACAAAGTTTCAGGTCTTCTGACTACATTCAACGAGGTTGCCGATCGAGTCGCGATGCATGCAGTTCGGCGGAATCTGGTGCAAGCGCAGGCTTCAGCAGCGGACCTTCCGCTCTGGGCCGTACCGCTGCCATGGCCGTGCAGCAACGATCAGTATGAATCCATCATGGCAGCGACCTGCGCAAAGGCGGTGGCTGAAGGAATTGAGGGAGTCGCATTCGGTGACTTGTTTCTTGAAGATGTGCGTGCCTACCGCGAAAGGCAGTTGGAGGGAACCGGGCTTACGCCCATATTTCCGGTCTGGGGACTGCCCACCCAAGCCTTGGCGGAAGAGATGATCGCGTCAGGTTTACGAGCCAGGCTCACATGCGTGGATACTGAGAAGCTCGACCCATCGTTCGTTGGGCGAGAATTCGATGCGGCGCTTTTATCCGCATTCCCGTCGGAAATTGATCCGTGCGGCGAAAGAGGAGAATTCCATTCTTTTGTTTACGCCGGCCCGATGCTGACCTCTCCGATCCCAATCTCATTGGGAGAGACCCTGATCCGCGAGCGCTTTGCTTTTGCCGACCTGACTATGAATGGTGGGATCTAGCGCTCCGAAACTACATTGCGAAATCTTCGATAACTGTCATTGATTCTGTCATTTATCTTACGGCGCTCCTTAAGGTAAATCCTCCGGCGAATTACTCCCATGCCTGTTTCAATTGGCATAGGCAGCCGTCGAAACTGTTCAGTTGTGCGCCATAAAGCGGAGGTTTTTATGCAGATAAGAAACAGGTTTCTTTCTCTTGTGCTGGCAGGAATGGTGGGAATGGCGCTGGCGGCGTTCGCACCGGCGACGCTCCGAGCCCAGCAGCAAGTCAGGATTACCGGCGGCCCCACGCTCGACACGGTGAACAGCAACGCTGTATTTGTAACGTGGAGTACAAATCTCCCCTCGAGCTCGCGCGTCTGGTGGGGCAAGGACAAGAATAACCTGACTCACTTGGCGGAAGGTCCGGAGTCTGGCCAGACGAATCACAAGATCGAGATTCTGAACCTAGAGCCCAATACGACATACTACTTCACCGTCGAGTCAGGACAGACTCGTGGCACGAAAGCAGAAAACGAGGCAGAAACTCCGAACGTGTACAGCTTTAAAACGGTTGCTCCGGGTCAGAGCAAACGGAATGAGACCCCGCAGATCGCGGAAGCTGGGGCCGCAGCGGGTAACCTGGAGAATGGGAAAGTACAAATTACGAATGGACCGGTGATTGAAACTGCTTCCGCCAGTTCGGCCCGAATTGCCTGGAGCACGAACATTCCGGGCAGTACACGCGTTACCTATGGCACCGACATAAACAACATGAATCAGTTAGCAGAGTCGCCATGGGGACAGGGCGGACAGACACATCGTGTGGAGATGAAGAACCTGAAACCTAATACGACATATTTCTTCCAAGTGGAGACCGGGCAGTCCGCGGGCTCGGACGTCGAGAGTCATGTGTACACCTTCAAAACGCCAGCTGGAGGCGGCCAGCTTGGACGCATAGATCATCCACAGCAAGTACGCTAACTAAAGAGGGGGAACGCGGAAAGCGGGGGTGGCGTAAACGCCGCCCCTTATTTTTTGCTCGACGTATCCAACACCACAAATTTCTAACTACTAGAATCACGCAAGTATTTCGCCAGGAGTCCGGACAGATCGTCCGGATAGTCATAGAACTCTTCGTTCAGCCCGTTAAACGCGGCTGCGTGAGGGAATTTTGCTAGTAGAACATCCTGCCGCGCGAATCGTTCCTTGGGCGGCATGCCGCCTGGAAACATAGCCGCCGCTCGCTTCAAGATGTCAGCCATTTTGAACGCTCCAATTGCTTCGAGAGCTTGTATGGTTTCCATTGTGTTGTCGCCGGCGTTGTTGTAGAAAAACTGGTGAAAACCACCATTGTTCACCTCATCTTCCAAAGCTCGTACTAAGTCCGCTACTTGTTGTGCATCCATCTCGGTATCTGGGCACTTGAACCGAACGTATTCTATGTGGGAAGGTCCCTAAAATTTGATCCGAGTCCTATGCCCCTTGATGAAGGTGTACAGACGTTTGTTAAGGTCCTGCGGATTCCGATAAAACAGCTCATCACATCTGTCGAGGCGCTGATCGCGTTGTTCGCTCTCTTCCTGCATAGCGGTTTTGATGGTCTTCATGTTCAGGCTTGAAAGACGAAGAGCATCCACTGCCATTTGGGTTATTTTCGCGGCCTGCTTACAACTAATGCGGACAAGTGATTGAACGACAATCGAAGTAAATTTCCTGGAAGAGTTTCTGAAGAATTGGTCATATCCGCCATTGGTAACTTCCCGCTGCAAGGACCTAACCGCAAGAATGACGCGCTCCTCATCGGTTAAGGTATGTTCTCCTTCGCGAGCAGCCTTCTCCTGGATGGCTTTCTCAAACGCTGCGACCAAGGCGTCATACTGTCCCTTGGCTGGGTAAGAAAGCAGCTCTTCTGCGGTTTCACCGGAATATCCTACAAACAACTCTGTTCTTCTCATCAGCCATATTTCCCAAGATAACGGGGTCACGACATAGATGACCCTAAAAGACTGTATAGCAAAATGATAAGCACGATGGTTGTGAATGTGGCATACATTCGATCTCCTTCCAAAGCAAATCCGAAAATCGAGAAGGCCACACGCGCAACTGGCGTTGCGATCAACAGCAGCAGACCTAGTTGGATAATTCCGCGGCCTTGGAAGGCGAAGGCGTCTCGCACAATTCCACTGATGTGTCGGAGATCGGAAGGCTCTCCGCGGAAACTGCGGTAGTCGGCGGTCGCTTGGCCGTGGCGGGCAAGGTAAACGACCGCGCCCGTGAAGACAACGACTGCGGAAAAAATCACCCCAGTACGCAGCAAATTACCAATAATGTCCTCAACTCTTTGATCGGTCCAGCGAGTGAAACGGCGCATTCAGATCCTCCCGGCCAAACCGTTATAGAGCATCTGTCCCCCCAGTAGCAGGATGATGGCACTAAAAACCAGCCGTAGCCACTTGGTTTCGGCCTTCACCAAGATGCGTGTCCCCACGAGCGACCCCGCAAGAACTCCCAGCATCACCGGCATGGCGAGGCCCGGATCAATATAGCCACGGTTCAAATAAACACCCGCACTGGCAGCCGCCGTGACGCCAATCATGAAGTTGCTGGTCGTGGTGGATACCTTAAAAGGAATTCGCATCGCCTGGTCCATAGCGAGCACTTTCACCGCTCCCGAGCCGATGCCGAGCAGTCCGGAAAGCGCCCCCGCGCCAAACATCAGGCTGAATCCAGCCGGCACGCGGTGCACGCAATAATGGCGCATACCTTTAGCTTCAGGAAAGCTGCCATTCATCTTTAGGCGCGTGGCGAGTGGATCCGCAATATCGTCGAACGCGTGCCTCACGCGAGGGCGACCCGCGAGGTAGGCTGAGTAAAGGAGCACGAGTCCGAAAATCGTGGCAATTACGCTGCCTGAAACCCGGGTGGCGAGAAATGCTCCGAGTAGCGCTCCGATAGTTGTGGCAATCTCAAGAAACATTCCGATCCGGATGTTGGAAAATCCTTCTTTCACATAGGCGGCAGCCGCGCCTGACGAAGTCGCGATAACTGACACCAGGGACGCGCCCACGGCATAGCGAATATCGACTTTAAAGAATAATGTCAGCAGCGGGACCAGGACTACGCCTCCGCCTAATCCCGTCAGCGAACCGAGGAGACCAGCAATCACCGAACCGGCCCAGACCAGCACGGTGAATTCCAGAATGTTCATTCAGTTTTATCCCCGATAGACAGTCTGCCATATGTGGTCCTTCGCCATCGGCATGTACGATTAAATATCGGTGACTCGCGCGTGTGGCTGGCAGATTAACGTTCCTAATCAACGAATCTCACGTAAAATAGATGGAACTTCAGAGAATTGATACGATCACAGGAGAGTCTATGCCATCCCAACTTCTAGCACTCTACGCAGGGCCAGATCAGGTGATGACCGTGACCTCGGGACTCGCCAGCCTGCTTGGGCTTCTGCTGATCTTTTGGCATAAGGTGGTGGCGGCTTTTTTCAAGTTTATCCGCCTGTTCCGGCGAGGCGGTAAGGCCGCCAAGCCCGAACTTCAAGAAAATACTTCCAAGGAAAGTTCGTAATTCCGGGTTCGATTCTTGCGAAAAAAAGTTATCGTCATCGGTTTAGACGGCCTCGAACCCAGCATTGTTGAGAGCATGTTGGGACGCGCCGAACTGCCGAATCTGGCCAAAATCCGCGCCAGTGGGAGCTACACGCGGCTGAAGACGACCTATCCCGCACAGACTCCGGTAGCGTGGTCATCGTTTGCGGCTGGCACGAATCCGGGCGGGCATGGAATTTTCGATTTTATCTCTCGCGATCCAGAAACCTAT
>Ga0066709_100005973_pt1 | contig 10185 bp, 9 predicted proteins | sample GraSoiAngelo_158_FD_79665 | JGI IMG/M metagenome (GOLD analysis project Ga0066709, IMG submission 79665) | Grasslands soil microbial communities from the Angelo Coastal Reserve, California, USA - 14_1009_16_30cm | ecosystem: Environmental > Terrestrial > Soil > Grasslands | place: USA... | reverse complement strand
GTGCACGACAACGGTCACTTGGGCCCGGCCGTCGGCTAGCGCCCGCTCCGAGACCGTCCCGCTTGCCTGCGTCCCGAGCGAGGGTCCGCCGTGCGTGGCGAGGTAAGCGGCCGCGAGACCCGTGTAGTCGATCAGCGTGAAGCGCGTCTGGGGGTTGTTGTTCAACCACCCGATGTAGTCGGGAAGCGGCGGGAAGAACAGGCTCGTCGTGCCCTGGGCGGAGATGAAGTCCGAGAGTGGCCTCTGGGCGGCGACCTGGGGATCGTTCGACCGTCCGGAACTCTGGAGCGTCGCTCGGCCGAGGTGGGGCTCGAACGGGCTCATGGTGCAACCCACAACGGCCATGACGGCAAGCAGTCCGACGAGCAGGAACCAGAGCGATGCGCGATGGAACCTCATGGTGCTCCTCTCGGGTGACGACCTGCGGGGCAGGTCTTGGATGCGGGCTGCATCGCCCCGTGGAATCCCGAACCGGGCGGCGTTCATCACGGATCCGGACGGGGAAGCGGCCCCCTAAGTGGTAAAACGATAAACAGGATTGAACCGCCCGAACTTTCTGTCCCGGAGGGCCGGGGCAAGGGTTCGCTCGGGGCCGATTGGCGCCTCGGTTCAGGGCGGGCGCACTTTCTTCGACCGCTTTTCACTTTTCCTTCGTTTTACCAACTAGACACGTTCCCGCTGCCCTGCCGGGATCCGGCCAGGGCCCTCTGGGCACGAACATCGGCTCCGCCTGGGCTCTCCGGATCGGCCGACCGCGGGCCGCGGGACGTGGTGACACACGCGGAAGCTCGCGGGACTGGGACCGATCGGGGCCGCAGCGGGCGGAAGGTGGATGGGGCCGCCCGCGCTGGGTCCGACCTCGTGGCGGATCTGGCCCTTTCGCGTCCCACTTCCCGCGGCTGGCCGAGGCACCGGGTCTGCGCGCGAGGAGGCAGGCGACCGCGCCGCGGGCGCGGAAGCGAGTACAGGATCGCCGCCCCTCGGTCAACCGCGCAGCGCCGGGTTGTCGCGCACGCACATCATCGTTCCCAATCGTCGCCACCAGCTTCGCCGCAGCGCCCGCCACGACCGGCAAAGCTGGGCTCAATGGGGCCGGAGCTGCGACAGCCCCACCAAGGCGCCTGCGAGAACCAGCCAGCTGGAGTTGACACGATAGCGGAGCAGCAGCGTCAGGCTCGTCCCGGCGAGCGCGACCGTGAGCGGGTCGATCAGCGCCGCCCGCCCCAAGTGCCAGGTCACGACGGCCATCAGGGCGAGCGAGGCGGCGATCACACCGTCGAGAAACGCCCCCGCCATCGCCGGGCTCCGTAGACGCGGCAGTAGCGGGCCGCTCACGGCCACGAGCAGAAAGGATGGGAGAAAGATCCCGGCGGTTGCGACCAGCGCGCCCGGCGTGCCGCCGAGCACGTAACCGATGAAAGTCGCAGTCGTGAAGACCGGACCCGGGGTGATCTGGCCGACCGCCACCGCGTCGAGGAGCTGTCGCTCGGTGAGCCACCCCAGGCGCTGGACGAAGTCCGCGCGCAGGAAAGCCAGCAGAACATAACCACTCCCGAAGAGCACCGCTCCCACCTTGAGGAACACCAGGAACAGCGGCCAGAGACCGAACGCACCGGCGGTCGCGGCGCGCGCCGCAACGGCGCCGCTCGCCACCATCCGGCTCGCCCGCTCCGCCGACCTTGGGACGAAGAGGTGCCATGCGGCCAGGACACCTCCCGCCCGCGCAACGCTCCGGTACGTCATCACCGCGAGCCCCGCCGATGCGAGCACGAGCAGCTGAGATGCTCCGATGATCGTGGCACCCGCAGCCGCGATGCCGACCGCCGCCAGCACCCAGGACTTGATCGAAGCGCGGCCCAGTCCCCACAGGGCCTGCAGCACGACCGCGATCACGACCGGCTTGACGCCGTACAGGACTCCCGTCACCTCGGGTAACGAGCCGAATCGCACGTAGAGTGCGGCGAGCGTGCCGACCATGACCATGGCGGGAAGGATGAAGCAGGTGCCCGCCAGCACGAGGCCGCGCCAGCCCGCACGCGAGTACCCGATGTAGATCGCGAGCTCCGTGGAGCTGGGCCCCGGCAGGAGGTTCGCGGCGCCGGCCAAGTCGAGGAACTCCTGCCGCGAAAGCCAACCGCGGCGGCGGACGGCCTCATGCTCCATCATCGCAATGTGCGCGGCGGGGCCTCCGAACGCCACCGTTCCGAGCTTCAGGAACACCTACGCGAGGCTCTTGAGCGGCACGCGCTCCCGTGGGGCCATCAAGCGGGAATCCACCCGCCGACGGTCGTGAATCTCGGATCGCGCGTCAACGTGGCCCCTGCCGCCGATTTGATCTCGCTCCCCTGCTTCGGCGAGAGTACCGGGCGATCGCTCACCCGTCGTGAAAGCAAGCCCGTCGCGAGTCCGAGGTGCTCATGGCCCGTTCCTCGTCCTTCCGCCCGACCACCCGCCGGCGCTTTCTCAAGGTCGCGGGGGCGGCCGGCTTGTCGGCGGCGCTGGCATCGCCGGTCGTGGCGCTCGCGCAGCGCGCCGCATCGTCCGCCGGCTCCGGCGAGCCCAAGGCGCCGCCACATCCGGGAGCCCCACCCGCCGCGCCCGACACGACCAAGGCCCAGAAGCCGTCGGAGTTCGCCGATGATGCGAAGGCGCTTGCGGCTGTGATCCAGCGCCGCTACGGGAAGTACCTCGACGCGAAGCAGCTCCAGGCGATCGCCGACGAACTCGACGGACGCATGCAGGGAGGCAAGGCGCTGCGCGCTGCCGCGCTCGCGAACAGCGACGAGCCGGAGTTCACGTTCCGTGCCTGAGCGCGCGGGATCGCCTCCCCGGGCGGGCTCGCCGGCGCAGCGCGCCGCGCCGCCGCCGCAGACCGGGACCGTGCGGCGGGGAGGCCGCGACATCGCGGCGACGTTCCTGCCCGTTCGCGAGCTGGCGGCGATGCTCCGCGACGGCTCGCTGTCGTCGCTTGCGCTCACCGAGCTGAGTCTCACGCGGCTCCAGACGCTCGGCCCCCGCCTCAATGCGGTCGTGACGCTGATGCGCGACTCCGCGCTCCGCGCCGCCCGCACCGCCGATCGCGAGATCCGATCCGGCGCCATCCGCGGGCCGCTGCACGGCATTCCCTACGGCGTGAAGGACCTGATCGCCACGAACGGCGTGCCCACCACGTGGGGAGCGGCACCCTACCGGAACCAGGTGTTCGACTACGATGCCACCGTCGTCGAGAAGCTGCACGACGCGGGCGCGGTCCTGGTCGCGAAGCTCGCAATGGTCGAGCTCGCGGGCGGCATGGGCTACAACAACGCCGACGCCTCGTTCACGGGCCCGGGGCTTGCGCCGTGGAACACGAAGTTCTGGAGCGGGGGCTCGTCGAGCGGCCCCGGTGCTGCAGTCGCCGCCGGCCTCGTCCCGTTCGCGATCGGCTCCGAGACCTCGGGCTCGATCCTGACGCCTTCCGCGTTCTCCGGCGTCACCGGACTCCGGCCGACCTACGGACGCGTGAGCCGCCACGGCGCGATGGCGCTGTGCTGGACGCTGGACAAGCTCGGCCCGATGGGCCGCACCGCCGACGACTGCGGCTTGGTGCTGGCCGCGATCGCGGGCCGCGACCCCAAGGATCCGAGCTCGCTGGACGGCGGCTACCAGGAAGCCGACGCCGCGCCGGCCGGCAAGCGATTCAGGCTCGCCGTGCCCAAGGGTGTCGTGGAGAAGGTGCAGCCCGAGGTGCGGCGGAACTTCGAGGCGTCGCTCGAGGTGCTCAAGGATGTGGCGGACATCACGCGCGACGTCGCGTGGCCCGACCAGCCGTGGGGCCCGGCGGTGTCGGCGATCGTCGGGGCCGAAGGCGCTTCCGCGTTCATCGACCTGATCGAATCCGGGCGGCTGCGGGACCTCAAGTGTCCCAAGGACCGGCACGGCGGCTACGGCGCCACACTGATCCCCGCGGTCGACTACCTGCACGCCATGCGGCTGCGGGGGCCGATGAAGCGCGCGGTGCGAGCGGTGTTCGAGAAGTTCGACGCCGTCGTGTCTCCCACGCGCGCGAGCGTGGCGTACCCGATCGACAAGAACTTCGAAGACGCGTACCCCGACATCAGCGGCGGGCCGCCGCTGATCGCGGCCGGCAACCTGTGCGGCCTGCCCGCGGTGTGCGTCCCGAACGGCTTCGGCCAGAGCGGCCTGCCCACGTCGATCGCGTTCATGGGCCCGGCGATGTCGGAACGCGACCTCATCGACCTGGGGCGCGCGCTCCAGTCTCGCACCGACTGGCACACGCGGACGCCGCCGGGGACGTAGCGCACGTTCATCGGAGTCCAGTCCGACCCATTCCAAGGAGGTCCCGCGTGAAGCGCGTGACGTTGCGCGCCCTGGCCGTGGCGGGCGCGGCCGTGGTGCTGGCCGGCTGCAGCGGCGACATGAGCCGGCAGCTCATGAGCAACCCGGAGATGCAAGCGAAGGTGATGGACCTGATCTCGCAGAACGGCGCGATGGCGGGTCGCATGGTCGAAAAGCTGCTGGCGAGCGATTCCACCCGCACGGTGCTGCTCGACAAGCTGATGTCGAACGGAGCAGCGGTGCAGGGAGTGCTGGGTCGCGTCGCCGCGAGTCAGACCATGGTGGACGGCGTGCTCAATCTCGCGGTGCAGGACACCGTCATGAAGAGCCACCTCATGGGCGTGCTGCAGGGGATGAAGATGGTGTCCCGCTAGCGGGGGACGGGGCGCGCCCTAAGAGCTCGGGCGCAGGGGTCCGCTCAGGCCGCCTGCTGCGGCGCCTCGCGGGGCACGCGCTCCAGCGCCGCTTCCACCTGGGCGCGCGTGGCGAAGCGATGGCTGGCGACCGAGGTCTTCACCAGCAGCTCGAGCGTGTGGCGGTCGAGTGTGCAGCCGTTGCTGCGCGCGACGTCGTCCGCGATCGGCAACAGGCCGCTCAGCGCCTGCGGGAGCTGGTCGAGGTTGCCGCCGTAATTCGCCCGCATGTAATCGCCGACCCGCTCGTGGACGAGCTTCGAGACGGCGCGGAGCTTCGTGAAATCGAGCCCTTGCTTGGCGAGCCGGCGACGCACCGCCGACGACAGCACGACGCCGTCCACCACGAGGATCGCCGCGATGATCGACCAGAACCAGACCGGCATGCGAGCACCTCCCGCTCTCTCGCCCGACCCTGTGAAGCGTCCGGGCTAAGGGCGTTATCGGCGCGTGCGAGCGGGCGCTTGACGGCGGTGGCGGGCGTCCGGGTGGGCGGATCCTCGACGCTCACGCGCGTCCGGGCGGACGGTCAGTTCGTCCCCGCGCCTTCCGCCGGCACCACCACGATGTCGCGCTTCTCGCCGCGCCGCAGGATCGTGAGCGTCGTGCGCACGCCGATCTTGCGCTCGTCCAGCAGGCGGTGCAGATCATCGACGCCCGTGATCGGCCGGCCGTCGAACGCGACGACGATGTCGCCGTCCATGAGCCCCGCAGCGTGTGCCGGCCCCGCGGCTTCTACGTGCACCACCATCAGTGCGCTCTCGGACTTGATGCCGTGCACGCGCATCGTGCGGCGCTGCAGTCGCACGTGCTGGCCCCCGATGCCCAGGTAGGCGCGCCGAATGCGCCCGTCGCGGATCAGGGCGCTCGCGATCCAGCGCACGGTATTCGCGGGGATCGCGAAGCACAGGCCCTGGGCGGGCAGGATCACCGCGGTGTTCACGCCCACCACCTGGCCGCGCGTGTCCACGAGCGGCCCTCCCGAGTTGCCGGGATTGAGCGCGGCGTCGGTCTGGATGATGTTGTCCATCAGGCGGCCGGAGCTGGATCGCAGCGTGCGCCCCAGCGCGCTCACGACGCCCGCGGTCACCGAAGTCTGGAAGCCGAACGGGTTTCCGATCGCGACGACGAGCTGGCCTGGCTTGAGCGCCTGGGAATCGCCCAGCGCCGCCGGCACCAGATCCCCGGCCGACACCCGCACCACCGCCAGATCGGTGTCGGGATCGTCACCGATGAGGTCGGCCGGCAGCACGCCTCCGTCCTGCGTGGTCACGTCGATCTTCGACGCGTGGTGGACGACATGGCTGTTCGTGAGGATGAGCCCGTCGTTCGTGAACACGAACCCGGATCCGCTGCCGCCGCGCGGCATGTTGGGGCCCGCCCCCGGTCCCCCGCTGTGGGGCGCGTGATGGACGTCGATCTTGACGACCGAAGGGCCGACCTGCTCCACCACGCGCGTGACGGCGCGGGAGTAGGCGTCGAGCAGGGCGTCGTCGGGAGCGGGTGCCGGCGGGGGCGACGGGTGAGCCGCGAAATCGCTCGACGATAGGCGGCGTACAGAAGGCGGCATCAGGCGGTTCCTCGCAACTCGCGGGTCTGGGGCCGGGCGCTGCCGGCCCTGTTTGGATGGGATCGAAGCGGAGCGCCCGAGTAGCGGCCCGGCCGCTGCAACGAAAGTTCGATGCGCCACTCCCGAGCGCGGATCGGACAAGTCGGTGACAGGAGAAACCGCGCCGGGCGGGACCCGGCGCCGGCGCCAAGCGGGGGATCAGCGCAGCAGATCGACGGGGGAGAACGGGTCGCGCAGCGAGGCCGGGGAGTTGCCGTCGCGCGCGACACGATGCACCGTGAACGTCAACATGCCGCCCGCCGATGCGGGTCCGGCGAGCGCCACCGCCACCGGGCTCGATTCCACGAGCGATTGCGCGCGGGCGAGATCGGAGGCGTCGAACCGCATGAGCCATCGCGGGACGATCGCCTCCGGCTGCGCCGCCACGACGGCGCCGATGACGATCGGTGTGGTCGCGAGCGCCGTGACCACGGGGGCGCCCAGCCGGCTCAAGGCATCCACCGCGATCGCCCCGGGGCGCGCTGCCTGGATCATGGACTCGACCTCGTGGGCAGGGGTGGACAGCACCACGCCGGTGCTCTCGGGAGGCGCGAGCAGCGGATCTTCCGTCACGACGATCACGGCCACGCCGCGGCTCTCGCACAGCCGCACCACGAGCGCCCGCAGCAGCATGTGCAGCGTGTCGAGGTTCGACGCCGCGACGAGCAGCATGGCGGAAGGCTGCGCGAACAGCTGATCGAGCGCCTCGAACGGCCCCCGCACCGGCTCGCCCGACACCGTGGCCCCGACGGCCGGGCCAACCCACAGACATTCGCGGCTGCCGCGCACCAGCGTGATTGCGAACGACCGCCCGCGGTGGCGCATGACGCGGCGCAGGGTGGGGGCGCTCTGATCGTCGGCCGGACCGCCCTCCAGCATGCGGGCTTTCAGTTCGTCGAACACGACGGCGTCGATCGGCGCGTCGCCCTCGCCGGCGGGATGCCAGGCGCCGTGCACGAAGATGCGCGGGACGGCGCCGGGGCGCGCCAGCAGGCGGTCCGTCGGCATGTGCAGCATCTCGAGCCACGGATCGATCCAGTCCGGAGCGCGGCGCGTTTCGGAGGCCACCTCGCGGGCCAGGCGCGAGAACTCGTCGCGCAGCAGATCGAACTGGCTCTGGCGTTCGACCAGCCTCGCGGTCTCGCCCGTGTTCTCGCCGCCCGCCTGCGACGCCTCGTCGATGCGGCGCGCGGCCTCGAGCATGATCGATTCGGTGCCGCCGGCAATGACCGCGGCACCCTCCGTCTCACCGGCATGGAACTCGAAATGGCCGTGCTTCCACGTGAACACGCGGTAGGCGGCGTCCTCGCCCTGCTTGCGCTGGTCGTCGACCGCATTGACGAGCTGGCCCTGGCGGAACACCAGGGTTCCGCGCTGGCCGGAGTGCATCACGGTGAGCACGCCCGACGCGCGGTTCAGCATCAACAGCTGTCCGAGGTCGAACAGCCCGATGAGCCCGAGCTCGCCGGACAGGATGCCGGGAGCTTCACTCATGGTCGGCCCGGGCCGATCGACGACACTAGTGTTCCGGTACGGAACACTAGGCCGCGATCTTGGTGGACGGGGCAGGCGCCGGGTTCGTCTTGAGCATCGAGCCCAGCAGCTCCCGGTTCGAAAGATGCGGAGCCGCATCTTCCGGCGATATGACGCCGTTGCGCGCCAGATTCAGGATGCTCTCGTCGATCGACTGCATGCCTTCTTTTCTTCCGGTCTGGATCACCGATCCGAGCTGGAACGTCTTCTTCTCGCGGACCAGCGACGCCACTGCCGGTGTGCCGATCAGGATCTCGAGCGCGAGCGAGCGGCCCTTCCCGTCCTTGCGCTTGATCAGCCGCTGCGCCAGCACCGCCTTGAGCGACTCCGACAGCATCAGCCGCACCTGGACCTGGCGCTCGCCGTCGAACGAATCCAGGATGCGGTCGATGGTCTGGGCCGCGCTCATCGTGTGCAGCGTGCCGAACACGAGCTGGCCGGTCGCCGCAGCCGTGAGCGCGAGCGCCATCGTCTCCGGGTCGCGCATCTCGCCCACCATGATCACGTCCGGATCCTCGCGCAGGGCGCCGTGCAGACCCTGGACGAACGTGGGGGTGTTGCGCCCGATCTCGCGCTGGGTCACGAGCGATTGCTGGTTCTGGTGACGGAACTCGATCGGATCCTCGATGGTGAGGACGTGCTTCTTCATCGTGCGATTGATGTGGTCGATCATCGCCGCCAGCGTGCTCGACTTCCCGGTCCCGGGCGGTCCCGTGACCACGACCAGACCGCGCTGCAGCTCGGTCAGGCGCAGCACGTTCTCGGGCAACCCCAGCTCCTCGAGCGTGGGGACGCGGTTCGGCAGGATCCGGAACGCCCCCGCCACGCCCTTGCTCTGCTCGTAGATGTTGCAGCGCACCCGCACCACGCCCGGCACCTCGTAGGAGAAGTCCACGTCCTTCGCCTGGTCGTAGCGCCCCCGCACCTGCGCGTCCATGATCTCGAACAGCAACAGCTCCGAGACCTCGGGCGTCAGGCGCTCGTAGGGGATCGGGGTGATCTCGCCGTTGATGCGGACCATCGGCGGCGAGCCGGCGCTCATGTGGAGATCGGAGGCGCCCTGCTCCTTGACCAGCTTGAGGATGGCGTCGATACGGGCCATGAGGTTCTCGGTGCGAAGGTGCCACCGGGCATGTTCGACCCGGGTACCCGGCGGCCAGGCTTGGGCCGAGTTCGCCTAAGTCTTCGGCCGTTCGAGGACGCGGCTCAAGCCCGGTCTAGGAGGCCGGCCGGCCCGGCTCCAGCGTGGGCTCGCGACTCCGTTCACGACTGGGCCAAACCGCTCAACCCCGGTATCTCCATGGCCGATAACGGGCGCGGACCCTCAGTCATCAGGAGATCGCGTGGCGCAATACATCCACAAGCTGCGTGCTGCGGTGCGCCTCAGCATGCCGGGGCAGGACCCTCTGGACGGCGAGTTCGCGCTGGCTCCGGTCTCGCCGATCGGGTCCGGGCCCGAGACCATCCTCGAGCTGCTCAACTCGCCCCATCACGTGATCCCGCTCATGCTCGGGTCGGACGACGGCGTGTTGCTCGTCAACCGGCTCAACATCAACTGGGTGATGGCCGGCCACGGCGTGGACAGCGAGCTCGTCGGGCCCCGGACGTTCCTCGTCACACGTGAGGAGACGGTGCACGTCACGCTGGCCGACGGCGCTGCGATCGACGGCCTCATCCAGATGGAGCTGCCCGCGGACAAGAACCGCGTGTCGAATTTCCTCAACGCGCCCGAAGAATTCTTCGCGCTGCGCACGCGGCTCGGCATCGTCATGGTGAACAAGACCCACGTCCGAGACATTCGCGTCACCCAGCCTTCGCCCAAGCCCGTCTCGATCTAGGCCCAGTGTTCCGGCAAGGAACACTGAGTCTTCACGCCCGACTCTCGATCCACGGGCCCCCGGCCCCGATCTCCGGTCTCCATTGCTCTCCACGCCCGGGGACTCGGCCACGACTCTCCCGCCGGCCACAGTTGCGGCATCCGGAATCGGGGGGCTAACTTGTCCGGGTGCGGAGCAGCCCGCCTCCGCTGGCTTCCGCCGCACGCGTCCGCCGCGGTCCGCGGCGTCGCGTCCGCGTTCGACCCCGAGGACAACGCAGGCCCATGCACACGATCCAGCCCGCGCGACTCAAGCCCGGCGTGACGCTCGATTCGCTCCCGGGCCCGCACGCCGCGGACGCGGCGTCGGGCACGGAGCACGGCGTCATCCGCGGGACGGCGCTGATCTTCTGGGATCCCAAGCGCCCCGGTCACAAGCTCGACGCGATCGACACCGATCAGATCACGCCTGCGTC
>Ga0066709_100005972_pt1 | contig 10187 bp, 8 predicted proteins | sample GraSoiAngelo_158_FD_79665 | JGI IMG/M metagenome (GOLD analysis project Ga0066709, IMG submission 79665) | Grasslands soil microbial communities from the Angelo Coastal Reserve, California, USA - 14_1009_16_30cm | ecosystem: Environmental > Terrestrial > Soil > Grasslands | place: USA... | reverse complement strand
TCGCCATAGATGTTCGGCTGGCCTTTGTGGTCTGCGCCGGCATAGACCGATACGGCGCAGAGGGCGAATCCCAGGCTAGCCAGGCTAGCCCCCAAGATCGCGACGAAGCATTGAGAAATCGTTCTGTGACGTGTCATCGGTGTCCTCCTTCTTCATCGAAGATGTCATTGGTTACCTGGTCGTACGGCAATGCTGCTGCCTTTTTCGGGCCACAAGGGGCAAATACGTTCCTTACCACCTTTGCCATGGAGCCGGACCTGCCTGCTTCATCACCTCGGCAAAACCTTCGTCCTCTTCCACCGTTTTGGGCTCGGACTTGTGTCCACTCCTCGTTCTCGGTGGCCGATGAACAATTGGCCCCGCAGCGGTTCGAGCAGGGGACCCTGGTGGAACGGATCGAACAGACGCTCCTGCCGGGATGCGTCCAAAAGTATGTCGCCTGGCGCAATGGCCAGAACTGGACCCGCATTGCCAGCCTAAGGTACTTCGAGTCCACGCTCGAGGAAGTCTCCGCTTAGAAAGTCGATCCGCCTTACTGGAACTATATGCGCGGCGCGAGAAGACACGCCAAAGAAGAAGGTGGACTGACCGCCGCACACCGGGACGGAGAAGTCGAAAACGATTGTACGCCCGGTGTGCTCCACGAACACTGGAGCAAGTGCGCCCAAGCCGCCATCGCTGATTACGTAGGCGACATCATCCACACCGTCACCGTCGTAATCGACTGGGACAATGGGACTCTCTATGTCGACCGGAAGCGTGCCTATGCATGTATCGCACCTCTGTCGCCCAATCTGTGGAGGTCGATTCGAAACTGATGTCCGAAGAGCCCTTCTAGTAATGCCCCCGGCTGGGCCGCAAACGATTTTCCCTGGTCCTCCGCTCCGCAAAACAGCGCCAGCCCCCCTCCGAACACGATGCCGGAGATCTGGCGCTTGGCGCCGCAACCTGAGGCAACTCCCTTGACAGGTTGTCGAAGCTGAGTAGTTGTCGAGTCGCGTTTATTCGCGTTCATTTGCGGCCCTGTCCCTCGAATCTTTTGGCTCTTGCCCCGCTCAACTCCTCGCAGTAAAATCGCCGCGGGCGATCCAGTTCACGCACTCGACACCTCTAAATCCACATGGTTTTCTGTGCGCGACACAACTCTATTTTGTGACGGTTCTAAAAGTCCTCAAGAACGGGCTCAATTTTTCTAAAGATTTCTAAAGAAACCTTCATGCCTCAGGAAACCAAGCACTTCTATGAATTCAGCTCGTTTCGCCTCGATGCAGCAAGGCGGGTCTTGTTCATGCAAGGGACACCTTTGCTGCTGCCACCCAAGGTGTTTAATACCTTGCTGGTCCTGGTGGAAAGAGCCGGCCAAGTAGTGGAAAAGGATGAACTGATGAAACTGCTCTGGCCGGATAGTTTTGTGGAGGAAGCCAATCTCACCCAGAATGTCTCATTGTTGAGGAAGCTGTTGGGGGAAGGTCCCAACGATCATCGCTACATCGTGACGGTCCCAGGGAGAGGCTATCGCTTTGTGGCAGAGGTGATGGAGTCAGGGGATGAAGAGACTAACCTAATTGTTAAAGAACAGACCCGATCCGGGATCGTTATTGCCCAGGAAGGCAAGGAAGGCCCGCCAAGTGAAGAAGAGAAAGTCCTTCTTGCGACCCAAGAGAAGGTGTCGATACCTGGCGAATCGTCTGCGGCGGCGGGCGGAAGTTCGAGGAGGCGCGCTCCCTTCTTATCTCGAAAGGCAATAGCGCCGGCCGCCCTGTTGACAGCGGTACTTGGTGGGGTCCTTCTGTCCATTTGGCTCTTTAGAGGAAGGCTGCCGGCCCACCAACTAGAAATCAAGTCGCTGGCGGTTCTGCCGCTGGAGAATCTTTCCGGCGACCCGGACTACTTTGCCGATGGGATGACTGAAGCGCTGATTACGGATCTGGCCAAGATCGGAGCCCTGCGGGTAATTTCCCGGCAGTCAGTGATGAAATACAAGGGAACACGGCAATCGACCTCGGACATTGCCCAAGAGCTGAAAGTCGATGCTGTGGTGGTCGGGTCCGTGCTGCGAGGGGACGACAAGGTTCGGATTACAATCCAGTTGATTCATCCAGCGACAGACCGGCACCTTTGGTCTGAGAGCTACGAGCGCGACCTGCGCGACATCCTGGCGTTGCAGCGGGAGGTGACGCGGGCCATTGCCGGGGAGATCCGGATCAAGCTGAGCGAATCGGAGCAGACACATCTCGCGAAGGCTCTTCAGGTTAATCCGGAGGCATACCTTTATTACTTGCGGGGCAAAGCTCTGGACGTTCGCAACAATAAAGCCGATAACGAGGCTGCTATTGAATCGCTCGAGCGCGCTGTAAACATTGATCCACACTTCGCCGCAGCCCATGCGAGACTTGCCGTCGCTTATGTGGACCGATTCTTTTTCTTTGTTTCGGAAGACCGAAAGGAATGGGAAGGAAAGGCCTACGATGCGGTGGAAAAGGCGCTCTCCTTAGACGCTGACTCGGCGGATGCCTATGTTGCCAAAGGCCGCTTGCTTTGGACGCCGTCCAATGGTTTCCCTCACGAAGAAGCGATAAAGGAACTGCGCCGCGCAATCGCACTGAACCCAAGCTCCGACGATGCTCGTGGCGAGCTCGCCATGATCCTGAATCACATTGGGCTCAATGATGAAGCGCTACGTGAAGCTCAAACTGCAGAGGCGATTAACCCGAGTGCCAAGAGACCCCTATTTCAGATGGGATACGCTCTTCTATGGCAAGGCAAGTACGAACAGGCGCTTCCTGTATTGCTGAGTATTCCGCGGGAGTTCAACCCGGGAAGCGCAGGCTCCTTTATCGCATGGGCTTTGTTCCAGATGGGCAGGAGAGACAAGGCCCAGGCCAAGCTTGAGGAATACCTTAAGGAGTATCCACAGGACACCGGTGGGCGTTTTGCTGCTGTGCAGGCTCTACTGTTCGCTGCGGCTGGCGAAGAAGACAAAGCGCTGGAGAAAATCCAGAGTGCGACGCGTAAGAAGGACTTCGGACACTTTCATCACACGGCTCATTTCATTGCTTCTGCCTATGCACGCATGAACAAGCCTGAAGAGGCTGTGTATTGGTTACAGCAAGCCGCCGAGACCGGATTCCCCTGCTATCCTCTGTTCGAACAGGACACTAACCTCAACCCAGTCCGCACCGATCCGCGATTTCGCCATTTCATGGGGAAATTGAAAGCTCAATGGGAGAATTACAAGGCCATATTGTGATTGCCAATTGCGGATTGCAGATTGCGGATTGGACGAATTGACGAATACGGATTGTGGAGTGAACTCGAACTCGAGGGACACGGAAAATCACGAAGATCATGTTGGAAAGTGGCGATTCCGGAGTGAAGCACTTGGATTACCGGGGTGGGTCGGAGCGGCGCAGGAACTGGACCGTGACCCTCAGGCCTACGACGAGCGGCGGCTCCTTCTCCTCCAGGTTCGCTAGCACTTCCAGGACATCGCGGTCGCTCTTCTCGGTCGGATCCCCAGTCTGCACCTTCTTGCGTCCCATCGCGGCCGAAACTCTCCAGACCCTCGCTTCGAATCTCCGACCCGGAAATGCATCAGCCAGTACCAGGGCACGCTGATTGAGGAAGATGCGACCGACGTCGCGTTCGTCAACCTCGGCCCGAACTCTCAAGCGTGTGATGTCGGCCAGGATCAGGATGGGACGCGGAAAGGCTGTGCTGACGGACTCGCCCGGCTTGAGATGACATCTGAGCACAGTGCCGGAAATCGGCGCACGAACGATGTGCTTCTCCAGTCGGGCGGCGACGGTCCTCACCCGCTCTTCGGCGGCGCGCACGTCTGCGTCGGCCCTGGCTACCTCCTCCGGAAGGGGAGCCGCACGGATCAGCTCCTCGCTCATTTCGGCCGCGTGCAGGGTTGACTCCGCCACTTCCAGGTTCCGCTCCGATTCTTCCAGGACCTCCCTCGAAAACACGCCTCGCTGGAAGAGCTGCGCCACCCGCTGGTGACGCGAGCGCGCCTGCTTCACTACGGCCTCGGCGGCCACTTTTTCCGCGGCCGCCCGCCGGCGTTCCTCTTCACGGCTGCCCCGGAGGAGCCGGGCTCGGGCCTGGCGTGCGCCCTCCAGAGCGGCGCGGGCGGCCGCAAGCTCGGCAGCCAGCTCTGCGCGACTCACCTTCGCGATAATCTGACCGGCGACAACGAACTCACCTTCGCGGACGTCGACGGCTTCCAGGACGCCGTCGATGCCCGCGTTGACCGCTATCGCCTCGCTCAGTCCTTCGATCCTTCCTGGGCAGGCGAGAATCACCTCGTCCCGCTCCCTCTCGTTATCGATCAATGGGTCAGCCGAGCGGCTGCACGCCGCGCTCGTCAGGGCCGCAGCCAGAACGGGCAACAGAACCAGGGGCCGCCAAGGGCGACTCACGCGACGTGAATTGCACATGGTTAACCCGTGTCGCTCAGCAGCTTCCCTTCCTGCAAGGTCACGGTCCGATGACTGAACGGAATCAATCTGGGATCGTGGCTTACAACTACCACCAGCCGCCGATCTCTTTCGGCGAGCTCCATCAGCAGCCGGCCGATCTCGTCCCCCGAAGGAAGGGACGCCGTCGGTTCGTCGGCCAGAATGATCGGTGGGTTACACGCGAGGGCGCGGGCGATCGCGACCCGCTGCTTCTGGCCGCCGCTGAGCTCGTCCGGCCTCAGCTTCGACCGGTCGGCCAGGCCAACGGACTCCAGAGCCGCGAACGCCAACTCTCTTGCGTGGCGGCCGCGCATGCCGGAAATCTCGAGGGCAATCGCGACGTTCTCCAGAGCCGAAAGCGAACGAAAAAGACGGAACGCCTGAAAGATGTATCCGATATATTCGCGCCGAAGCCGGCTTCTTTCCTCCTCCGGAAGGACCGATACCTGCTCACCCATCAGACGTACGTCGCCGCTATCCGGGGTAAGCAGGCATCCGAGCACGGACAGCAGCGTCGTCTTTCCGCTTCCCGACGGGCCCATCACGAGCGCGACCCGGCCCGCTTCGAAGGCGATCGTCACATGATCGAGCGCTCGGACGGCAGTGCCACCCGAGCCGTAGCTGACCAATACCCGGTCGGCGGAGAGGGCCGGCTTACGCACGGAAGACCCTTGCAGGTTCCACCGCGACAGCCTTTCTGACCGACGCGACTGACGCCAGACCGCACATCAGCAGGCTGACCAGCACCATTCCGAGAGGTAGCCACCAGGGGGTGTAGACCCACGGAATACTCGTGCGTAGCGCCGCAACCAGGGGGTAGGTGCCCAGTAGACCGACTCCCGATCCGAACAGCCCACTGACGATCGCCTGCGTCAACACTACGGACTGGATGTACCGGCGAGGCGCGCCGATAGCTTTTAGCGTTGCGAACTCCTCGATGTTATCCATGGTGGTCGCATAGATGTTCTGCGACACGATAACCAGGCCCACCAGGAAGCCCAGCAAAGCCGCCGTGAGAATGCTTCCGCCCGCTCCCGTCTGAACCAGCCAGTAGACCCGGCATCGCCGGGAGAACTCGACGCGCGTCCAGACATTGGCTTCCGGCAGCCGCAGCCTCAGCCGGTCGCGGACCCGGTCCAGGCCTCGGCCCGCGGCCACGCGCGCCACGAGAAACACCGTCTCTTCCTGCCCGAGGCCGATATAGCGAACAGCGTCACGATACCTGGTGAAGACATAGGGAGACCCCAAGAAAGAGGAGAACCCCTCGACCATCCCCGCCACACGGGCGCGACGCCGGCTGATTTCAAGCTCGGCGGGGACGGCAGTGACCTCGAGAGTGTCGCGATTGCTCCGGTCCAGGAACACCGCCTCGGGAGCCAACTCCGTTTCGTGACGGAGATCCTGGAAGGCAGATCGAACCCCGACCTCGGGCTCCATGCCGACCAGGACGACGATCTGTCGCGCCCCGGACGGCTTCTGCCAGGATGCAAAGCCCGACGCGACCCGCTCGACCGAAATCACACCCGGCACGCCGAGAGCCAGCTCGCGAAATCGGTCCGGCAAAGGAGCAGCGAAGTCGAAGCAAGGAACTCCCCGCGCTGTGATCCACAGGTCCGCCTCGACGCTGTCGACGACTTTCGAGGCCGCACGCAGAAAGCCGAGCAGGAGACTGCCCTGGAAGATCATCAAGAACACCGCGAAAGCGATCCCTACGATTGTGACCGCGAAACGCGAGCGGTCATAGCTGAGATTTTGCCAGGCCAGCTTCATCGGTCGTCGTGAAGCCTTCCGCCGCTGCCCCTTCGCGGGGGCCGTCCCAAGCACACTGCCGGCGCCCATAGTGACCCCAATTCTGTATCGAGACTTCCAGTAGACGGGCCGGGCAGTTCGCTGCCATCAGCGATGCCAATCCAAGGTTGCATCGCAACGACGCAAGCCACGGGCCCGCGTACATGACCCTCGCGCCAGACGGTGCGCCGATTTGATTTCATTAAGGTTATATGCCGATTCCATTATCTCTGGGTTGATACGGAGAATCCACCACATTCAACAATTTGAGTGCGCTCGCCACGCCGGAGCAGTAAGATGCCGTTGACATCTCGGCTAAACAGCCCGTAAGTACCAACCACCGCAGCGCGTTTCAGTAGACCGTGGTGACAGAGACGCCCTCGGGATCGGAAATCACCGCTGCCAGCAGTTTCTGTCGTCGAAACCGGGAGATACCGAATGGAAGATCATGTTTCATTCCTCCAAGGAATCTCGGCGGAAGAATGTGCGCGAATTCTCGGGCGGTTCGAACATCGAAGATTCGCGGCTGGGGCAACCGTAATTGCAGAAGGGGATGAATTACACGAGATCTACGTCATCCAATCCGGGACGGCGGAGGTCCTGGTCGTCAATCGTTCCGGCGTCGAGCAGACGGTGAACCGCGTCGGACCCGGCAGCACGCTGGGAGAGATATCGTTTTTTACCGGAAAACCGGCTTCTGCGACGGTCCGTGCCACAGACGACTTGGATGTGCTGGTGCTCGATCGAGCCGAGCTCGACCAAGTCGCGGGCTTTCTTCCTCGGATATACCATAACCTGGGAGTAATCTTATCTCAACGCTTGGCGCGGGCTACGCGCCGCGCGGTTCGTTCGGATCTCAAGCAAATCACCGTTCTGCGAGATCATGGCTCTCCGGCCCTGCTAGGTTATGCGCTTGCGTCCAGTCTGGCGTGGCACACGCGCCGGTCCACCTTGCTGCTTGTTCTTGTTGACGGCGCGCCATCAACTGAACTCACGGAGTTCATAGGTACAGGCGCGTCGGAATCGCTGCCTAAAGGGACGGCATCGATTGTCGCCGGGCGTCCTTCGGATCGTCGCGCATACGCTTGTGTTGCGACTCCGTCGGGTGCGTTCTCCTTCGAAAATCTGGCGGAGAGATTAGAGGATCTCCGCGACCGTTATGATTACGTCCTCGTACAAGCCAAGCCGGAGGTGCCGCTCGCGTCCATCCCGGGTCGTCGACTCTCTCTCCACCCCCAGCGCTCCGTCTTGTCTGATATCGCGCCCGATGACGGTCCTCCAGGGTTCACTCTTGTGGCATGGAGCGATTCCACAAGAGCAGGAATGCGCGACAGGGCGGAGCCTCTGCATGTTCCCGAACTCAACTCCTCGGACGAGCGAGCATTGGTCCAGGGCATTCTGCCTGCAACTACTCCCGCCGGTAGGGTATTAGGTTGGGTTGCGCGTGACCTCGCCGGGCTCAAGGTCGGGCTTGCACTTGGGGCAGGCACGGCAAAAGGTTATGCGCACATTGGCGTCTTGAAGGTTCTCGATCGTGCCGGCCTAACCTTGGACTACATCGCCGGCACAAGTATTGGCGCGGGCGTGGCCATGCTTCACGCCATGGGTTTTAGCCCTGAAGACGCGGCTAATTCGCTCGACAAAGTCGGCGAGGTCGCGTTTCGTATTACTGTCCCGACTCGTTCCCTCCTCTCCATGGACGGCGTGCGCGACGGCTTGCGCCGTATCACGGAAGAAAGACGTTTTGAAGATCTGCAATTGCCCTTAGCTGTGGTAGCGGCCGATATCACGACTGGGCAGGAGGTCGTTTTCCGGGAGGGTCTCCTTTGGCCGCCGGTCCTGGCGAGCATGTCGATTCCCGGAATCTATCCACCTCAGCAGATCGGCGACCACACTCTCGTCGACGGCGGCGTCGTGAACCCGGTACCTAGCAACGTCGCCGGCGCAATGGGTTCGGACGTCGTGATTGCGGTGAAGCTGGCGAGCCGGCAAGGCACCGTTCCGGCGCCCGCACCAGCCGGGTCCAGGCCAAGCCGCTCGCACTCGATCCTTCAATTGCTGATCCGCTCGGCCGAGATTATGCAGAGCAAGATTGTTACTGACGGAGTTGCGCGAGCTACGATCGTGATCGAACCACCGTTCAACGATGTTTGCGATTTCGGGCTGCGGTCTTTTGTACAGGGCCGCTCCTACGTCGAGCTGGGCGAAGCGGCCGCAAGCGCCGCCCTTCCCCGTATCGCAGCCGCGCTACCCTGGCTTAATCGATAGGGCATTGCGGAGGTGTGTCTTCGCCCGCACAATCTGGATTAAACACACGACAATCATGGACTCCTGCAGGATAGAACTGCCGTTGCAAGAGCCCGGCGTATGAATACCGACGCACAAGTCAACGCGATCTCGAAAGCGACCCTGGATGCGGTCGTTCGGAAAGCAGTGCGAAGCGATACGATAGATGTTGTGGACTGGCAATACCAGGCTATTCACGGTGGCGGAGGAAGCTCGACAGGAGGGGTGTACCGCTTTGTTGGCGCCGCACTCGATCAGGGAAACAGAGTAACCTGGTCACTTATACTAAAGATCGTGGGTGCTTGCGAAATCACTCAGGTACAGTCGGCGTGGGATTCCTGGGAACGCGAAGTGCTCGCCTACGAATCCGGTTTTTTGAACGAACTTCCGGGCCTCACGGCTCCGAGATGCTTCGGGGTAGTGAAGCATTCCCGCGACTCCGTGTGGCTCTGGCTAGAGGATATTACTGACGCGCTCGGCACGCGCTGGCAGCTCGCGCAGTACAGAGCAGCCGCCCGCCACCTGGGCGAATTCAATGCAACATATCTCACGAGACGTCCGATACCGTCGTACTCCTGGCTGAGCAAAGATTGGCTTCGTGGGTACAGGAAAGCAGCTTTGGTGGTAAACGAGGAGTTGCCGATCTTGATGAAGCACCCGCTGACTCGCCGCCTCTTTCCGGACGACTGTGTCGATCGCGTGCTGGCGTTTTGGAAGCAAAGCGAGATCCTGCTCGAAGCGCTGGACCGCCTGCCTCAGACGCTCTGTCACCTTGACGCTGTGCGACGCAATTTGTTTGTCCGTAGCGGAACTCACTCTCGTGATGAGACAGTCGCGATTGACTGGGCGTTTGTCGGTACGGGAGCGGTTGGACAAGATCTCGCTGCGCTGGCCGTAGGAAGCGTTTTGTTGTTTGAAGCGGAGGTTTTCGAACTTCCTGACCTCGAGAAGATCGCTCTAGCTGGGTATATGGAAGGTCTTCAAGCCACGGGTTGGACTGGAGATGAACGTGCGATCTGGTTCGGTTATGCTGCGGTCGCGGCTCTCCGGTACACGATGTATGGTTTTGTGAGACTGAAGACAATAATGGACGAAAAACAACGCTCCTGGGCCGAGCAAACCCTTGGACATTCGATGACGGAGATCATCGACCGCTTTATTTCGATAAGGGAGTTCGTGCTGGACCGCGCGGATGAAGCATTGAAGCGATTACCTCTGCTCACGCGCGACTGGGGAAACGTATCAGCGAGGACACCTGAAAGTTTCGGCCTGGAACGGAGGCTCGCTATGGCACAGAAATCCGAATACCGCGACGAGTATGGTTCTCTCAATCAGGTGTCGCCGGTAAGTCCTTCCAATTCGGTTCAGCCGGCGTCCGAGCAAGAATCGCGTCGATTCTACCTCATGGAGAATCCAGCCGAAGGCGAGCGTCTTGAATCCAAGACGGACCCTGTTGCCGCCGAAGCCCAGCTGCGTTGGTCAGGACTCCAGCCGGGAATGAGCGCGCTGGAAGTCGGTTGCGGGACTGGCGCGGTGACGCGGGTCATGGCTCGGATCGCCGCTCCCGGCGGAGTCGTGGGAGTGGACCAAAGTGCGGTTCGACTGGCGTCTGCACGCCGGCTCGCCGCAGATTCGGGAGCTGGGATT
>Ga0066709_100005970_pt1 | contig 10188 bp, 9 predicted proteins | sample GraSoiAngelo_158_FD_79665 | JGI IMG/M metagenome (GOLD analysis project Ga0066709, IMG submission 79665) | Grasslands soil microbial communities from the Angelo Coastal Reserve, California, USA - 14_1009_16_30cm | ecosystem: Environmental > Terrestrial > Soil > Grasslands | place: USA... | reverse complement strand
GGGGCACGGATTCTCCAGGCGCGAGCGGCATTAGGTATCACGCGAGCCGACCAGTTCCCCACAATTTCAGCCGACGCTTCCGCCCTTAACGAGCGTGCGGCACGGCAAAAGTTCATTCCTGCAGTCGAGACGAATACAAACCGAGTCGGACTCGATTTCAATTGGGAATTAGATTTCTGGGGAAGCTTTCGTCGGGCGACGGAAGCGGCACGCGCCAACTTTGTGGCAAGTGAGTGGGGACGCCGAGAGATCGCGACAGAGCTGGTGGCTAATGTGGCCAGCGCTTACTTTCGCCTGCGGGCACTTGACCTGCAGCTCGAAATCACGCGCCGCACGCTGGCATCGCGTCAGGACTCGCTCCGCCTGACGCGAATTCTGGCCGATGGCGGTTCGACATCTCTGCTCGATGTACGCCAAGCGGAGCAGCTGGTCTTTACGGCGGGGTCGGAAGTCCCGAGCCTGGAGCAGCAAATCGAGCAGCAAGAGAATTTTATTAGCGTCCTTTTAGGTAACAATCCTGCGCCCGTCCCGCGTGGGCGGGCGTTAACCGATCAGCCCCACGCACCGATAGTGCCAGCGGGCCTTCCTTCGTCCCTGTTACAGCGGCGCCCCGACATACGCCAGGCAGAACAACAGTTGATTGCCGCAAATGCCCAGATCGGCGTAGCCAGATCTTTGTACTTTCCGCAGATCGCGCTGACCGCGAATTCTGGATATCAGAGTTCGGCGCTGACCTCCTTGTTCACAGGCCCGGCGGGATTCTGGACGTTTGGTTCAACACTCGCTCAGCCTATCTTTACAGCGGGTAAACTCCGATCCAACGTTCGCTTGGCACAAGCCCAACAGCAAGAAGCCGTGCTCTCGTATCAGGAGACGATCCAAGGGGCGTTCCGTGATGTCTCCGACGGCTTAATCGCCTACCGTAAGACACAGGAGTTTCGTGAACAGCAACAGCTGTTGGTGAACTCCGCGCAAGATGCGGCGCGACTGTCCCACATGAGGTACAGCGGTGGAGTGGCAAGCTATCTCGAGGTGCTCACCAACGAAACGAACTATTTTTCAGCCGAGCTCAACCTTGTCCAAGCGCAATTAAACGAGTTATTGGCGCTTGTCGAACTCTACAGGGGTTTGGGGGGCGGGTGGGACCAATAAGCAAGGTCGATTGTGACGCGAATCTAATCCTTGTCCAGATATTCCTCAGGCACATCGTCTTCAGGCACTTCGTGTGTGTGCACTTCTCGCTCGCCCGCGTCGTCGGCCTCCTCTACCCCCGCGACCGCACCGGCTTCGAAGACGTTGCCTTCCTCAACCAACTCGTCACACTTTCAGAATCTGCTTTCTCAGACCTCGACAAACCCTGAAAATCCGACTGCCGACCTGATACTGCGTCTGCACGGGTGAATCTTTTATTTCGAATCTCCTGTTCCATTTCGCGCACGGCGTTCACTGTTGCCGTCCTCGTACGCGCGCGGCTCTTCTTTGACTTCTTGGTCTGCGCCGACTTCCTTTTCACCAATTTCTTCCTGGTTCTTGCCTTCGTGGCTCCCGTGTGGGACGATGTCCTCTTCTTGGCTGTTGTGGCTTTCGATTTCGCTCGCCTGGTTTTGCTCTGCTTCTTTGATGGCATTGTCGGCAGTCTACCACTTCGAGCGCACGGATGAATTACGCTTTTCAATCTGCGGAGAACGATTAGGCGAAAGTAGCGCGTGAAAATCAAGCGCTCGTTTTCAATTTACGGGCCGATCAATCGGCGTTGTCAACGCGTCCGCGGCTACTTCATCGGCCGCGAACCGGTGATCAGGATATCCACCAGGCGCTTGGCGCTTTGCTGCCAGTCAGGACTGGATGTCACATTCGAGACGCCAATCAGCGCGCGGAGTAGATCGAAAGTCGCATGTCGCTACTCTCGATTGCGCGCTTTACCAGCGCATCGACCGCTTCCTGGATCTGAACGCGGGAACCTTCATATAGCTTCGAGGGGCCTCCGACGAACGTATTGCAATTCCAAAGGCGTATGCCACATTACTACTCGACGCCGTGCGGGGCGAGGCTACACTTTTTACTCGCGGAGACGAAGTGGACGCCGAGCGGCGGATCATCACTCCCCTCCCCTGAGTCCCCACGCAAGTGGCCGTTCCATCGGACTCAATCACTAGCATGGACTCACTGGTTGTCGAATAGACTGTTTTGTCGGGATTTGCCAACTCAGCAGTGCGGAACCATGACTTTTTTTGCCTGACGCTCATTCTTGCACTCTCGCCCAACCCCCAGTCGCGTTCTTGGCGCTCGAAGTCCAGACGCTCTGAGTTCTTTACTGCCGAATCCATGAGCCCATCCGATAAGGCTCGCTAGAGCAAAGCAGACGTTGATGCTCCCAAGAGCTTTCATTCTGGCAGTGTATTTTTGCTGGACGCCCGCGCAAAGCGTAATCTAATCGCGCATGCCAGTCCGTTGTGAGATCGTAGAAGTACGACACCTGGAAGACAGGGTTGGAATCTTATGTGGCAAGCCAGGGGCTCAGTGTCGCATGGATTGTGGTTGTGCCCTCTGCGAGGCTCATCGTGATTCCGTGCGAGTTCGACCGAATGTCGGACGACGTGCTCACGTTAACGGGGCAACGGCCGCTGAGCGTGCAGGAGTTCGTCAGGAAAATGCGCGCGACATTCACCGCATCGGCAAAGGCAGCCTGAGTGTCTTCGGATGCTCGCATTCAACAAATCTGACTTTCGAGTTGTGAGCTCAAGACTTTAGTGACACCGCCCAAGAAAGGAGCACGCATGTCTACAATCCACCTCCACCAAACAACCACTTCGACGCCCGAGCAGTACGTCGCCGGGCTCACCGACTTCGGGCCTGGCCGCTCGAAGCTTTTTGGCAACAGTGCCGACGACTACCTTAAAGTGCATGACCGCGGCCCCTCGCAAGCCGACGTTACGGAAGGCTCGGGTGGTATCTGGGAGCGCCTGCACTACGACTGGTCTAATCCAAACCATGTTGTCCTCACGACGACCGACTCCAACATCTGGGGAGGTGCGTCCGGGCACACCTACACCTTCACGCGTCGTCCCGACGGTTTGACCGACATTGATGTGGTCGTCGTACGCGACGGCAAGAACCTCAAGGGGCGGCTGCTTGGTTTGGTGGTCGGGACCATCGGCAAGGGGGTTCTGGAGAAGGCGTTCAAGAACTCCGTCAAGGCTATCGAAGCCCGCAACGGCGCCGCGAGAGCCGCCTAGTACGAGTATTCAAAAAACTTTAACTTTCGATTTAGGAGAATACATAGGAGGAAAAATGGCAACTTTAAGTGTAGTCCACAACAATGAACCAACCACAAACGCAAATGCCACGAAAGTCGACATGAAACTCGAGGTGGTCATCATCCCGGTTTCGGATGTCGACCGCGCGAAAGAGTTCTACGCCAGGCTCGGGTGGAGGCTCGACGCCGACTTCACCGCTGGTGACGACTGGCGGGGGGTCCAGTTCACACCGCCCGGCTCCGGGTGCTCGGTAATCTTCGGCAAGAACGTCACCACGGCAGCACCGGGTGCTGCTCAGGGCTTGTATCTGGCCGTCTCTGACATTGAGACCACCCGGAAGGAACTGCTCGGTCGCGGCGTCGAAGTCAGCGAGGTGTTCCACGGTAGCAACGTGCACACTGGCTCTGACGAGCCCTACTTATTTGGGCGTCTCCGGGTCAACGGTCCGGACCCTGCGCATACAAGTTACTTCTCGTTCGCCTCCTTCCATGATCCGGATGGCAACGGCTGGCTGTTGCAGGAAATTACAGCGCGGCTGCCGGGACGAGTGGACAGCAATTTTGACGTTGCGACGATGACGGAGCTGTTGCGAGAAACAGAGGAACATCATGGCGAGTACGAGCCAACTGCTCCGAAACACCACTGGTCGGGATGGTACGCCGCTTACATCGTGGCGCGCCAAAACGGGAAGACGCCCGAAGAGGCTGCCAAAGAGGGCAAACTCCGCATCGAGGGCGCACTAGCTGCATGAAGCCCTTCGACGCTATCATCATCGCGACGGGCCAGGCAGGCCCGTCCCTGGCGGCGCGGTTGTGCGGACGCGGGCAAGACAATCGCCAGCCGGGCCTACGAAAAAAGTGAGACACAAGGTTTCATGAAAATTTGTGTTGATGCGGAAACAAAACAGATTCTAGGCGCCGCGATTCTTGGCACCGGAGGCGACGAAGTCATTCACGTCTTGCTCGACGTCATGTACGCGAAGGCGCCGTACACGGTCATCCAGCGTGCAATGCGTATTCATCCGACGGTTGCGGAATATCTCCCGACCGTTTTGGGCAAACTGGAGCCGTTTTCGTAAAAGGAAAGAACAAGGATCAAGTACATACAACAAGAATTTAATCCCAACGAGCTTGCGCTCTTCGCTAATAGATATTCATCGGAGGATTTATGGCAACCATGAAAGTAGTTCCGAAACCACAATTAGCGCCCATGAAGGTGGCGCAGATTCCCAAACCTGGAGCGGATTTCGAGATCGTCGAGCGTCCTATCCCTGAGCCCGATGCGGGGCAGGTGCGCATTAAGGTAAAGGCCTGTGGCATCTGCCACAGCGACGTGCTCGTCAAAGAAGGCTTGTGGCCGGGAATTGAGTATCCTCGCGTTCCCGGACACGAAGTGGCGGGCGTGGTTGATGAAGTGGGCGCTGCTGTTTCTACCTGGAAGAAAGGTCAGCGTGTGGGCGTCGGCTGGCACGGCGGCCACGACAATACCTGCCGCGAATGCCGGCGCGGAGATTTTCGCAATTGCCGGAGCGTGAAGGTCTCCGGCATCAGCTATGACGGCGGATATCAGGAATACATGTTGGCCCCAGTGGAAGCTCTGGTGCCGATCCCGGATAGCCTCAGTGACGTCGAAGCCGCGCCCCTGCTCGACGCCGGAATTACCACCTACAACGCTCTTCGCCACAGCGGTGCGTTGCCCGGCGATCTCGTCGCCGTGCAGGGCATCGGCGGCCTGGGTCACCTGGGCGTCCAGTTCGCTAACAAATTTGGCTATAACGTGGCGGCCATCGGGCGCGGTTCCGAAAACGCGGTGCTGGCGAAAAAGCTGGGAGCACACGTCTACATTGACAGCCAGGCGACGAATGCAGCCCAAGAGTTGCAAAAACTCGGGGGAGCGCGTGTCATTCTCGCCACAGCCCCCAGCTCCAAAGCCATGTCCGCGTTGATTGACGGTCTCGGGCCGAACGGCAAACTCGTTGTGGTTGGTGCGGCACCCGATCCCATTGAAGTCACGCCGTCCCAGCTTATTTTTGGCAGCAAGACGATCCAGGGATGGGCTGCGGGGACGCCTGCTGCTTCAGAAGACACTCTGAATTTCTGCGTACTGACTGGCGTGCGTCCCATGATTGAAACCTATCCGCTCGAAAGGACGGCCGAAGCCTACGCACGGATGCTGAGCGGTAAGGCAGAGTTCCGCGTGGTCCTAACAATGTGAAACTCGCAAGCGACCAGGAGACAGCGAAAACTTGGGCTCCGTCGGCTTGTATGAAAGAGACAGACTAGGACCATTTTCAGCTCAGCCGTTGGCCCCAACACTCGCAATCCTACTGCGCAACTCGGCAAGCGGGGGGGAGCGATACCTTTGTCTAAAAGATTCGTTTCGCTCCTTTAATGGCCTAATCAGGTCTGGCAAAGCAGTGAACTGCTTAGTGGGAGATCCTTGGAAACAACGGCGGAGGTTCTCAATCACCACCTGAAGTGCTTAGCCGAGCGGGATCTTTCCTATGCTTCAAGTGGAGACAAAGTCCGGAGGCTTCTTGGCCGTGGCAAGAGTGAAAAGGAAGCAGAAGAACTGGTGGATAACGTCAACCGTGAACGCGCCGATTTCATTCAGAAATATTTTAATGCCGAATGGCCTGACCGCCGATCTATCACAGCATCTTGAACTACCGCGATTGGGGATGTGTGCACCGCTAATATGATTCTCAGTCTTGTGGAAACTTACGAGGCAAGGTGCACTGCATGACTACTCTTCAGGAGTTCCGATGCGAAATCTGCGGACGAATCACCAATAACCCAGATCACTGGTTTGTCATTGAATACAGCGACGCGAAACTCACTGTGCTCAAGTGGAATTTGGAAGCCGCGAATGCTGCCGGAGCTCGCCACTTCTGTGGAGAAGCGCATGCGCAGGTCTACATTAGTCGATGGTTCGAGTCGATTTGCTCACCCCCGAAGCCGGATTTCGCGAGACCTGCGCAGGTGAAGTCCTGATCGAATTTCCTGACGCGAGCCGCAGGTCGAGGGGGCTTTAAGCGACACGGTGGTAATGCGTTTCTCAGCTTCTCGCCACTTGCGATCGCCCGCGCGCAGAGGGCTCTCTCTGCGCAGGACTCGAACTCCGCTGTCCACAAGCTGCTTCAGGCTATCAAGGCTGATCCGAAGTGCACCGACGCTTACCTGCTATTGGGGCTCACTGAATTTCACAGTGGCCAGACGGCGGATTCCATCAGGCACTACAAACAGGCGCTCAAACTTGAGCCTCGTTCCTATTCCGGACACTATGACCTCGCGCTCGCTTACTTGAAGCACCCAGCGCTCGGTACAACTTCGGTACAACTGAGGGAGAGAAAGATCGGCTTTATGGCGCCGGATGGTCCGAATATCCGCCCTTGGGAGTGGCCGCCAACGAGGACTGGGGGCTCTGCGCGGAAGAGGAGATCACGGAGCAGGAGGTCCGTCCCAAAGCTGCCTGATGTAGTTTGCGTCGGCGCATCCGCATGGCAACCTCGCGCGCCTTTTATTCAGTTTTGGCGGCAAAAGGGGTAAAAAGAAAACATCCCAACCATTCGGTTAGGATCGCGATTCTAACGAGCAAGAGCAGGATCGCGGCCTGCTTCACCCATTCTTGCTACGGTTTCGGACCCTTCTTGCTCACCGACTTGCTGGCGCCACATCGCATAGTACAAGCCTTTACTCTCGACCAATTCGGAGTGCCTTCCGGACTCAACGATTTTCCCACGCTCCAAGACGTAAATGCGGTCGGCGTGCATGACTGTGGACAAACGGTGCGCAATGAGAATGGTGATTGCTTCCTGATTGCTTGCCACGTCCCGCATGGTGCGTGTGATTTCTTCTTCCGTGATTGAGTCAAGCGAGGAAGTGGCTTCGTCAAAGACCAGCAAGTGCGGTCGTCTTAGTAAAGCGCGCGCAATTGAGAGGCGCTGTTTCTCTCCGCCCGAAACTTTCACTCCGCCTTCGCCAATGACAGTGCTCAAACCCTTATCAGCTCGGGCGAGCAGACCGTCGGCTGCGGCTTTGTGCAAGACTTCCAGGCACTGCTCGTCCGTCGCGTTGGGGTTGACAAAGAGCAAATTTTCGCGGATTGATCCTGCGAAGAGTTGCGTGTCTTGGGTTACAAATCCGATCTTCTCGCGCAATCCATTCAAATCTACCTGGTTAGCAGGAGTGCTGTTATACAGGATTTCTCCGGACTTTGGTGTATAAAGACCGACGAGCAATTTGACCAGCGTGGTCTTGCCCGCTCCAGATGGGCCAACAAAAGCGATAGTATCCCCACGGGCGGCACCAAAGGTAATGCGATCGAGAGCAAGCGTCGACGCGCTGTGATGCTGGAAGCTCACTTGATCGAACTGCAGGGTCATCAGGTCTTGTAGAAGAACCGGATTTTGTGGTCTCGGATCGCGCGGAGTATCGAGGATGTCCTGAAAGTTCTGGAGCGACACCTCAGTTTCCCGGTAAATATTGATGATATTGCCCAGCTCCTGCAAGGGAGTAAAGATAAAGAAGGAATAGATCATCAGCGAGAAGAACTGGCCAATTGTAATTTCCTGGCGAAAGATCAGGTACAGCATCAAAAACAAGATGCTGGTGCGCAATGCGTTGACACAAGTGCCCTGGATGAAGCTGAGACTGCGGAGGTACTTAACCTTCTTAAGTTCGAGTTGGAGAATCTTGTCGGTGGTGCCGTTGAGACGCCGAACTTCCTGCAGCGCGAGACCGAGACTCTTCACCAATTCAATGTTCCGTAGGGACTCAGTAGTGGAGCCGGCCAGTGCGGTGGTCTCCGCAACAATGGTTTTCTGAATTTTCTTGATCCGGCGACTGAGCACTGAGCTGATCACGCCCAGCAGTGGAACCGTGGTGAGAAAAGCCGGCGCAATGACCCAATGGACCTTGAACGCGTAAAGCATTACAAATACGACACCGATTAACGACGTGAAAAGCACGTTCACCGCTGCAGTAATAAACCGTTCCACGTCACTGCGCACCTTTTGGAGCTTACCTAGCGTTTCTCCGCTGCGCTGGTCTTCGAAGACTTGGTACGGCAGATCCAAGGAGTGGCGGATTCCGTCGGAATACATCTTCGCTCCGAGGCGCTGGACGATTACATTGACAAAATAGTCCTGGAAATTCTTGGCCACGCGAGAAACAAAGGCAACGCCGACTGCCGCGAGCAACAGCAGGCCAGCACCACGAATGAACTGCGCCTGACTGTACTGATGATATTTGGTTGCGTATCCATCGATGACATGGCGAAAAATCAGCGGATCAAGAAGTGAAAAGATCTGGTTCGTCGCGGCCAACAGAAGAGCGACTACCACAAGATTCCAATATTGTTTCGAGTAGCGAACAAGAAGATTCATCGTTGAACCCCACCCACAATGCCAGTTGGATGTTACTGACGAGGCCCTTGATTCACGAAACCGTGTCTCACTAGAGGAACGCGAGCCCATCCACTATCAAAGACCGCCAAGCGGCGCGGCGCGACAATTGACCGCCAAGGGCTTGCGATATCCGAGTCGCACAGAAAGCGCGTTGGCCAAAACAGAAGGGCATCTCTAGTCGGTTCTAAGAGTGTGTGCGCTCACACGAAGAGCTGGGCAACAACTATCTCGATCTCGTCCCAAGGGGCGAAATGAAGATGGCTTGTACTTTCCGATGGCCTGGCTCCGTCACCACAATCACTACGAGGATGGCCGCTTGCTGGATGCGGACAGGCCGTACTGGCCGCCGGAGCCCGCGGAAGCCAGGGGAATCCACGTCCACCTATTGTTCCGCGGAGCACGCGTAAGCGCTAGGGCGGGCCGGCGATCACTTGGCCCGCAACACTCGAACTCGCAGTTAACAGAAGTTTCTAAGGAGAAGAGTATGAATATCGAAAATAAGACTATCCTCATTGCCGCGCGAATCGTGGCATCGACCGGGCACTCGTCAATGAGGCGCTGAAGCGCGAGGCGAAGAGAGTGTATGCCGGAACGCGTGGCGCGCTGCAGCACGCCGACAGCCGCGTGACTCCTCTGGCGCTGGACAGTCGTCGCCCAGGATCTGGACCAACTTAGCGAGTTCATTAAGGCAGCTCGCTGAAGATCACCTACCCAAGGACAGGCCGAATAAACAGAAGTAGCATCTTTTCTCGATTTCGACTAGTTACAGAGTCCTATTACCTTGCCGATCAAGCAGCGGTCCTCAACAGCTGTGAGCATGAAGTCAGCGACATCGGCGCGGGAAATCCTGAAGCCAAAAAGCGGAAGGCGCCCCTCTCGTACGCGATATTTGCCGGTGTAAGGCTTGTCCGTGAGTTCGGGTGGGCGAGCCATGGTCCAGTCCAGGCCGCTCTCTTCAAACACGTTCTCCATAGCGGATGCATCGGCAACCATCCCGGGAAAAAAGAGTCTTCCAAGAAAGTAGGCAGGCGGGATGATCGCTTCTTTAAAAAGGAAGGCAACCGATTCGACCACGACACGCCTGACCGCGGTGTGCAGCATCGCCTGAGTCAACCCGGTCGCGAACTGCTCTAAAAGATGGGCATCAGTTTTGGACACTGGCACTCGCGGTCCGAATGCTGACAGAACGGCGTCATGACCCTGAATGACCTTTTCGAGTTGGATACTATCCAAAAGATTTCCTTGCTCGAGGTTGATGCGACCGTTGAATGGCTTGAGTTTCTCCGGAGACCGAACGAATGCCGTGATGTGATGACCTCGTTGTGTCGCCTGCCGAACAATCTCCAGTCCTGTACCACCCGTGGCCCCTAAGACAAGCAGCTTCATGTGATCTTGTACCCCTGCTTTTAAAACGCCAGCGCAGAACGCGCTGGCGTTTTAGCCCTTCTCGTCATGATCAGAATCGAAACACAATTCCGGCGGATGGCTGTGCCGTGTGGGTAACCGTGTTGGTGTTGAGTGCGG
>Ga0066709_100005969_pt1 | contig 10188 bp, 6 predicted proteins | sample GraSoiAngelo_158_FD_79665 | JGI IMG/M metagenome (GOLD analysis project Ga0066709, IMG submission 79665) | Grasslands soil microbial communities from the Angelo Coastal Reserve, California, USA - 14_1009_16_30cm | ecosystem: Environmental > Terrestrial > Soil > Grasslands | place: USA... | reverse complement strand
TCGCGCAATCAGGCATCAAGCCCGAGCAGATTTCCGAGGTGATTCTCGGCCAGGTATTGACTGCTGGCAGCGGTCAGAACCCGGCGCGCCAGGCGTCAATCAAAGCGGGCCTGCCGACCTCGATTCCCGCGATGACGATCAACAAGGTGTGCGGCTCCGGCCTCAAGGCCGTGATGCTGGCCGCGCAGGCAGTGCAATGCGGCGACGCCGACATCGTGATCGCCGGTGGACAAGAAAACATGAGCGCGGCGCCGCACGTGCTGCCCGGATCGCGCGACGGCTTCCGGATGGGCGATGCGAAGTTGATTGACTCGATGATCGTCGACGGCTTGTGGGACGTCTACAACCAGTATCACATGGGCACGACGGCCGAGAACGTCGCCAAGCAGTACGGGATAACGCGCGCGCAACAGGACGAGTTTTCCGTCGCAAGCCAGAACAAGGCCGAAGCCGCGCAGAAAGCGGGACGATTCAAGGAGGAGATCACGCCGGTGATGATCCCGCAACGCAAGGGCGATCCCGTTGCATTCGCGGCCGATGAGTTCGTGAAGGCGGGAACAACGCTCGACTCGATCGCCGGATTGCGGCCGGCTTTCGCGAAAGACGGAACAGTGACCGCCGCCAACGCGTCGGGCCTCAATGATGGCGGCGCAGCGGTGCTGGTGATGACGGCGACGCGCGCGGGGCAGTTGGGCTTGAAGCCGATCGCAAAGATCCAGGCGTTCGCTTCGTCCGGCGTTGATCCGTCGATCATGGGCATGGGCCCCGTGTCCGCGTCGCGGCGCTGTCTCGAAAAGGCCGGCTGGAAAGCGGCGGACCTCGACTTGATGGAGATCAACGAAGCATTCGCTGCGCAAGCCTGCGCGGTCAACAAGGAAATGGGCTGGGATACGTCCAAGATCAACGTGAACGGTGGCGCGATCGCACTCGGTCATCCAATCGGCGCATCGGGATGTCGTGTCCTCGTGACGCTGCTGCACGAAATGGTCAAGCGCAATGCCAAGAGGGGACTCGCGTCGCTGTGCATCGGCGGCGGAATGGGCGTCGCGATGGCGGTGATCCGCTAGCCATTAGGCTCGATGACAAGTTTCGACACGGAGGAACACGATCATGGCAACCACAACGCGCGTAGCGCTCGTCACCGGTGGAATGGGCGGACTGGGTGAGGCGATCTGCCTCAAGCTCGCCGCGCTCGGCGACAAAGTCGTCACAACCTTTTCGCCCGGCAACAAGAAGGCACAGGAATGGCTCGACACGATGACCAAGCGAGGCTACGCGTTCCGCGCGTTCCCCTGCGATATAACGAATTGGGATTCCACCGTCGATTGTGTGAAGAAAGTTACCGCGGAAGTCGGACCGATCGACGTGCTCGTCAACAACGCCGGCATCACGCGCGACATGACGTTCAAGAAAATGGACAAGGCCAATTGGGATGCCGTGATCAAGACCAATCTCGATTCGTGCTTCAACATGACGAAGCAAGTGTGCGACGGCATGGTCGAGCGCGGCTGGGGCCGCATCATCAACATCTCGTCGGTGAACGGCCAGAAGGGCGCTTTCGGCCAGACGAATTATTCGGCCGCCAAGGCCGGCATGCACGGTTTCACGAAGGCGCTCGCGCTCGAAGTTGCGCGCAAGGGCGTCACCGTCAACACGATCTCCCCGGGTTACATCGGCACGAAGATGGTGATGGCGATTCCAAAGGAAGTGCTCGACAGCAAGATCGTTCCGCAGATTCCGATGGGCAGGCTCGGCAAGCCGGAGGAAGTTGCGGGACTCGTCGCGTATCTGTCGAGCGACGAAGCCGCGTTTGTCACCGGCGCGAACATTGCGATCAACGGTGGCCAGCACATGTTTTGAAATGCCGCTCGCCCGACAGGAGGGTTGCATGCGGGTTCGCTCGTTCATGCGGCGGCACATCGCGGCCCTCGCACTTTGGCTCGTCGCTTTCGCTGCCGCGGCGCAGGATGCGTTCCCGTCGCGGCCAATTTCGCTGATCGTTCCCTTCCCTCCCGGCGGCGTCGCCGATATCGTCGGCAGGCCGTTTGCCGACGCGCTATCGCGCGAATTGAAAACGCCGGTCGTGATCGAGAACAAGACGGGCGCCGGTGGCGGAATCGGGATGGGATTCGTGGCGAAAGCGAAGCCCGACGGCTATACGCTGCTCCTCGCGCTGTCGTCGATTTCGATTCTGCCCGCGGCGGATAAAGTGATCGGACGGCCGCCGCTCTACCAGCTCGATCAACTGACGCCCATCGCGCGGCTGACGGCCGATCCCACCGTGCTCGCCGTTCGCGTCGAAAGCCCGTGGAAAACGTTGCAGGATTTTGTCGACGACGCGCGCAAACGTCCTGGTGCAATCAACTACGGCTCATCGGGCAACTACGGCACGATGCATATGCCGATGGAGATGTTCGCGCAAAACGCCGGCATCAAACTGTTGCACGTGCCGTTCACCGGTGCGGGACCTGCAGTCGTCGCGTTGCTGGGCGGCACGATCGAAGCGGTTGCATCAGGGCCTTCCACCGTGATTCCGCACGTGAAGGCGGGCAAGCTCCGCGTGCTCGCCTCGTGGGGTGACAAGCGTCTCGCTTCGCTGCCGGACATTCCAACTTTGACGGAATCGGGCTACGACGTCGTGTTCTTCCAATGGTCCGGACTATTCGCGCCCGCGGGCGCGCCAGAGCCGGTCATCGCAAAATTGCGCGAAGCCGCGCGCGCCGCAGCAAGCGATGCAAAGTTCGTCGGCGCACTTTCGGCAGTCGAAACGCCCGTGCAGTATCTGGACGCGCCGGAAATGCAAAAGTTCTGGGCGAGCGACGCGAAAAAGCTTGCCGACGCCGTCTCGCGTGTCGGTAAGGTCGAATAGCGGCGCTGCAAACGATGATCAGAAAAAGTTCTAAAAAATCAGAAAAAAGGCCCCGCAGGTTGCCCTGCGGAGCCTTAACGCTGTATCAATCAGGAGGAGGATATTGATACAGGGAGACTACACCCACCGTTTGGTGGGACCAGCCTCGGGAATTCAAGTTCCCGCGGCTATCCGCCCGTAAACCTGAGTCAAAAGGTCGGCAGGCTTGCGCCGGCCGACCCTCGTTTCAAACAGTTTACCTTTAGGCAGCGCGCTTACCCTTCGCGGTGGCGTGCGCCTTTTGCGTGGTGGCAGCCGCGGCGCGAACGCTCGCGTCGGCCAGATTCACGACTTGGCGCGTCGCCTTCTGGAACTGGTCAAACGCGGCCGTCGAAGCGGCAAACGTCGACTTCAGCGCATTGACGGCGACATCGGAACCCGCCGGTGCGGCCTTGGTCGCACTTTCCATCCACGATGCGACGCCCTTCGTATAAGTGGCCCACGCTTCCTCGGCGAGTGCCGAGAACTGCGATTGCGCCTCCGACGAGAGCTCATAGAGCGTCCGCGAGTAGCCCGTCGCGGCTTGCACGCCCGCTTCGGTGAACTTCGCGCGGAGCGCGAACAGCTCCTGTACATCCTTGATCGTCGCGGCGGCTTGCGCGCCTTCGACGCCCTGCGCCAGAGCGGCTTTCGCCGTGTTCAGGTTAAGCTTGACAAGCTTTTCGGCGTTTTCGAGCGAAAGCGCCGCGAGCTTGACTGCATTTGCATAACTTGCCTTGTTGATGTCGGTAAAGTGTTCGGTTGCGTTGTACATGGTCATTTCCTCTGCTGGTGAAAAGGTTGGTAATTTCGCATTTTTCGCAGCGCAGCCGTTTCAAAACCCCCACCGAAACGTGGCGGGAGACCGTTACGGCGCTCCCCTACGGGTCTTTTGCTGCACTGCACAATTACAATTGTAGGGACGCTAAAAGCCCAAGTCAAGAACTTTTTGGTGCAGCGCACCATCTAAGCCGGCCAACCCGCGCGAGCCAAATCCAAACGCCCGATAAATCAGTGGGTTATAATCTCAGGTCATCCCTTTGGAGCGCGCGATGAGCGACTCAGTCCGCATGATCAAGAAGTACCCGAACCGCCGGTTGTACGACACGGCCAACAGCGGCTACATCACGCTCGCCGACGTGAAGCAGATGGTACTCGAGGGCATCAACTTCCAGGTGGTCGATGCAAAGACGAACGACGATCTGACGCGCGCGATCTTGCTGCAGATCATTCTGGACGAGGAGTCCGGCGGCGTGCCGATGTTCAGCTCGGAGATGCTGGCGCAGATGATCCGTTTCTACGGCAGCGCGCAGCAGACGATCATGGGGCAGTATATCGAGCAGAACGTCAAGGCGTTTCTCGCCATCCAGAAGAAGCTGCAGGAGCAGGCAAAGCAGGTCTACGGCGACAAGATGATGCTGACGCCCGATCTGTGGAAACAGTTCATCCAAATGCAGGCGCCCGCGATGCAAGGCATGCTCGGCAGCTATCTCGAGCAAAGCGCGAAGCTCTTCATGGACATGCAGCAGCGAATGCAGGACCAAACGCGCGGCATGTTCTCCGCCTTTCCCTTTCCCGCGTTCACCGCGACGCCGCAAGGCGGGGCCGACGACGAGAAGAAGCGTTGAACGGCTGCATCGCAGCGCAGCACCGCAGTCATCCGTCGAGAATTGCTGCGCCGCTCTACTGTTGATGAAGCAGCCGATGATCCGAAGCCGTAGGCACGATGCGCGTGAGCCGCGTGTCGGCTTTGTGTCGCTCGGATGCCCGAAGGCCTTGGTCGATTCCGAGCGGATAATCACCGAGCTGCGCGCCGAGGGTTACGCGATTTCGCCGTCGTACGAAGGCGCGGATCTCGTCGTCGTCAACACCTGCGGCTTCATCGATGCGGCCGTCGAGGAATCGCTCGACGCCATCGGCGAAGCGTTGGCGCAAAACGGGAAAGTCATCGTCACCGGTTGCTTGGGCGCGAAAGGCGGAGGCGAATTCGTCCGTGATGCGCACCCGAAAGTGCTCGCAGTGACAGGACCGCATGCGACGCACGAAGTGATGACAGCCGTGCACGCGCATTTGCCGAAGCCGCATGATCCATTCATCGATCTCGTTCCATTGCAAGGAATCAAGCTCACCCCAAAGCATTACGCCTATCTGAAGATCAGCGAAGGTTGCAATCATCGCTGCACGTTTTGCATCATCCCGTCGATGCGCGGCGATCTCGTGAGCCGACCGATCGGCGACGTGCTCGTCGAAGCCGAACGATTGCTGCAGGCCGGCGTGAAGGAGCTGCTCGTGATCTCGCAGGACACGAGCGCGTATGGCGTCGATGTTCGGTATCGGACCGGTTTCTGGCATGGGCGCCCGATACGCACGCAGATGACTGAGCTCGCGCGTGCGCTGGCTGATCTCGCCACCCAGCACGGCGCATGGGTGCGGTTGCACTACGTTTATCCGTACCCGCATGTGGATGACGTGATTGCACTGATGACCGACGACGCCGCGGGCGGCGGTCTGCTGCCGTATCTCGACGTCCCTTTCCAGCATGCAAGCCCGCGGATCCTCAAGCTGATGAAACGCCCGGCCGCGCCCGAGCGCGTGCTGGAACGTGTGCGGGTGTGGCGCGGCGCGAAACCGGATCTCGCGATTCGCAGCACGTTCATCGTCGGCTTTCCGGGCGAAACGGAAACCGAATTCGAGGAGCTGCTCGCGTTCGTCGCCGAGGCGCAACTCGATCGCGTCGGCTGCTTCGCATACTCTCCCGTCGAGGGCGCCGTTGCGAACGATCTGCCCGATCCCGTTCCGGCCGCGATCAAAGAGGAGCGCCGCGCGCGCTTCATGGCTGCGCAGGCGGGCGTCAGTACGCGGCGATTGCAACAGAAAATCGGTCGCACGCTTCCGGTGCTTATCGATCGCATCGAGGATGGCCGTGCGATCGGCCGTTCCACCGCGGATGCACCCGAAATCGACGGCGTCGTGCATATCGAAAATGGGTCCAACCTCGCGCCGGGGACATTGGCGCGCGTGCGCATCGTCGGTGCGGATCAGCACGATCTTCGCGCGGTACTCGCGCAATAACGGGAAGTCCGGCTCTTTTGCTCGACGCGGGCTTACCGGCGCACGGCAGACCGGCTAGAATCGCGGCGTGATCGAGCGGTGGGCCGATTAGCATTCACCGCGAGAGCAACTCAACAACAACGCCACACCAGCGCCGTCGCCGTAGCGCGAGGCCCGGCGCTCGTCTTGACCGACGCCTTTGATCGGCGTTATATGCCGGTCGCGCGTTCGCGTCGTAGCACAGGGAGGCCTAATCGCATGAAGATTCTCGTCCCGCCTTTTCGCGCGCTCATGCCCGCGCTCTTTGCATTCATGCTGCTGCCCGGTTGCGGCAAAGAGGAGGCCAAAGCGCCACCGCAGCGTCCACCCGTCGACGTCACAGTGATGACGGTGACCGCACGCGATACGCCGGTCAGCTTCGAGTTCGTCGGGCAAACCCAAAGCTCACGCGAAGTCGAGATCCGCGCGCGTGTCGACGGCTTTCTCGAAAAGCGCCTCTACGTCGAGGGCGATCTCGTACGGGCCGGCCAACCGCTGTTTCAGATCGATCGCAAACCCTTGGCCGCGAGTTTGCAGTCGGCGAAGGGCGAGCTTGCGCAGCAACAGGCCACGCTCGACGTGGCGGTGGCGAATCTTGCACGCATCAAGCCGCTCGCCGAGCAGAACGCCGTGAGCAAGAAAGATCTGGACGACGCGATTGGCAGCGTGCAAAAGGCTCGCGCCGCCGTAATTGCGGCGCAGGGACAAGTGCAGACCGCCGAGCTCAATCTTGGCTACACGACGATCAACTCACCGCTCACCGGTCTGTCGAGCTACGCAAAGCTGCAGGAAGGAAGCTATCTGTCGCCATCGAACAGTCTGCTGACGTATGTCGCTCAGCTCGACCCGATCTGGGTCAACTTCTCGATATCGGAAAACGAATTTCTGCGCTATCGCGACGAAGTGCAGAAAGGGCAATTGCGCCTGCCCAAGGACAACGCGTTCGACATCGAAGTCTTGCTCGCCGACGGCAGCGTCTATCCCGACCGCGGCCACATCGGCTTTGCCGACTCGTCGTTCTCAAAAGAAACCGGGACGTTTCTTGTGCGCTCGGTGCTCTCGAATCCGAAGACGCAATTGCGGCCGGGGCAATTCGTCAAGGTCAATGTGCTCGGCGCAATACGTCCCAACAGCATCGTGATTCCCCAACGCGCCGTCCAGCAGGGCGCGAAATCGCATTTCGTCTGGGTCGTCGGCAAGGACAGCAAGGCCGAGCAGCGGCCGGTGATTCCCGGCGCATGGATCGGCGATGACTGGTTCATTCTCGATGGGCTTAAAAACGGCGACCAGATCGTCGTCGATGGGGCTATTCGCGTGAGCCCGGGCGCGGCGCTGAAAACCACGCCGTATGCGCCGAAAGTGGCGCCGGTATCGCCGCCGGTAAGAGCCGCGGAGCCGATGTCGATCGAACAGGAGCAGACCGGCACGCCATCAAAAGCGGCGCCGAAGCAACCCACGCCGACAAAAGCGTCGATGGCGCCGAACGTCGCGAAGGTTTATTTCGAAACCGACAGCGATGTGCTGACACCGCAAGGCGCGCAAGCACTGGGGCCCTTGGTCCGCATGCTGGCAAGCGACCCGGATCTCGCCGTCGATATCGCCGGTCACGCGGACAAGTCCGGCATGTCATCCCACAACACGCAGCTTGCGAAGGACCGCGCGAAGGCCGTACGCGCTGCGCTGATCGGGCAAGGGGTTCGGCCCGAGCAGACGCGTCTCGCGGCGCCTCAAGTCATCGCCGAGGCAGCCGACAGCCATGAAGCGCGCCGCGTGGATGTCGTCGCCGCTCCTTCGCCGAAGCGGACGCAGTCGGCGCCGAAGCCGTAGCGCGGGTCCACTCATGAGCATTTCGCGCTATTGCATTGACCGCCCGATCTTCGCGGCGGTCGTCTCGATCGTCATCACGATCGCCGGCGCGGTCGCGATGATCAACTTGCCCGTCGCGCAATACCCCGACATCACGCCGGTCACCGTGTCGGTGAGCGCCGCATATCCGGGCGCTTCCGCCGACGTCGTGTCGAATAGCGTCGCGGCGCCGATGGAGCAGCAGATCAACGGCGCCGATCACATGATGTACATGGAATCGTCGAGCTCGTCATCGGGCAACACGTCGATCACCGTGTACTTCGACATCGGAACGAGCCCCGAGCTCGCGCAAGTCGACGTGCAGAATCGCGTCAACCTCGCGTTACCCACGCTGCCCGATTCGGTGCGACGGCAAGGCGTGTCGGTGCAAAAGCGCTCGGGGTCGTTCATGATGGTCATCGCGATCTATTCGCCGGACAATCGCTACGACGACCAATACATCGCGAACTACGCGAACCTGTATGTCCTCGACGCGCTGAAGCGCATTCCCGGCGCGGGCCAGACGAGCATCATGGGGGCGCCCGATCTCGCGATGCGAATCTGGTTGAAACCCGACCGGATGGCGCAACTCGGCGTCACCGCTGCCGACGTGCAACGCGCCGTGGCGAATCAGAATCAGCAGTTCGCCGTCGGCAGCATCGGGCAGGCGCCGACGGGGCGCGCAGTCGAGCAATCGTTCACCGTCACGACGACCGGCCGAATGACCGAGCCGGCCGAATTCGACAACATCATTCTGCGCACCGCGAGCGAAGGCGGCGCGATCGTACGGTTGAAGGATGTCGGCCATGCGGAGCTCGGCCAGCGCGACTACTCGGTCCGCGGCAAGTTGAACGGCAAGCCGACGACGGTGTTGGTCGTTTATCAGCAGCCCGGGGCGAACGCGCTCGAGGTCGCCGGCGCCGTCACCAAGACGCTCACCGAGATGAAGAAGTCGTTTCCGGCCGGGATCGACTACGACATCGCGATGGATACGACGCAGTTCACACGCGCGTCCATTGACACTGTCGTCCACACGTTCTTCGAGGCATTGGCATTGGTCGTGCTGGTCGTCTTCTTGTTCCTCCAGAGCATCCGGGCGACGCTGATTCCGATCATCGCGGTCCCGATATCGATCATCGGCGCGGCGATCGGTATGACGGCGCTCGGTTTCTCGATCAACATGCTGACGCTGTTCGGCATGGTGCTGGCGATCGGCATCGTCGTCGACGACGCGATCGTCGTGATCGAAAGCGTCGAGCACAACATGTCGAAGTACGGCCTCTCGCCCAAGGAAGCGGCGAAAAGGTCGATGGATGAAGTGGGCGGCGCGCTCATTGCGATCGTGCTGGTGCTGTGCGCGGTGTTCGTTCCCGTCGCATTCATTCCCGGCATCACCGGCCAGCTCTACAAACAGTTCGCCATCACGATTGCCATCTCGGTCGTCATCTCGGGGATCGTCGCACTGACGTTGTCACCCGCGCTCGCCGCGCTGTTGCTGAAGCCGGGCCAGCATGAAAAGAAGGGGTTCTTCAAGTGGTTCGAAAACGGGTTTGCGCGCATGACGGATGGCTATACGCGCGCCGTGCAGCTCATGATCAAACGGAGCGTGATCGCGCTCGTGTTGTTCGCGGGGATGATCGCGATCTCCGTGCAGTTGCTGAGGACGATCCCGAGCTCATTCCTGCCAGCCGAAGATCAAGGTTACATTCTGGGCGCGGTGATCATGCCCGATGCAGCGAGCCTCGATCGCACGGCCGACGTCAGCGCGCATGTCACCGATTTCTTCACGAAGAACGCGGCGTCGCAAGCGGTCGTCGTTGTCGATGGCTACAGCCTGCTCGACGGTCAGGTCAAGAGCAACGCATCGGTCTTCTTCGTCGGGCTCAAGCCCTTCAGTGAGCGTTATTCATCGCCCAACATCAAAACCCAGAACGCGCAAGCGGTCATCACGGAAGCCTACAAGGCGTTTTCGACCGTGCGCGAAGGCATCATCCTGCCGATCAATCCGCCATCGATTCCGGGCCTAGGCACGACCGGCGGTCTCGAGCTCTACATCCAGTCCAAGGGTGACGGCGGGCTCGACCAGACTGCGGCCGTGATCGCCGACTATGTGGCCAAGGCGAGCCAGCGACCCGAGCTGACGGGTGTCACGTCGACATTCAACGCATCGTCGCAACAGCTGCTGGCCAATGTCGACCGCGAGAAGGCCGAGATCCTCGGCATTCCCGTCGAGGATGTCTACTCCGCGATGGAAACGATGTTCGGCTCGCTCTACGTGTCGCAATTCAACAAATTCAGCCGCGTGTGGCAGGTGATCGTGCAAGCGGAGCCTTCGTATCGTCTGACGCCCGAGGACCTGGAGCGTG
>Ga0066709_100005968_pt1 | contig 10189 bp, 8 predicted proteins | sample GraSoiAngelo_158_FD_79665 | JGI IMG/M metagenome (GOLD analysis project Ga0066709, IMG submission 79665) | Grasslands soil microbial communities from the Angelo Coastal Reserve, California, USA - 14_1009_16_30cm | ecosystem: Environmental > Terrestrial > Soil > Grasslands | place: USA... | reverse complement strand
GGCTTGAACGGCGCGACCAGCGCGGCCGTTCGGCCGTGCCGCGCACAGGCAATGATTTGCCACTGATTGACGAGGTCGACGTAGCGGCGCAGCGGCGACGTGGCCCAGGTGTACTGCGCGACGCCCATGCCGGCGTGCGGCGCGGGCTTCACGCCCATGCGCACCTTCACCCCCGGCGCAAGGCTCGCCTGGCTGCGATAAATGCCGGGCACGCCGCAATCGTCGAGCCAGCCGCCCCAGGTGCTGTTGGCGAGGATCATCGCCTCGGCGACGATCAGGTCGAGCGGTGCGCCGCGGCGCCGCGTGCTGATCGCGACCCGCTCGTCGCCGCGCGGCTCGCCGCCGTCGTTGCCGTCGAGGCGAAAGTTGTAGTCGGGCCGGTTGAACAGCTCGGGCTTGCCGCGAACGACTTCGCGCCGCGCCTTCAGATGCTGCGCCAGGCGAAACGCGAATGCGAGCTCGTTGGCGAACGCGTAGGGCGCGGCTCGCTCGCCGCTCAACGACGCTTCGGTGATCACGCTGTCGAGCTCATCGTGGCGCAGGTTGGCGGCGATCGGCACGCGCTCGAGGCGGGTCTCGCTGCTTTTCAGCTCGAGACTCGCCTCGTCGAAGCCCAGGTACAGCGATACGGCGGGGCAGTCGCGCCCCTCGGTCAGCGTGTAGACCTGCACCACCTCGTCGGGCAGCATCGTCAGCTTGTAGCCCGGCATGTAGACGGTCGACAGCCGATCGCGCGCGACCTTGTCGAGCGCGCTGTCGGGCGTAATCACGAGTCCCGGCGCGGCGATGTGCACACCGAACACGACGGTGCCGCTGCCCAGGCCCTGCACCGACAGCGCGTCGTCGATCTCGGTGGTCGCGGAATCGTCGATCGAGAACGCTTGCGCATTGGCCAGCGGCAGTGTTTCCTTGACCGGCGGCGCGTGCAACGGCGGCAGCGCGGTCCCACGCGGGAAATTCTCGAACAGGAAGCGGCGCCAGTGGAATTGATACGGCGAATCGATCGCGCCTGCTGCCTTCAGCAAGTCGAGGGGCGCGCTGTGCGAGCGCTTGGACGCTTCGACGACGGCCTTGTATTCGGGCGCGTTCTTGTCGGGCTTGAACAGGATCTTGTAGAGCTGCTCGCGCACCGCGCTCGGACATTGCCCGCTCGTGAGCTCGGTCGCCCAGGCGTCGATCTGCGCGGCGATTTGCTTCTTGCGCTCGATGCCGAGCAGTGCGGCCTTGACGATCTCCTCGGGCGCTTTCTTGAAGTTGCCTTTGCCGAGACGCCGAAAGTAGTGCGGTGCTTCGAACAGGCGCAACAGGGCGGCGGCTTGGTGGACTGCGTCGGTGTTGGCGTTGAAATACTCGCGCGCCAGGTCGGCAAAGCCGAACTCGCTCTCTGACGCGAACTCCCACGCGAGGTCGAGGTCGATGTCTTTCGCGATCGACTGCGCCGACGCGATCAGCTCGGCCGGCGCCGGCCTGTCGAACTTGAGCAGCACATTGGCTGCCTTGACCTTCACGCGCTTGCCCGAGTCGAGCTCGACTTGCATCGAGCTGTCGGCCTCGGACATCACGCGCCCGGCGAGAAACTTCCCGCCGTCTTCGAACAATGCATACATCGGCGGGATTGTCGCTGAAGGCGCAGCGCGAAGATGTGGCAAAGCGCACTGCAAGACCAAGCGGCACGCCGTGCCGGCGTGTCTAGAAGTGAATGCCGCGCATCATCTGCTGCATCGCGATCGCTTCCGGCGACAGCGTCGGCTTGCCGCCCTTGTCGCCCTTGGCGGCTGCGCTGTCGGGGAACATGCGGAAGGTGGTGTTCATGACGATCTGCGCGACCCGCGGCATCAGCGCATGCAGCACTTCGCCGGAGATCCCGAGGCGAGTGGCGATGCGCACCGGCTTTTCGACGCAGGCCTCGGCGATCATGTCGGCCGCTTCTTCGGGTGCGAGCGTCGGCACGTTGGCGTAGATCTTGGTCGGCGCGATCATCGGTGTGCGCACCAGCGGCATGTTGATCGTCGTGAAAGTGATGCCTTGGTCGGCGTATTCGCTCGACGCGCAGCGCGTCCATGCATCGAGCGCGGCCTTGCTCGCCACATAGGCTGAGAAGCGCGGCGCGTTGGTCAGCACGCCGATCGAGCTGATGTTGACGATGTGACCCTTCTTCTTCGCGACCATCCCCGGCAGCAATCCCATCGTCACCCGCAGGCAGCCGAAGTAGTTCAGCTGCATCGTGCGCTCGAAGTCGTGGAAGCGGTCGTAGCTCGCCTCGATTGCGCGGCGGATCGAGCGGCCGGCGTTGTTGATCAGGTAGTCGACGCCGCCGTAGGTTTCGTTGAGCCATTCGACCAGGTTCTTGCAGCTTTCCTCGTCCGCGATGTCGGACGAATAAGTCGCTACCGTCGCGTCCTTGCCGGCCGCCGCGAGGATCTCCTTCTTCGCTTCGAGCAGCTTCGCGGCATCGCGCGCGCAGATCACCGTGATCGCGCCGGCCTCGGCGAACTTGATCGCCGCGGCCAGGCCGATCCCCGACGAGCCGCCGGTCACCAGCACCACCTTGCCGCTGACCGCGCCGCGCAGCGAATGGTCGATGAACAGAGCCGGATCGAGATGGCGCTCCCAGTAGTCCCAGATCACCCACGCGTAGTCGCGCAGGTTCGGGCATTCGATGCCGGTGCCTTTCAGCGCTTCGATCGTCTCGCGGCAATCGAAGCGCGTCGGGTAGTTGATGAAGGTGAAGATGTCTTCGGGCAGCCCGAGGTCCTTCATCACTGCGCTGCGCACGCGGCGCACCGGCGCGAGCGCCATCAAGCCCTTCTTGACGCCCTTCGGGATGAAGCCGAGCAGCGCGGCGTTGACAAACAGGTTCATCTTCGGCGCGTGCGCCGCCTTGCTGAAGATGTCGAGCACGTCGCCGACGCGGTAGCCCTGCGGATCGACGAGGTGGAAGCACTTTTTGTCGAGGTCGGTCTTCAGGTGGCTGATGTGATCGAGCGCGGCGACGACGAAATCGACCGGCACGATGTTGACCCGCCCGCCCTCGAGCCCGACGCTCGGCATCCACGGCGGCAGGATCTGCCGCATGCGCTGGATCACTTTGAAGAAGTAGTAAGGCCCGTCGATCTTGTCCATCTCGCCGGTTCGCGAGTCGCCGGCGACCATCGCCGGGCGGTACACCGTCCACGGCAGCTTGGCTTCCTTGCGCACGATTTTTTCGCTCTCGTGCTTGGTCATGAAGTACGGGTGATCCAGGCCCTCGGCCTCGTCGAACATGTCTTCGCGGAACACGCCTTCGTACAGGCCGGCCGCAGCGATCGAGCTGACGTGGTGCAGGTGGCCGGCATCGATCGCCTTCGCGAACTCGACCGCATTGCGCGTGCCTTCGATGTTGACCTGCACCTGCGACTCTTCGTCGGCCGCGAGGTCGTAGACCGCGGCGAGGTGGTACAGGTGATCGATCTGCCCCTTCAGCTGCTTGATGTCGTCGGCCGCGACGCCGAGCTTCTTCGTCGTGAGGTCGCCGAAGACCGGACAGGCGCGCGCCTTCGTGACGCCCCAGTAGGCGAGCAGGTCGTTGACCTTGCCTTCGCTCTCGGGTCGCAGCAGAAAGTACACCGTCGATCCACGGCGCTCCAGCAGCGTCTTGACGAGTCGTTTGCCGATGAAGCCGGTGGCGCCGGTGACGAAATACTGCATGCTTCCTCCTGGTTGTGCGCGGTCGAAATTCGAGCTGCACATTCTGGTCCGAAGCTCGCACGACACGACTTCGTCGTTTACCCCAAGCGCCAGCGCTCATAGAGCCGGCTCACTAGAGAATTCGGCTGCCCGCGCGGAGTCGCGGTCCTATAGTTCGTAGCGAACCCACAAGAGGATCCACACCATGGTCAAGAAGCTCAAGCAGATGGCAGACAAGAAGGCCGCGTCCCCCACCGGCCTGTTCGACAGCGCACTCGCCGGCACGGTGAAGGAATCGGCGCAGCAGATCTGGCTCGCTGGCCTGGGCGCATTCTCGAAAGCGCAGGCCGAAGGCGGCAAGGTGTTCGAAGCGCTGGTAAAGGAAGGCGTGTCGCTGCAGCGCAAGACGCAGGCGGTGGCCGAAGAGAAGATCGGCGAAGTGACCAGCAAGATGAGCAACATGGCCGGCGACGTGACCGCCAAGGCCGGCCAGCAGTGGGACAAGCTCGAGTCGATCTTCGAGGAGCGCGTGTCGAAGTCGCTCAACAAGCTGGGCGTGCCGTCGGCCAAGGACGTCGACGCGCTCGTCAAGCGAATCGATGCGCTGAGCGCGCAGGTCGACAAGCTGTCCAAGCCCGCGAAGACCGCGGCGTCGCGCGCCAACGGTGTGGTCAAGCCGGCTGCCAAGCGGGCGTCGGCGCGCAAGAGTGCTGCCTGAGTCTCAGGCCTCACGAGCAAGCACGCCGCGGCGCCCTTTTTTGCGCCTGATCGCTAAGGATTGAACTGCCCCGGGAACACCCACAGCAATGCAACAGTCATCGTGAGGTAGCGCGCCAGCTTGCCGATCGCCATGTAGATCACGCAGGGCCAGAACGGCAGACGCAGCCAGCCCGCGACCGCGCACAGCGGGTCGCCGACAACCGGCAGCCACGACAGCAAACACGCCTTGGCGCCGAAGCGCTCGAGCCAGCGCAGCGCGCGCAGATGGGTTGGCTGGTGGTGCTTGACGCGTTCATAGGCGCGCTCGGCGCCATAGCCCATCCACCAAGTCACTGCACCGCCCAAGGTATTGCCGGCGGTCGCGACGAGCACCGCGGGCCAAAACAGATCCGGGCTCAATTTCACCAGGCCGAAGACGGCCGGCTCGGAGCCTAGAGGCAGCAGCGTGGCCGAGACGAACGCGATGACGAACACCGTGCTGAGCCCGAATTTCGGCAACGCAAGCAGCGCCAGCAACGAGTCGATCCATGCGTCCATCGCCGGCATTATCCGAACGGACCAACGGCTATACTGCTGCCTCCTTTTTCAGCACCTCCATTTCCCGCGCCTCATGAAAATCGGCCACATCGAGCTGCCGAACAGTCTCTTTGTCGCGCCGATGGCGGGCGTGACCGATCGGCCGTTTCGCCAGCTCTGCAAGCGTCTGGGCGCCGGCTACGCGGTCAGCGAAATGGTGACGTCGCGGCGCGATCTGTGGACGAGCCTGAAGACCAGCCGGCGCGCCGATCACGCCGGCGAAGTCGAGCCGATCGCGGTACAGATCGCCGGCACCGACGCGGCGATGATGGCCGCGGCCGCGGCCTACAACATCGACCGTGGCGCGCAGATCATCGACATCAACATGGGCTGCCCGGCGAAGAAGGTCTGCAACCAATGGGCCGGCTCAGCGCTGATGCAGGACGAGCCGCTGGCGCTCGCGATCATCGATGCGGTCGTCGCCGCCTGCGCACCGCGCAACGTGCCGGTCACGTTGAAGATGCGCACCGGCTGGTGCGCGACCGAGCGCAATGCACTGACGCTGGCGCGTGCGGCCGAGAGCGCCGGCATTGCGATGGTCGCGGTGCACGGCCGAACGCGTGAGCAGGGCTACAAGGGCTCGGCCGAGTACGACACCGTCGCGGCGGTCAAGTCGCGCTTGCGCATTCCGGTCGTCGCCAACGGCGACATCGATTCGCCCGAGAAGGCGCGCGAGGTGCTGCGAGCCACCGGTGCCGACGCGATCATGGTCGGCCGCGCCGCACAGGGCCGGCCCTGGATCTTCCGCGAGATCGCGCACTTTCTGGCGACCGGCGAGCACTTGGTCGCGCCCGAAGTGATCGAGGTCAAGCGCTGGCTGCTCGACCACCTCGATGATCACTACGGCCTGTACGGTGAGTTCGCCGGCGTACGCAGCGCGCGCAAGCACATCGGCTGGGCGGTGCGAGCGCTGCCCGGTGGCGAATCGTTCCGCGCTGAGATGAACCGGCTCGAGACCTGCGACGCGCAAGCGCGTGCGGTCGCCGACTGGTTCGACGCATTGGCCGACGCGCACCACCGGCTGCCGGCTGCGATCGCGGCCAACGATGAATTCTTAGAACAACAAGCATGAGACACACAACGTCACTCCGAGTCTTCAAGAGCCCGAGCGCACGGCCGCCCGAAGCCGGGCTCATCCCCACGGGGGATCGTCTGCCGTACGCGGCAGACGAGGGGCTCAAATGAGCAAGAAACACATTGAAGAATGCATCCGCGACAGCTTGGAGAGCTACTTCAAGGACTTGCGCGGCGTCGAGCCGACGGCGATGTACGAGATGATCTTGAGCGTCGTCGAAAGGCCGCTGCTCGACGTCGTGATGAAACACGCCGAAGGCAACCAGAGCCGCGCCGCCGAATGGCTGGGCATCAACCGCAACACGCTGCGCCGCAAGCTGGTCGAGCATCGGCTGATCAAGTAAGTCGCGCCGCGAACACTCACCGTTCGGGCTGAGGTATCGAAGCCCTGCACAGAGGTCCAAACGAAAGTCACCATGCAAGCCCTGATCTCCGTTTCCGACAAGACCGGCGTCCTCGAGTTCGCGCGCGGGCTGCATGCGCTGGGCTGCATGCTGTTGTCCACCGGCGGCACTGCCCGGCTCCTCGCCGACGCCGGCTTGCCGGTGACCGAGGTCGCCGACCACACGGGGTTCCCCGAGATGCTCGACGGCCGGGTGAAGACGCTGCACCCGAAGATCCACGGCGGGCTGCTCGCGCGGCGCGACGTGCCGGCGCACATGGCTGCGTTGAAGCAGCACGGCATCGCGACGATCGATCTGCTGGTCGTCAATCTCTACCCGTTCGAAGCGACGGTCGCCAAGCCGGGCTGCACGCTCGACGACGCGATCGAGAACATCGACATCGGCGGGCCGGCGATGGTTCGCTCGGCGGCGAAGAACTGGAAGGACGTCGCGGTGCTGACCGACGCGTCGCAGTACGCGCAAGTGCTCGCCGAGCTGAAGTCGGCCGGCTTGGTCAGCCAAGCGACGAAGTTCGCGTTGGCGGTCGCCGCGTTCAACCGCATCTCGAACTACGACGCGGCGATCAGCGACTACCTGTCGTCGCTGCAGAGCGACGGCACGCGCAGCGCGTACCCGGCGCAAAGCAACGGGCGCTTCGTCAAGCTGCAGGACCTGCGCTACGGCGAGAACCCGCACCAGAGCGCCGCGTTCTATCGCGACCTAGCTCCTGCGCCAGGGTCGCTCGTCACCGCCACGCAGTTGCAGGGCAAGGAACTCTCCTACAACAACATTGCCGACGCCGACGCAGCATGGGAATGCGTGAAGAGCTTCGACACGAGCGCCTGCGTCATCGTCAAGCACGCCAACCCATGCGGCGTCGCGCTCGGCGCCGATGCAACCGAGGCTTACTCCAAGGCGCTGAAGACCGACCCGACCTCAGCGTTCGGCGGCATCATCGCTTTCAACTGCGAGCTCGACGCAGCCGGCGCGACGCTCGTCGCAAAGCAGTTCCTCGAGGTGCTGATCGCGCCCGGCTTCACGCCCGAAGCGCTGCTCGTGCTCGCCGCCAAGCGCAACGTCCGCGTGCTGCAGATCGCATTGCCCGCAGGCGGCAAGGGCCGCAATGCGCAGGACGTGAAACGTGTCGGATCCGGCTTGCTGATCCAAAGCGCCGACAACCGCGACGTGAGCCGCAGCGAGCTCGTCATCGCGACCAAGGTCGCGCCGACCGACGCGCAGATGGACGATCTGCTGTTCGCGTGGAAGGTCGCGAAGTACGTGAAGAGCAATGCGATCGTGTTCTGCGGCGGCGGCATGACGCTCGGCGTCGGGGCCGGCCAGATGAGCCGCGTCGACTCGGCGCGCATCGCCAGCATCAAGGCCGAGAACGCCGGTCTGAGCCTGCAAGGCTCTGCCGTTGCGAGCGACGCCTACTTCCCGTTTCGCGACGGGCTCGACGTGGTCTGCGATGCCGGCGCGACCTGCGTGATCCAGCCCGGCGGCAGCATGCGCGACCAGGAAGTCATTGATGCCGCCGACGAGCGCGGCATCGCGATGGTGCTGACCGGCGTTCGGCATTTCAGGCACTGATCGACGCGCAGGGCCCGCTACCATCGGCCCCCATGACACTGCCCGAGGCTGCCGGCCTCTTCCTGGCTTTTCTCGCTCGCCTGATCACGGGCGCCCAGGGCCATTGGTACGGCTGCCCGCCGAAAGCCGAGCAGCGCATCTACTTCGCCAACCACCAGAGCCATTTCGACTGGGTGCTGATCTGGGCCGCGCTTCCCGGTGACTTGCGCGCGGTGACGCGGCCGATCGCCGCGCGCGACTACTGGACCGCGAGCCCGCTGAAGCTGTGGATCACGAAAGAGATCTTCAACTCGATCTATGTGGCGCGGCAGCGCACTGAGGACGAGGACCCGCTCGAGCCGCTCGTCGAGGCCTTGAACAACGGCGACTCGCTGGTGATCTTTCCCGAAGGCACGCGCGGCAGCCATGGCGAGCCGCAGCCGTTCAAGTCGGGGCTGTTCCACCTGGCCGAGCAGTTCCCGCAGGTGCAGCTGATCCCCGCCTGGATCGACAACGTGCAGCGCGTGATGCCCAAGGGTGAAGTCGTCCCGGTGCCGATCTTGTGCTCGGTGACCTTCGGCGCGCCGATTCAGTTGCAGCCCAGCGAAGACAAGCGCGCATTCCTCGATCGCGCGCGCGATGCGGTCGTCGCGCTGAGGGACGTGCACTGATGGGCGGGCTGCGCCACTTGAGCATAGTCCAGCAGGTCGGGCTGCTGTTCGTCGGCTTGTTCGGCGTGCTCGTCGTCGTCACCTTGATCGTGTTCCTGCGCAGCCTGCGCGAGCTCGCGCCCGAGCAGCAGGAGATGCACGAGCGGCTGAAGCGCGACCTGCGCGCGACCTGGCTCGGCGCGGTGCTGTTCTGGCTGTCGTGGGCGGCGGGCGCGGTCGTCGCGACGCTGCTGTTCGGCATCGTCTCGTTCGTCGCGTTTCGCGAGTTCATCACGCTGACGCACACGCGGCGTGCCGATCACCGCAGCCTGCTGCTGGCGTTCTTCGTCGTGCTGCCGCTGCAGTTCGTGTTCGCCGGCGGGCGCCACTTCGATTTGTTCACCGTCTTCATCCCGGTCTACATGTTCCTCGCGATCCCGGTCGTCAGCGCGTTCGGCAACGATCCGCAGCGCTTTCTCGAGCGCACCGCGAAGATCCAGTGGGGCGTGATGGTCTGCATCTACGGCATGAGCCACGCACCGGCGCTGCTGCTGCTCGACCTGCCGGCCTACGCGGGACGCGGCGCGTTTCTCGTCTTCTATCTGGTCGTCGTCGTCGCCACCGGGCAGATCGTCCAGGAGGCGGCGAGCCGCCAGCTGCGACGCCGCCCGGTCGCGCGCGCGATCAGCCGCTCGTTCTCGTGGCGCGCCTGGCTGATCGGCTCGCTCGCTGCAGCCTTCGTCGGCGTGCTGCTGTACTGGGCGACACCGTTCAAGCCGCTGCCCGCGCTCGCGATGGGCTTCATCGCGGGCGCATCGGGATCGCTCGGCGAGTTCGTGATGAAAGCCTTGAAGCGCGACGCCGGCGTGCGTGCCTGGGGCGGCAAGGCGTCGGTGACCGGCGCGGTCGGGCTGCTCGATCGCGTCGCGCCGCTGTGCTTCGCGGCGCCGGTGTTCTTCCATGCGGTGCGCTGGTACTTCGGGTTGTGATGGCGAGCATGCGCATCCTCGGAATCGACCCGGGTCTTCGAACGACCGGCTTCGGCGTCATCGAATGCGAAGGCTCGCGCCTGCACTATGTCGCGAGCGGCACGATCAAGACCGACGCGGTCGACATCGGGCAATTGCCGTCACGGCTGAAAATCATCTTCGACGGCGTTCGCGAGGTCACCGCGCGCTACCAGCCGACCTGCGCGGCGGTCGAGATCGTCTTCGTCAATGTCAACCCGCAGTCGACCTTGCTACTCGGCCAGGCGCGCGGCGCGGCACTGACCGCGCTGGTGTCGAACGATCTGGCGGTCTCCGAATACACCGCATTGCAGATGAAGAAAGCGATCGTCGGCCATGGCCAGGCACGCAAGGAGCAGGTGGAGGAGATGGTGATGCGGCTACTGCAGCTTCCCGACCTGCCGGGCAAGGACGCGGCCGACGCGTCCGGTGTAGCGATCTGCCATGCACATGCAGGCGCGTCGTTCGAGGGCATCGCGCGCGGCGCCACTTTGGCACGCAAGTCGCACGGGCAGTGCTCCTGCGGCAGAACCGACTGGCCTCT
>Ga0066709_100005967_pt1 | contig 10189 bp, 9 predicted proteins | sample GraSoiAngelo_158_FD_79665 | JGI IMG/M metagenome (GOLD analysis project Ga0066709, IMG submission 79665) | Grasslands soil microbial communities from the Angelo Coastal Reserve, California, USA - 14_1009_16_30cm | ecosystem: Environmental > Terrestrial > Soil > Grasslands | place: USA... | reverse complement strand
CCGCCCCCGGCCCCGCCCCCCCATTCGGCCTGACCGCGAAGATCTTTCTCGCGTCGGCGCTGCTCGTCGTGGCGGTGCTGGGCATTACGTTCGGCGTCACGTCGGTGAAGGCGAACCACACCGCTGATGCGGCGATTCACCGCGCGCTGCTCTCCACCCGCCGCGCCGTGGACGACTATCTCGCCGCGCGTACCCGCACCCTGGGACGCGCCAGCACGGTGGCGACCGACGTTCCCCAGTACCGGCAGCGGTTGCTCAACCAGCGGGCGCGCGCCGAGGCGCTGGATCAGGCGGATGACATTCGCGGCCTGATCGATGCCGCCTGGGTGCTCGTCACGAATAGCGACGGCATCCTGATCGCGCGCACCGATTATCGGGAGCAATACGATCGCGATCTGTCGATCGCGCCCCTCGTCGCGAACGCGCTGAGCGGCGATCAGACGAGCGGGGCGTGGCTCGACGACGTCCAGGGCACGATGTTCATGGCGATCGGCACGCCGCTGCGCGATCGTCCCACCGCCGCCCCGCTGGGCGCGCTCGTCGCCACCTACCAGGTCGACGACTCGCTCGCCGGCGCCATCAAGCAATCCACCAACTCGGACGTCGTCTTCTTCGCGCTCGATACGCTGAATAAGCCCGTCGTCGTCGGCAGCACCGTACCGGCGCAGGATATCGCTCCCGCGTTGCAGAACACCGTCAACGCCGAGGCGCTGGCGGCGGACACCGGTGGGGAAGGGATGGCGCTCGCTGCCGAGCTCGGGAAGCAGCATTTGATCGGGCTGGCGGGGGCGATTCGCTCGCCCAGCGGCGACGTGCGCGGCGGCTTTGTGGCGCTGCGCTCGCGCGAGTCGGAGCTGGCGGCGTTCAACGCGCTGCAGCGCACGATGCTGTGGGCGGTGGCGCTGGGCGTGGTGCTCGCGCTGGTGTTCGCGTTCGTGCAGGCCCGCCAGATTGCCGGGCCGGTGCGGCGGCTCGCGATCGCCACGCGCCAGCTCCAGGAAGGCGACTACAGCGTCGACATCCCGGTCAAATCGCGAGATGAGATCGGCATTCTCGCCAACGCATTCAGGGGCCTTGCTGCGGATCTCAAGGCCAAGGCCGCGCTCGTCGACTACATGATGGCGGCGTCGGGCAGTGCGGCGACACAGCGGATCGCCACAGCGCAAACCAGCTCGGGGATCCGGCCCGGTTCGACGTTTGCGGGCCGGTACGACATCAAAGAGAGCCTCGGCGCCGGCGGCATGGGCGTCGTCTACCGGGCGTTCGACCGCGAGCTCCAGGAGCCCGTCGCGATCAAGACACTCAAGCCGGAAGCGCTGGCGGGCGGCACGGTGGCGCTGGAGCGCTTCAAGCAGGAAATCCGTCTGGCGCGCAAGATCGCGCACCGCAACGTCGTCCGCACCTACGACCTCGGCGAGCAAAACGGGATGTACTACCTCACGATGGAGTACGTCGAGGGCACGTCGCTGAAGCAGCTCATCGTGTCGCGCGGCAAGCTGCCGGTGCCGGTCGCGCTGACGGTCGGCAAGCAGTTGTGTCGAGCCCTCGAGGTCGCCCACGCCGAGGGCGTGATTCATCGCGACATCAAGCCGCAGAACATCGTGGTGGAGCCGAGCGGCTTTCTCAAGGTGATGGATTTCGGCATCGCGCGGCTCGCCAATCCGCCACAGGGCAAGGGGCTCACCGAGGCCGGGGTGTCGATCGGCACGCCCGACTATATGTCGCCCGAGCAGCTCTCGGGCGCCGAGCTCGATCCACGCAGCGATCTGTATGCCGCCGGCGTCGTGCTGTTCGAATGCCTGACCGGCAAGGTCCCGTTCGAGGCGGAGACGACGTGGGCGCTGGTCGCCAAGCACCTGGAGGAGCCGCCGCCCGATCCGCGTGCGACCAATCCCGAGGTACCGCGGCCGCTGGCGCTGGTGATTCTAAAGGCCATGGCGAAGCAGCCGGCGGATCGGTTTGCGACGGCGGCGGAGATGCACGATGCGCTAGCGCGTATCGGGTGACCCTGCAGGCTCCTTCTGCTTTCCCCATTATCAAGGAGAAGCCGATGAACGTTCTCTTGTGGATCATCCAGGTCGCGCTCGCCCTGCTGTATCTCTCGGGTGGGGCCTACAAGACGTTCAAGTTCGACGTGCTCGCGAATCACATGCGCGCGCTCCCGCGCGGCGGATGGCGCGCCCTCGGCGTGATCGAGATGGTGGGCGCGGTCCTGCTGGTCGTCCCGGCCGTGACCCCACTCGCCGCCGCCGCGCTCGCGCTGGAAACCCTGGCCCTCGCCGGCCTGTATGCGCGGTATTCGCTGAAACTGGCCGCCACCAACCCGCTCGTCTGGAGCGTCGTGATGGGGCTGCTGGTGGCGTTCGTGGCCTACGGGCGGTACGCAGTCAGGCCGCTGGCCTGACATCCAGCCCTGTTCGTGCCCCCCGGCACCAATGAAGCCGAGGCTTCCCGAATGAATTCACGAGTGAGGATTCCGCGGGCCTCCGCCGGCACAGCCTACTTTCTGTCAGAGGCGACATGACCTGAACCGCCACCGATGTCCTGGTGGCGGTTTCTTATTGCCTCAATCGGAGAAGTCGATCCTGAAGATTCTCCCCGCCCCGCACGCCAGCCATCCCGTCTTCCAGCTGGCGAATGCTACTGCCCAGCAGTTCGTGATCCCGGGCAGCAATGTCCAGGTGTTCCCCTCGTCCGTGGTCCAGGCGGACCCGCCCGGGCCTGTGGCCACAACGGTCAGCCTGTTGCGTCCCGGCACGTAGGTCAACCCGTAGACGGCTCCCGGAAACGGGGTCGGCGTGGTCAGGCTCCAAGTGGCGCCTCCATCTTCCGAGCGCGCTACGTTCGACTGGGGGATGGTGCTGGCGACCACGTCGCCGCCGCCAAGTATCCCGTGGAAGCGGTCGCGGAAATCGATGCTGACCACACCAGACGTCGGTGTGCCCCGAGGCTCGATCGGCACCTCATCGGAGGCGGTCCAGGTGTCGCCTCCATCGCGGGTGGCGAGGACGCGAGCTTGGGCTGCGGCGCCGGTGCCGACCCATGCGCTCTGTCCGGCCAGGGTCTTGATGCATGTACCGCTGGCCGCGAACCCTGCCTCGCCCGGCTGAGCCTCGGGCGACTGATCGCTGATGTCTTCCCAGGTGTCGCCGTCCGGGAGCTTGAGGAACGTGAAGCGATCGTCGAACGAGTCGCCGAACAGCAGTGCCCGTGTGGGGGTCCAGAAGTCGAAGCAGTCGTAGAAGCTTCGGGGATCGGTGGCCTGGTATTGCAACACCCAGGTGTCCCCTCCGTCCTCCGTCAGGTAGATGCGGTTGTCTGAGCCGCCGCCCGCGGACATCAGGTAGGCGACTCTTTCACTCACCCCCTGCACATCCCGGAACTGGAGCGTCCCCGCGCCGGGTACTTGTCGCGATATCCAAGTGGTCCCGCCGTCCGTGGTCCGCGCGAACATCCCACCAGCTGCGCTGGCCCACACCACCCTATCGTTGACCGGACTTACCGCGAAGAACCGAAAGGTCGTGCCGGTTTCCTGCGGGGTGATGGTCGGAGAGCTACTGGATTGCCGGGACATGCTGGCAAAGTCAGGAACCGGAGCAATGCGATCGGAACACGCGAAGACTGCGGCGGCGGCCGCTAGGGGAATTGCCAGGATCGAAAGAGTGCGAGGACGAGGCACGGGGATCTCCGGGAGGTAGACCCGGAGAGGTTACCCCCCCCATTGGAGGCCCGCAAGAACTGCGAATGCGCCGCCTAACAGTCTGAACGACCTCTCATCACACTCCCGCAAACCACGGATAGCCCTGGTCTTCCCAGTACCCACCCGGCCGCTCCGCCGTGAACGTCATCGAGACCAGGTACTTCGTCATCTTGTAGCCGAGTTTGGTCGGTGCGTAGAGCCGCAACGGCGCGCCGTGCGCGGCCGGCAGCGGATTGTCGTTCATCCCGTACGCGAGGATCGTCTGCGGATGCATCGCGCTGGCGAGATCCCAGCCGTTGGAGTAGCCGGAGTCGAACGAATCGAACCGCACGTAGCGCGCCGCCGGCAGCAGCTCGCAGCGCTCCGCAATCGCGGAGACCGCCACACCATGCCACGTCGCGATCGCGCTCCACCCCTCGACGCAATGATGCTTGACGGTGTAGCTCGTGCGCGGCATCGCGCGCAAGTCGTCGAGTGACAGCTCCTGCGGCCGGCGGACCAATCCGTCGACACGCAGCCGCCACGCCGCGGGATCCTTGAGCATCGGGGTCGTGGGCGAAATGAAGTAGCTCGGCAGGTGCGCGGTCCGCTCGGAGACATCGTACTGCCGCGCCAGACGACGCGGCGAAAACAGCACCTTCTCGCCCACCCAGTCGTTCAAGCGGCTGACGTCCAGCAAGATCGGGCGACACGCGGCAAGGAGAGAGGCACCGCCCGCGCCCGCCGCCAATCGCAGGAAGCCGCGCCGATCAGTCATGGCTGGGGAACCGGCCGCGATACCATCCCGAGATCATCGCGCGCAGCGACGCGGGGTCCACGACAAAGACGAGGATGACGTGGACGACGAGAAAGCCGGTGAAGATCCACACCGCCCAGAAATGCCAGTAGCGGGCCGCCTGAAAGCCACCGAACAGCGCCGTGAGCCAGGACAACTGCGTCGGCTTGTAAACCGCGAATCCGGTCAGGACCGACAGAACGCCGAGCAGCACGATGCACGTGTAGGCGAGCTTCTGAAGCGGGTTGTGCTTTCCCTGGGGCGGGTGGTCCTTCCGTAGCCGCAGGTAGTACTTCTGCATCTCGATCGCACCGCGGATGTCGCGCGGGCGGAACAGCAGCGACCGCCATTCGCCGCTGTAGGCGAGATACGAGACGTACAACACGCCCCCGGCGATGAGCGGCCACATCAGCGCGAAGTGCCAGTTCAACGCTCCCGCGAGCCAGCCGCCGAGCCGGCTCCACGCCGGGAATGCGCGGTCCTGGAACGCGTTGTAGTAGTACGGGCCGCCGCGCTCCCCAAAGCGCGCGTACGCGCTGTAGATCTGCAGGCCACTCATGATCATGCCCAGCAGCGAAACAAACGTCGTCCAGTGCGTGAGGCGCACGATCCAGTGATGGCGTTTGACGGCCGCAGCCTGCGGTACGGGGGGCGCGGGGGGAGCAACGGTCATGTGATAAGTATATTGTCCGCCATGCGCGCAGCAACGTTCCTCGCGGTCGCATTATTGGCGTCCTGCCGGCCACAGAACGCCGCCGTCGCCACTCGCACCAACGACTCCCTCAACGTCGCGGACCTGACGCCGCGCGACTCGGCGGACAGCGCGCTGCTCGCGCCTCGCCTCGTGACGGAGCAGACGGTCGTCGTGTTTTGGCTGGCGGCGGCAGATACGCTGTCGGCCGATGATCAGGCCGAAGCGCTCGACGAGCTCAACTTTACCACCGAAGCGATCGTCGGCACGTTGAGAAAAAACCACATCGCGCTGATACCGACGAATTCGGACACGATCTACGTCGCCCTGCCGAACCACCAGCGGCGCATGATTCTGCTGAGCGGGGTGGACTATCCGTTCGGCTATGTGCTGGTCGAGCCCGGCACCGCGGAGCGGATCCTCGCGGGAGTCTACTCCGACGAGGAGCTGCTCGATGAAGTGGAGGCCTACTTCGATTTGCCGTCATCGGCCGACAGCGGCTCAGCCCATCCGCGCATCGCGACTTGATGCTGCTGCTCGTGCTCGCCGCGGTGACGGCGGTCCAGGAGATCACATGGCAGCCGGAGCTGCCGCGTCAGGGCTCGCTCATCGTCGTGTAAGCATCGGACGCCGTGACCGGCGAGGACTCGGGCGAGCCACTGCATTTCCGGGATGGGAAAGCATTCGCCGCCGTGCCGCTGACCGCCTCCGACAGCGTCACGGTGGTGACACTTTCCATTCGCTGGGACGGCGCCGTCATCGGCCACAAGGCAGCCGTGCCGGTTGTGGCGCGCAAAGCACCGGCGAATGAGGAGGTGCGCGCCGCGGAGCGATTCACCCCGCCTCCCGACAGCGCGCTACGGGCGCGCATCGATCGCGAGCTGGTGTTGGCGCGTGACGCGGCGCGACGCGCGCACGAGCTGCCGAGGCTGTGGAAAGCCCCCTTCATGCGTCCGCGCACGTCGCGCGTCACCAGCGTGTTCGGGTCGGGGCGCAAGGTGAATGGCGTGTGGCGCAGCCGGCATTTCGGGCTCGACCTCGCCGGCCCGAAGGGCGCGCCGGTGCGCGCGTCGAATCGCGGCGTCGTGGCGTTGGTCGGCGATTTCTTCTACGGCGGCACCTCCGTGTTCCTACACCACGGCGACGGCTTGATGACCGTCTACCATCATTTGAGTCGCGCGCTGGTCGCCCCCGGTGATACCGTCGAGCGCGGCCAGCTCATCGGCCGCGTCGGCGCCACGGGACGCGTGACGGGACCGCACCTGCACTGGGGGGCGCAGTACGGCGCCGTCGCCTTCGATCCCGCTGATCTCTTGAAGCTCCGTTGAGTAAAGCGCTGCTGTTGAAGGGCGGGCGCGTCGTGACCATGGACGCGACGCGGCGCATTCTCGACGCCGATGTGCTCGTGGAGAACGGGCGAATAAAAAGCGTTGGAAAGTTGGAACGTGGGAAAGTTGGAACGAATAAGGCTACGATTCTGGATTGCAGCGGGCTCATCATCCTCCCCGGTCTCATCCAAGCCCACATTCATCTTTGCCAAACGCTGTTCCGCGGACTCGCGGATGATCTTTCTCTCGAAGCGTGGCTCGCCAAACGGATATGGCCGCTCGAAGCGGCGCACACCGAGGCGTCCATCCATGCCTCCGCGATGCTCGGCGCCGCCGAGCTGCTGCTCGGCGGGACGACGGCGATCCTCGACATGGAAACGGTGCATCACACTGGTGCCGCGTTCGAGGCGCTCGAGGCGATCGGCATTCGCGCGACAGCGGGGAAGTGCCTGATGGACGCGGCGACGAGCCCACCCTCGCTGCGTGAACCGACCGACAAGGCGCTTACAGAGAGTGCGGATCTCTGCGCTCGCTGGCATGGGGCAGCGGATGGCAGGCTGCGCTACTGCTTTGCCCCCCGGTATGCGCCGAGCTGCACCGGTCCATTGTTGCGCGCCGTGAGCGATCTGGCCGAAAAATCGGGCGCGGTCATCCATACGCACGCGGCGGAAACCCCGCTCGAGCTGGACACCGTGAAACGGGAAACGGGACACGATGAAATCACGTATCTCGATTCCGTCGGGATTTCCGGACCGCGGGCCGCGCTGGCGCACTGCGTGTGGGTGGACAACGACGCGATCGCGCGGCTGGCGCGCCAGGCGACCAACGTCGTCCACTGTCCCAGCTCGAACCTGAAGCTGGGCAGCGGCATCGCGCCTATCCCCGAGATGCTGTCTGCCGGTTGCCGCGTCGCCATCGGCGCCGATGGCGCGCCGTGCAACAACCGGCTCGATGCATTCGCGGAGATGCGGCTCGCGGCGCTGATTCAGAAGCCACGGCTCGGACCCGAGGTGATGCCCGCTCCGACTTTGCTGGAGCTGGCGACACTCGGCGGCGCGCGGGCGCTGGGGCTCGAGTCGGAGATCGGGTCCATCGCAGTGGGGAAGTGCGCCGATGTGGTGGTGCTCGACCTCGCCGCACCGCATGCCCAGCCGGAGGACGCCGACCTCATTTCCCGGATTGTCTACAGCGCGCAACCCGCCGACGTCCGGCATGTGATCGTGGACGGGCGCATTATCGTGCGCGACGGTGTGTTGAAGACTGCGGATGTCGACGAGGTTCGCCGCACCGCGAACGCTCAGACCAAGCGGCTCATTTCGAACCGCCCCCCCCGTTGACGCGGAAGCGCCGGATCGTCTGCGCCAGCATCGCGGCGGCGTCGGACAGATGCTGCGATGTGCTGGTCAGCTCGCCGAGTGACGCGATCTGCTGCGCCGTCGCCGCGGACGTCTGGCGCGCACCCGTCGCCGCCCCATCGGCGATCGCGGCAACCTCCTCCATCCGGCGCAACACTTCGCGCATCCGCTTCGTCTGATTCTCGGTCTCGGCCGCGAACGTCGTGGCGAACTGGACCGTCGAGTTCAGGTCGGCGAAGATCGCATCGAGTGCGCCGTGCACGGTCGTCGCGACGCTGCCGACGCCTTTCGCCGCCTCGCGGCCCTTCTGCATGGCGTCCACGACCCGGCTGATCTGATCCTGCGTGGCGCGAACCTTCGTCCGCACCTCTTCGGCGGAGCGTGAGCTTTGCTCCGCGAGCTTTCTGACCTCGCCGGCGACGACACGGAACCCGAGCCCGTGCTGCCCCGCGCGCGCCGCCTCGATCGCGGCGTTGAGCGCCAGCAGATCGGTCTGGCTCGCGATGCGCGTGATGCCGTCCACCAGCTTCCCGATCTCGCGCGACTCCTTGTCGAGCACCGCCGCGACCTCGGACGCGTGATCCATGTGGACCATCAAGTTCATGAGCAGCGTGCTGGCCTTGGCGACCTCCTCGCCGCGGCGATGCGCCTGGAGGGCGATCTGCGTGATCTGGCGCTCGGCCTCCTGGGCGCGAGCGTGCAGCGTGGTCGCGAGACCGGAGGCCGCTTCCGAATCCTGGCGCCCGTAGCCGATGAGCTGGCGCTGGCGTTCGGTGCCCTGTGATAGCTGATCGGTCGTCGTGGAGATCGATTGCGACGCGGTCTGCAGCTCGCGGGCGGCCCCGGCCAGCTCGCCCGCCATCGTGGCGAGCGCCTGCCCCTGCCGGCCGATCTCGCGAATGATCTCCGCGATCGCCGCCGTCGTGCGATTCACGCTCACGCCCAGGTAGCCCAGCTCGTCGGTCGCGACGTCGGTCGCGCTGCTGTCCATCTGCCGGGTGAGGTCGCCGCGCTCGATCTCGCCGAGCACGCCCCGCGCGCTGCGCAGGCGATCGACGATTTGGACCAGCATCGGCACGAGCGCCACGCAGGCGAAGACGAGGACGAGGCCTTCCTGGATGTACAGCGCCCACGGCCACCCGTGACCGGCGACCTGGGCGAGTGCGGTGACCAGCGTGAACGCGACGAGGTTGATGATCAGCGCGCCCCACGCCTCGCGGCGCTCGAGATACAAGGCCGCCTGCAGCGGGGCGATGAGAAAGGCGCCATAGAGCACGTGGCCGTTCGGTCCCATCGCGTAGAGCACGGCCGAGATCAGCAGGCAGCCGACGACCAGATTCAGCTGCGCGTACCACGGCTGGAACGCGCCGCGCTGTACCAGCCGGCGCACGCCGGCATTCGCCGCCGCGAAGCTCGCGGCGAAGGCAACTATGAACCACGACGAGACCGGGGTGATACCGGCAAGCTTGACCGCCGCCAGCAGCACGATGCCGAACCCCACGAACCCCCAGCGCGCACGGGTGTTCGCGAGCACGTACTGGCGCTGCTTCGCGAGGCGCTCCTCGAGGAGCTGATGGTCGAGAGTGATCACATCCGAAAGAGATAACTGGCTTTGAGGAAGAAGCCATCCGCCGTGCGCGACAAGCGCCGGAAGCTGAGCGGATCCTGCTCGGTGAGCGAGCTGCCGTAGCCCAGAAACAGCACCGTACCGGGCGTCGGCTTGTAGGAGAACAGGAAGTCGTTCCGGAATTCGGGCTCAGGCGGCTGGTTGCCGCTGACGATGAGCGAGTCGCCCGTCCGCGGGTCGCGCAACGCGTCCCGTCGCTGCGCGGTGTATTGGCCGACATACCGGAAGAAGATGTCGCGCTTCAGCTGGTATTCGATCTTGAGGCGCGGGATGTCGGCGGTCGAGAACCAGCTGCCGTCGCGGGCGCGCGTGATGCGTTGATGCGGCCATTGCGCCGCGAAGCGAAGCGAAGACGTCGGCTTCCATTCGAGCGCCGTGTAGACATTGAGCGCGCGGCCTTCGGAGGCTTCGGCAAAGATCGGGCCCGAGACATAGCCGATGCTGACGTCGGCCTTCACCGCACGATTGGGTGTGCTGATGGCGCCGAGCCCGCCCCACATGTTGTAAAGACCAGGCGGAACAACGAACGGCACGGCTGTGCCGCCAGAGTCTACTTGATAGCCGCTGTAATCGGTGCTGTCGAATCGCTGGTGGAGATTTTGCCACAGCGCCGTCACGAACCATCCGCCGCGCAGCGTGAATTGGAACTGCTGTGAAATCGAGCCTTCGAGCGTGCGGCGAAACTTGAAGAAGTCGTCATAGCGCCAGGTGGG
>Ga0066709_100005966_pt1 | contig 10189 bp, 8 predicted proteins | sample GraSoiAngelo_158_FD_79665 | JGI IMG/M metagenome (GOLD analysis project Ga0066709, IMG submission 79665) | Grasslands soil microbial communities from the Angelo Coastal Reserve, California, USA - 14_1009_16_30cm | ecosystem: Environmental > Terrestrial > Soil > Grasslands | place: USA... | reverse complement strand
CTCCAGCTATCGCCTTCCCACGTCTCATGCCCGAATTCTCCAGGTCCGGGAATCGTGTAGAACCGCCAGAGCCGTTTCCCGGTTGCCGCATCGTAGGCGTCGAGGAAACCTCGAATTCCGAAGTCTCCACCCGAGATCCCGACGATAACCCTGTCTTTCACAACGAGCGGCGGCGATGTGATGCTATAACCCTCCCGAGCATCCGCGACCTGAACCTGCCAGAGCGGAAGTCCGGTTCTGGCGTCCAAGGCCAATAACGCGGCGTCCAACGTGCCGAAGAAGATTCGGTTGCCTAAGACAGCTACGCCGCGGTTGCATTGGCACTCATTCGCATTGGGGACCCTTTGTTTCCATTCGTATTTCCAGATTTGCAGCCCGGTGCGGGCGTCCAACGCAAAGACCTGTCCCGGCTGACCGCTGGTGTACATCACTCCATCGACTACAATTGGAGTCGCTTCCATCGGCGAGTCGCCCGGCATCTGCTTCGCCCAGGCTGCCTGAAGCTGCCCGACATTTGAGGTGTTGATCTGTCTCAACGGGGAATAATGCGTGCCCAGATAATCGCCCCAGTAGGTGAGCCAATTCTGCGGCTCGGCTTTGGCATTGCGGATCCGCTCGAAAGTCAGGCCACCTGTGATCGGAGCCATGGAGGCTTGGCTCAAGTCGCGCGCGTTCAAAGTCTTCAGGTACGCCACAAGGTTCTCAATCTCGGCGGCGGAAAGCAGTTTGGCCGCGTCAACGGGCATGAGCGGCTTTTCCTCCTTGCGAATCTGAGCGAGTTTATGCTTGTCGAGCGTGTGGAGCTGGCCCGAGATGTCCACGATTTGGAGCCAGTAGGTGTCCTCATTGCGCGCCACGCCCCGGATTTCGCGGCCGTCCCGAGTTCTGGCAATCACGGTAGATGAAGCATGCCGATGATCGGGATCAAGGATCTTGTTCCGCAGTCTCTCTTCCTTTCGCATTCCAGCGGAGGAGAGATCGGGCCCAACCAGTCCGCCGCGGCCGTTTATCTCGTGGCAAGTCGAGCAAGCACCCTTACCATAAAAGATCTCCTTTCCGGCGGCTGGACCGCCACTCATCCCCGTATCTGCGGTGTCCGCCTGCAAGGACAGGCTGCGAATGTAGGAGACCACCTGCCACGTCTCCTCCGTACTTAGTGTGGGAAAGGAAGGCATCTGTGTGCCGCGGATGCCGTTTCGGATATTCAGGAAGATCTCGCTGTCTGTTCCGCCGTGCGTGAACCCCCTATCACGTAACGAGGGCGCCCTCTCTCCACTTCCATGGCAGGACTGGCACGTTAGTGCGTAAAGCTTTGCGCCCGCATCGACCGCGGCGCGGTTGCCGGCAAGCGGATTTTTGTCGGTTGGTGGAGCTTGTTGTGCGAGAAGAACCGCAGCGCTCAGCAGGGGCATGGCGACCGATGACCTCATCCAACTACGCGACATAAGATTGATTTCTTCCTTCGCTCTATCCAATTTCCACTGCGCGAAGGAAATGAGCCCTCCAATAGAAAATTATGACCGTCAGATCAAGATCATCAATAGCCAAAACGAATTAACACGAATGGGGTAACACGACGAGGTCTGTTCTGCTCCCCCAACAGCCGTAGAATACTCGAAAATCCTGGTCCCAACTGATGGCGAGAATTTTCGCCGTGGATGTGCTGGAATGTCCACGCTGCGGCGGCCGGATGCGTATTCTGGCCGCTATTGAGGATCCGGCCGTCGCTCGCAAGATTCTCGACTGTCTCGGTCTGCCCTCGCGGCCACCTCCGGCCGCTCCCGCTCGCCGGAACCGACACTTCGATCGGTAATTCGAGTTACGCTAAAAACCAAAACGCCCCGATTCCAACGACTGTAATCAGTGCGATCACAAAGCGAGCATCCCACCCTCTACCGCGATGCTCTGGAACCACACCGAGCCAGAACATGATGATGGTGAAGAAGAGACCCGCGATAATACTCAAAACAGTCCAGACATGGTTATGCACTTTCAGAATAAGGATGACCAGAGAGGCCAGGCTCGCGATGCGGCAAAGATACGCGAAGATCATTTTTGCCGTCCTTCGATTGTTTGTTTCCTGCGTTCTGAGGTTCACGATACAACGCAAGGCTATAACATTCTATAGCTAGCCGTTGCTCATTCTAGTGCCCATAACGTGAGCGAAGTCACGTTCTTCACGAAGATCCGATTGCCGGAAATCGTCGGCTGAGCCCACGTTGAACTGTCGGCGACGGTGTACCGCTTCAGAGGTTCGAACCGAGTCCGGTTACTCCGTACAACAATGAGTTCGGCATCGTCGTTCAGAAGAAACAGAAGGTCGCCTGCCTTGACGACGGCGGTATTCAGGGCTTCGCGGGGCTGGCCGAGCCACAAGACTTTTCCTGTCTTAGCATCGATGGCGAAGAATTGGCCGCTATTGCGGTACTGCAAGCCGAAAAGAGTGTTGCCGATCACCACGGGGTTGCTCACGTACATCCAGACGTCTTTGTTTTCCCAAACGGTCGGAACCAGCCACTTGCCGTCCCGCAAGATGGGTTTGAACGCAGCCACACCTTGATTGAGGGCACTTAGGATGATTGTGTCACCAAATAGGATCGGCATAGTGCCACCTGCTCCGCCGGCCCAAGGGTGTTGCCAAAGCACCTTGCCTTCGGCGACCGACACGCCGATAAGGTTCTTTCCGTTCACCGAAACAACTTGTCGAGTACCTGCGAGTTCGGTAATCAGGGGTGATTGAAAAAAGCCTCCCTCGCCCGCCGTGCACCGGATGACACCCGTGTCCACATCAAAGGCAGTCAGCGGACCGTAATTTCCGGGATGCGTAATGACCAAGTCCTTCTCGCCGACCGGCGACGCAGCAGCGCTGAAATACGGATGCTCGGCTGGAGCATCCGTCCGGGGCCTGTCCTTCTTTCTATCGATTCGTGTTCGAGGGTCTCTTCAACCAGTTCAGGCATTTTGTATGCAAGTCCTGTAATGTCAACCTGCTGGAGGACACACGTACCGGCAGCGCGGCGGATTTAGGAGAAAGTTTCCGGGCGCGCGAACCATGTGGAACACTTGATCCGGCAAGCCTTGCCTGGGATCACACTGACTCATGTTGCAAGGTCCGCCCAATCCGATCCCCGTCAAGGTCAATTACCAGTATTTCAGCCTGAACCAGTCCGGCCCCGTTTGGGATGGAATTACCAAAGGACGCAATCTCGCGTGCGTACACTGTCGCAAGTCCATGACCAAGACAGGCGAGCATCTGAGCGTGGACGATCAGTTAGGCGAGCCGACGAATTTGCCCTTCCCTCCAGAGTTGTGAGGAAATACCCGCGAGTTCTTTTCAACCCAACTCACGTCGGGATGTGCCCGATATCGCCGTCTCGCGTCGTCAAGATTGCTTCCCTTTGGCAGACGTATTAGATAAACATCAGGGTCTGCGAGAATAGCTCGACTAATGGTTGTCGCACCAAGCAATTTGTTAACTTCGTCAATTTTCTGCCGTGACCTACCCGGCCGAAATTTAACGACCAAATTCGTCCGGCACAAATAACGCCTCGACCTCGTTTATCCAAATGGGCGGAATTTTCGTCGCCCTTATAACCTCTGAATTTTGCGCATATTGTTCGATTGCTTCATCGACCTTAACATTGGCCGGCACTTGCACGCGATAAAGGTCAGGGTCGCCAACCGCCATTTGCTCAAGAACCGTCGAACCGATTCGATTACTGACTTCTTCAACCCGAGATAAAGGAGTTCCAGCGGCGAACTTAACAAGAAGTTCACGCTCAATTTTCCGCGCCCCTATAACCTCTGAATTTTGCCCATATTGTTCGATTGCTTCATCGACCTTAACATTGGCCGGTACTTGCACGCGATAAAGGTCAGGGTCGAAAACCGCCATTTGCTCAATAACCGTCAAGCCGATTCGATTACTGACTTCTTTAACCCGAGATAGGGGAGTTCCAGCTGCAAACTTGACAAGAAGTTCATCGAAAGCGACTGACTCGTTTGAAGTTTGCATGAAAAACGCGGCCATCAAACTGCCGCTCAAGGTGAGAAAAATAAAACCCCAAAACAGGACCCTTCGGTTGGTAATACTTACATGACCTTCGAAAAGACTCATAAAGAAGATAACTATAACCCGACTTCGGCAAGCCGTACCACCACACCGTCTACCCGGAGCCAAACCGTATAACCAGCACCGTGACCTGGAGAGCGAATCAGGCGAAGGCTGCGCTGATCTCTGTGGAACAGTCCGATGCCGCATGGCGGATCATCGCTCAGGCCGCCCTCCTACTATTTGACCTATTTGACCACTGTTCACTTTTTGATTGACAACCCATACGACACAAGCGATACAAACTTACCGGTAAACTCACCTGGGTTTGAACGCAGAAGCTTTGGTGTGATGAAATTCTGGCTCAGAAGTGCAGACTTCTGTATTGTGACCGGCGCCGCCACTTGGGCGCAACCATGGACTCGAGCATGATGCGGTTCGTACTAAAACACATGGAGATCGGCATCACTATCGACGATCCAAAGGCGTACACCAAACCTTGGACCGCGAACCTAACAAGGACAAGGTAAGGTACCTTGACACCAGCGGGCCGTCCATGGCAAGGCGCTCAACCCGTCCATGGGAGCGCCGACACCTCTTATCGACGGATTGGAGACCTAAAAGTCCACTTGCTTCCGGATACAGAACTGTTGGAAATGATCTGTGAGAATGAGCGGGACAGCGGACGACTGGTGGGGAAGTAGAGGACGCATGATTCACCGAGTTTGCCTGGTTATTGTGATGTGCGCTGTTTTTGCCTCCGCCCAGTGGGTGGACTATCCCACTCCGGGAATACCGCGCACTGCCGACGGAAAACCCAATCTCGCCGCTCCTGTTCCCAGAGCCGACGACGGCAAACCCGACCTGTCCGGGCTATGGCTGCGTGTGAGGAATCCCAACGAGCGTGTGACGGTTCTGCCGATGGGACCCAACCTGGAGGATTTCATGAGGTCTGGGGAAAAGATCCCGCCTTTGCTCCCCGCGGCCGAAGCGCTCCACCAACAACGCATGGCGAACTTCATGGCAGACCGTCCCTCCGCACATTGTCTGCCACACAGCATCCCCGACAAGATGCTCATTCGCGTTCCCCTCAAAATCGTGCAGACTCCCCGTTTGACCCTCATTCTGTATGAACAATTCACGCAGTACCGCCAGATCTTCACGGACGGAAGGCCTCATCCGAACGTAGGCGTTCCCGCTTGGTTCGGCTTTTCCATCGGCAGGTGGGAAGGCGACTGGTTCGTGGTTGACACTCGTGGCTTTAACGACAAGAGCTGGATCGATGACAGCGGCCGTCCCCATACCGAAGCTCTCCACACCATCGAACGGTTCCGCCGGCGGGACTTCGGTCACATGGACGTCGAAATCACTATTGACGATCCCCTGTCCTATACCAAGCCCTGGTCATTTCCACTGCAATTCGAATTTCTCGCCGACACAGAGATAATAGAGGATGTGTGCGAGAACGAGAAAGACGGCGCTCACGCAGTCGGCAAATAGCAGCTTTTGGGCCGCGGCAAGCTCCGCGTGAGCCTCTAGGATGCCTCCGTTGCTACAAGCTGTCCATCGGCCCGGTTATTTGCGGAATTCGATCCAGTCCTTTTTGTCGCGCAGCGACTTCTGCGTAAAGTCCGTCTACCGGCGTCGACAATCTGAAGGGCTTCGTTCAGCAGAGCGGTGTTTTGCTGAGCAGCATGAATACGGCAGTTCTTGCGATTACGTTCGGTTTAGCTCCAGGCGTGTCGATCGCGCCGAAGCAGAAGTTCAAAGCAACGGGCACGGCGCTGCGCACGAAGCTGGTCGACGCGTCCAGCCCGTTGGTTTACGGCTATACGGATAATCTCGCGGTCTACTGCTTCGAATGCTCCATTTATAACCTCAGCAATCTGGCAAACGGCGGTTGACAGCGTCCGGCCACGGAGCCAGAGCGCACGACAGGCCGCGGGACCAAGGACGACCCGGATCTTCCGCAAGGCCGTCCTGTCGTGGACCTGCCCGAAATACCGAAGGCTGAAGCGTGGGAAGCTTTGCCGCTGACGGATGAACAGAAGCGGAACAATACAGCGGTCATTCCTCCGGAATTTCGTCCCCGGGTGGTTCTTCGCTACGCCGATACGAAGGATCTGTTCGTATCCGGTTTACTCGATGGAGCGAGCGAGATCGCCCAGCACCCGGCCGTCGTTGACGTTCCTGTGGATCGAGGCCACGTCGTGCTTTTTTCCAATAATCCGATGTGGCGCGGGGAAACGCAAGGCAGCTACTTCCTGATCTATAACGCAATTCTCAACTTCGATCGTCTGAACGCCGGCTCCCACGAAAACATCTACGCGACCTTGCTGAAAACCGTCGCTATCCCGAAGGCGTTTTTGCCGGCGACAGCCCTCATCGGCAGGCCCTGCGAACCATTCTCCTCGCGCGGCAGCGAGTTGTGGAGTCACTTCAGTGAGGTGTCGAGCCGCTCGTGGCGCTCAGATACAAGTAGACGGCGCCAGCGTCGATCACCACTTCGGCAGGACGGCTCGAACGTGCGCTCGGGCGTCGGGAGAGATGGCCGCGTCGATGGACTTCCAGAGTTCAGTCCAGACGCCGCTCAATTCGTCGAGTTGCTGGCTCGCGACTGCGGCTTCTGCCGCGGATCGGGCGCGAGCGAAGGCCGCGTTGATGGTGATTCGCTGCCTTGAATTCGGTGAAGCCGCAGCGTCGACGGCCGCGGCAAAATAATGGTCGCCTCCGTTCAGAAGGGACAGAGCGAGTGACGCTGAACGCGGCGGATTGGGCAAAGGTTCGATACCGAGGCGGAGATACGGGATTGCCCAGTTATCGGCTGCAAAAATCCCGTCGGGATTCGGAGCCCAGATCCATGCATGCAGCATCGCAAGACGCGGTTCGTCGCCTGCACTTCCCGAAAGGTGATGATGAGGAAGGATGGTCTCGTCTTCGATCGTGCGGAAATGGTCGTGCCAGGCATCGCGGAACGCAGGAAAGTCCGGCGCGGACTCGCCCGGCAGCAGGGGAAGGGCATACGCAACACCGAGAAGGAGGGGCTTTCCGGAGACCGGGATGTAGGTCAGCAACTCGGGCTGTTCCGGATCCATCTTGCCGTCGAAGAGAAGATTGATGCGGATCCAATGTTCGCCCATGGCCGGAAAATCGCTGCCGATCCGACGATAACCATCGAGTATGGCGGCCGACTGATCGCGATACTTCGCTGTTCCGGCGCGTGCGCGTTCCAGAAAAGACGCTGCATCCGGCGCGGACGGATTCTCTCCCTCAAGTGCACTCTGCCCATTGGCCTCGAGAAGTTTCTGCAGCAATTCGGGCGTCAAGCCTTGAGGGAACCGGCTGACGAGCCGAAGGCGCTCCCGAACTGCGGGTTTCGGTGGCCGTCGGTCGGCGACGTTGTATCGCCGACTCATCCCATCAAAGCGCGACGCGACGATGGAGCCGTACGGTAGGAGCCGGAACTTCCGGTCCGCCAGGATCACGATTCCGGCGTCGCGCACCTCAATCAACTCCGCCGATAACACGTCACGATCCGTCGTAATTTTCCCGGTCACGCCTTTGGGAGTGCGGGCCGGCGGGAACGACTCCGCGGTCAGGCCGTATCGGCAGCCGCTCAGGATCATCATAAGGACTGCGGCTAGGATTATGGGGATCAGACGTTTCATCTTCATGAGTCAATTCACCGGAACGCGCGCTTCGCGGAATCGTTTTTCGAAGGCGTCGCGATCCGTACTCCATTTGTGAAGCGCGGTCAGCAGAGATTCGTCGCTCGGTGCGAACGGCTCCGACGCCGATGCGGTCTGTATCCATTTGCCGCGAATCCACTCGGTGTAATACCCCTGCGAGGAAAGCAGGAACGTCCGCGATTGATTTGCCGGCGCCGGGCCGACGTTGAAGTTGACAAAGAATCGCTGGCCTGGAGTGGTTTGCAGGTACTGGCCATCCGGCGCGCTCATGTTCAGGCGTGCTTCAGTCTCGGCTCGTCCATCCGCTCCGTTCACTTCAGTGATCTGAATCGATCGTGGCGCAGGCAAACGCGATGCCGCTGCAACACCCAGTCGATCGATGCGCCAGTGATCGGCGAGGAATGACAGACGAATGCGAAGCGACGTTTCGCCGGGAAGCACGGGAATGGAAGCGGCGACGTCATGCCAAGAGATCGGCCCCGAGTCGGGAATTCGTGCGACTTCGCGAAATTGTCCATCGCGCCACACCGAGATGTGCAGGCCGGCTCGACGCTGATGCCATCGGCCCAATTCAACGGCCGTCGAAATCTTAGTGAGATCGCGGTTGAGCCAGTCGAGTGCGCGCGCTCCGGCGGGTCCTAGCATGACGTCGTAGAGCAGCGTCGTACTCAGCAAGCTGTTGCGCAGGCGAAACACGAGCGTCGTCCGCCCGACACCTGGAACCACTGGCGTCGTGAAATCCAGCCAATCGTCCATATCTGCAGAGGTCGCGCTGGCAACGGTCCCTCGATCGGTCGCGTAGAAAGTCTCGTCCGCCGCATCGATGGAAGCCCGCACGTCCTCTCCCCGACGATCCGCGATCGCAACCGGAGTTCGCACATCCCGGACCGCGACAATGCTACCGTGGGCATCGGGAAGGATGAATTCATCGGACGCGTGCAACACCTCGAACGCCTGAAGGTGATTGATGTAGTGCGTCTCCATGGCTTCGTTGCGAATCTCCAAACGCAGCGTTCCGTTCGCATCCGGCTGCGCTCGAAGCCGGTCGATATCACGGGCTTCGAACAGCGAAACAATGCTGCTCGAGAACAGTTCCGCTTCTTCAACCGTGCCGTCCGCGGAGTAGACCGTTGGGCATGAGCCGAAGATCGCCACGGCGAGTAGGGCGCCACCAATCGTCGCTCCGACCGTCACGAGGGACGACACGAGAACGCTCTGGACGCCGTTCACGCGAGTCCGAAAGCTTTCCATGCCGATCACGCTGTCGAGTGGAATCTCGCGCACGGGCTTGGACTGGGTCAGCGTTAGATCGTTGAAGAATCCCTCACCGCGAAGGATTCCCCCGGAAATGGTGACGCCGTTGGGATAGGTCACCGTTGCCCCATCTTTGAGATGCGCTTTCACCGAAGTGTTGACGACGATGTCGTTTTTCGGATCGACGCTCTGGATCTGAACACGCCTCGAAATGAAAATGCAGGCGACCGTTGAACCTGCGACAGCCAGCAGGACTGCAGCGAGGAATAGTCTTTTCATCGGACTGCTTTCTCCATAATGACGATGAGATTCGCCATCATGGGTCAGTGGTCTGAACCAAGCGGTAGCGCTGCCGCTCCCAGCACGCCCACACACTCTCCGAGAAGGCTTCCCATGAACCCTACTGCCTTCATACCTCCCTTACCCGCCACTTATTTCAAAAAAGGTCGAAGCCGCCCGCGGCTGCCACGCTTAGTTCGTTCGCCGGGCTTCAAAGGCGCCTGATGCCGGAATAAGCAATGAAACCACCCAAAACAACACGACCGCCGACGTTTCATTCGTTTCCGTTTGGTCTTTCGATAATGAGCCATGTTGTGACGAGAGCGTCGGAAATTCAAGCAGTGCGTTACACTTATTGGATCAGGACTCGCGGAGAAAGTAGTCGGTGGAAAACGCTGACCAATCGACTGTGGCGCGGCATGGACCGCGCCCACAGTCATTTGATCGAACCACCCCTAACCCCTCCTTTGCGGAGGGGAATCCGACGCAAACTTTCAAACTAGACCACTACCCAATTACGGCAAACGACCACTAACACCCGCAGGGGGTTCTCACGCTTTCGGATACATCGTTTGCCCCCAACGACGGTTCGGACGATCTTGATGTCCTTGATCTCGCGGGATTCACGTCGTGAGGATCCTTCTCGAGAAGGACAAAATCCATAATCGCCGATTATGCGACTCCCGGCGGTCCCGTTCCCGATCCAAACCCCAGCAAAGGCCGGCTGTCAGCCTTGCGCACCTCGCATTTAATTTCCTATGCTTCGACCGTCGATGGCGTGGGTTGTGGGCTCGGTGTTCTCAACTTGTTTCGCTTCGCAATCCCGAAAGCCTACTTTTGGTTTACCGTGGAGCCGCCTCATTATTGGGTGCGCTACGAAGGACTCGAAAATGGGCGGGGAACACCCCAGGTCGTT
>Ga0066709_100005961_pt1 | contig 10191 bp, 7 predicted proteins | sample GraSoiAngelo_158_FD_79665 | JGI IMG/M metagenome (GOLD analysis project Ga0066709, IMG submission 79665) | Grasslands soil microbial communities from the Angelo Coastal Reserve, California, USA - 14_1009_16_30cm | ecosystem: Environmental > Terrestrial > Soil > Grasslands | place: USA... | reverse complement strand
TTCCTCCAGTGTGGGCGACCCCTGGGAAGCGACCTATCCCGATGTGCCCTCCATTAACGAACAATCAATTCGTGTACTCTGGCAACTGATTGCGCCGAAAACCAGGAGTCCGGCGCTGAACTGGGCCGGGCTGATTGTGAGGGATGTCGGGAGTGGCAAGACGCACCTGCTCGGGCGCATCCTGACCCAGAGTAAGCAGACGTGTTCTCCCTGTGCCTTTGCATATATCCAGCCCCTGGAAGACCCGGAACAAACCTATCGCTATTTGCTCCGCGAAGTCATGGTCAATCTCTTCCATCCCATGGAGGCATCCCCCCAGGCCACGCAGTTTCGACGGCTCGTCACCAAAGTCTTCCTGGAAGGGAGTCCTGAGCGGCAATTCTCAGCGCGCCTGACCATCACACGGTCCACGTTTGCTGCCCTACAGCAGCGCGTCATGCGGCTGCTGCGCGCCGCGTATCCGGCGATCTCGGGGCACTTTGTGTACGTGTTATTGCAGTATGCGGTGCTTGAGCGGCGGACGGCGGCTATGCAGTGGTTGACTGGGAGTGTTCTGGATGACGCAGACGCCGCGCTCCTCCAGGTCCCAGACCGGACGCGACTCTCAGCCGCCTCCCTTGAGGCGGAAGCACGTGACATCTTGACGTCGCTTGGGCTCTTGTTGACACGCTACCAGCAGCCTCTGGTGGTGTGCTTTGACCGGCTGGAAAACCTGGAAACCGATGAGCACATTCACGCCTTGGGGAAGATGGTGGAGTTTCTCGTCGATAAGGCGCAAGCGATGCTGCCTGTGGTGTGCTTTCGGGGCATGCAATGGGAAGAAAAATTCCGCCATAAACTCAACCAGCATGTCTCTAGTCGCCTGGAGACGAATAAATTTGAACTGCGTGGCTGCACACCCGAGCAAGCCCTGGCCATTGTGCGGCGTCGTCTAGGGGCGGTGCCTGGCAATGAGCAAGCGGAGACCCTCTTTCCCTTCGACGCGGAAGAACTGCTCAAAACATTTCACCTGGGTCTCTATAGCCCGCGGCGTGTGATTACACTGGCCAATCAACGCTTGCGCCAGATCCTGGATGAAGAACCACTCCCTCCGGTATCGCCGCGGCAGAAGTTGCAGGAAGCGTTCGCCAGCCAGTATCAGGCCATTATGCGAGATTTCGAGCGCTATCAACCCGACCGCGGTCGCCTGCGCCGGGCTCTGGAGCTGTATGTACGGTATGGGGCACCCAAATGCATGCCCGCCGAGAGCGGGCAAGAAAAATACATCGATGTGACCACGACCGTGCACCTGGCCAGGACAACCCCTGCCGGGACGGCACCTGTGCCTGGGACAGCATCTGTCCCCGTGATCTTTCTCATTGATGTTGAGCAGCACCACGCCGCGGTTGGGGCCTGCCTTGCGCGTGGGGTCGCCTTCCTCGAAGAAGAACCTTCTGGTAGAGCCGTGTATATTCGCGATGCCCGGTGTCCCTTCCCACCCCCTCCGACGTGGGAAGCGACCAATAAAAAGCTCCAGCTTTTTAAGGAATACGGTGGCAGAGTGGTCTTCTTAGACGGCGAGCAAGCGGCCAGATGGTATGCACTGGCATTGCTGAGCTATGCCGTGAGAGAACAAGACATTACCGTGGCTGGCCCCAATAACACCCCCAGGCCCATCACCTTCGCAGAGTTTAGCGCTTTTATCGAGCAGGACATTTCGACTCAGAAGACGCGGACATTTCAGGAGATTGAGGCCGCACTGGCCAGCCTGGAATCATGACACGCCTCCCAGGAGAGGGTGACCCGTTTATCGCATAGCCTTGCGCTATGCCAGGACCTGCCGGATGGTACGTGCCAGATCTTGCGCCACTAGCGGTTTGAGGAGGAACGCATCGATGCCCAGCGCCGCTGCTTTGTCCTTGGTCATCGCATAGCTAAAGCCTGTGCAGAGCACGATCGGTAGGTCTGGGCGGATGTCCCGTAAGGCCCTGACGAGGGCTTCACCTGTCATGGTCGGCATCGTTTGATCCGTGATGACCAGATCAAACTGGTGCGGTGCTGCCCGGAAGGCGTTCAAGGCTTCCACACTGCTGGTGTGGCCAGTCACGGTGTAACCCAGGCGCGTCAGGAGTTCCTGTCCCAGATTCACCAGCATTGCTTCATCGTCCACAAACAGAATGTGCTCATGACCCAGTGGGATGGGCTCTGCCACAGAGGCGGGATGGACCGCGGGGCCAGCGCTGCACGGCAGATAGATGGCAAAGGTCGTACTCTTGCCCGGTGCACTCACTACGGTCATGGCACCTCCATGACTCGCCACGATCCCGTGGGCCACAGACAGGCCCATGCCCGTCCCCTCGCCGACGCCTTTGGTCGTGAAAAAGGGTTCATAAATGCGTTCCAAAATTTCCGGCGGCATACCGTGGCCAGTATCGCAGACCGTCAGCCGCGCATGCGGTCCTGGCGTGAGTTCAGGATGCGCCGTTGCGAAGGCCGTATCCACCTCGACCGCCTCCAGACGCACTTCGAGTATGCCACCAGTGGCGCGCATGGCGTGTTCGGCGTTCGTGCAGAGATTCAAGAGTACCTGGTGTATCTGGGTTGGTGCAGCCAACACCGTGCCAACGTTGGTCTCGAGATGTTGCCGAATCTCAATCGTCGAGGGCAGTGAGGCGCGGAGCAGCGAGAGCATTTCGCGGACAAGCAGGGAGATCTCGACAGGCTGAAACTGGGTGGTACTCTGACGGCTAAATGCCAAGATCTGCTGCACCAGCTCTCTGGCACGTGTGCCGGCGGTCAGGACACGTTGCAAGTTACGCCACGTGATACTATCACGCGGGACATCATCGCTGGCTAACTCCGTATACCCCAGAATAGCCGTCAGCATATTGTTAAAGTCATGCGCAATACCGCCGGCCAGGGTCCCAATAGCCTGTATCTTTTGCCCTTGACGCACCTGCTCATCGAGGCGCTGGCGGGCAATGGCACCTGCGAGCACATTGGCAACGGCCTCCAGAAAATGCACGTCATCGCTCGTGAACTGCCGTTGTGTGGTCGTGTAGGCACCGAGAACCCCAAACGGTCGGTCCATACCTTGGATGATGGCACTCATGCAGCTCACGACTCCGTAGTGCTGCATCATCTGTGGCTTGAAGCGTGTTTCTGTGCGTAGATCCTCCACTACCACTGGCTCTCCGGCACGCAGCGTATAACCGGCATGCGAATCGGTCTGCATACTCAGCGTCGCCTGGCCAATCAGTTCCTGCGGGAATCCCACCGCCGCGCGTATGCGGAGTGCACGCCCATCTGGGAGGAGATCGAGGACAGCGCAATAGTCGACGGCAAGCGTCTCAGCCACACGGCGCACCACCTCGTCTATGAGTACGGTGACGTTGGTATCGCGCAGTGCACGTTGTCCCAGAGCCGCAATCACGGCTTGCTGCAAGGCGTGCGTTTGCAGTTCTGCTCGCACTTGCTGACGCTTGGCGATTTCACGCTGGAGGGCCGCATGCGCTTGCGTCAACATGGTGGTCTGTGTCTGACTTGCCTTGAAGAGGCGAGCGTTATTGAGCGCAATAGCTGCCTGCGCGGCAAAGCTCTTGAGGAGATACTGCTCGTCAGGGCCGAAATTGAGCGGTTGACTACTGCTCAAGGCCAGCACACCTAATAAGACGTCCTCAAACACCATGGGGACAGCGAGAAAGCTCCGCAATCCGTGTGCACGCCACCAGTCAAGCGCGATAAAGCGTTCATCAGTAAAAACGTCAGCGACTTGGAGTGGACGACGATGCGTTGCCACCCAGCCCACCCCTCCCTGCGGGAAGGGGACTATTTTTATGGGGAGGTCCTCCCCTAGCCGCGGATCCGAAAAGGCGCGGGATGCGAGCGTGTGGGTTGCCTCATCGGCAATAAAAAAATGCACAAATGGTGCGTCCATAAAGGTGGCAGCCGCATCGGCGATTTCGCGCAGTACTTTATCCATGTCCAGCGATGAGGACACGACCTGATTCAAACGGGCCAGGGTGTGGAGGGCCGTATGGGCCGGCATCGGCGTTGTCATTGCGGTCCAGCTTTCGTTCTCCGGGCAGCGGGCACTTACGTCTCGGGTTCAACAGGCATGAGGTGAGTGTGCAGGGGTGACCCAGGCCACACCTCCCACCTGGTGACACGATTGTCAGTGAAGAACACGCGCGACGCTCCATATTCCCACAGACGTTCTGTCACTCTGGTCGGTGTGCCCTGGACCGCCAGGACCTCGTCTTTGGTCGAGCCAACCGTAAAAGAGGCCGGCACGGGGGTGATAGAGGACGCTGGTAATAAGTGTATCTTGAGAGGAGAGCCAGGCAAAATGTCCCATCCAATAACGCGCCCCGCCTTGAAATACAGGCGTGATCCCCCATACTCCCACACCCGGTCAGAGGCCCAGGTCGGGGAACCCTGGATGGCGCGTACGGCATCGTGGGTCGAGCCAACTGTGACATACGCATGCGGCGAGACCGATTGGGCCAAACCCCCAGAGAATCTAGCAGGGGGTACTGCGGGAGCTGCATGACGGAATGTTGGTTGCAAGGCATAGCACCCGACGACGAGCAGCCCACTTATGCTAAGACACCAGGCGCCTCTACCAACCCAAGACAGGGCGTGCACACGCTGGCGCCACCAGCCCCCGTGCCGGCGTGAGAGGTCTGCAGCAGCCTGGTGCGCCCGCAGCATGGCATAGGCGTGCGTAATGGCGTGAAAGCGCTCCAGGGCCTGGCGTTGCTGGTCAGCATCGGTGGCAAAACGATCAGGATGCCAGCGTTTCGCCAGGGTCCTGTAAGCGTGCTTCATCTCGTTGCACGTGGCATCTGGGGTAAGCCCCAGGGTTGTATAACAGGCCTCTAACGTCTCTGGACCCATCGTGTCGTCCTAGCGCACTGCCTGCAATGTCACGGCCATGCTCACGCGTGACTCACCACGCAGCACCGTGACTTTGACCGTCTCGCCCACAGCGCGTTTTTCCATGGCGTTGAAGAGCTCGTTGGAGGTCTCAATACGCTCGCCATCAATGGCAACGATAACATCCCCGAGCTTTACCTCTCCTTTCGCATCGACCCGCGTGCTACGCAGGCCAGCGGCTTCCGCAGCACTGCCCTTCTCCACCTCGATGATCAGCACTCCAGGGAGGTTTAAACGGCGTGACACACGATCGTCACCAACACGCACGCCCAGGCCAGCACGCGTGATCTCACCCTGGCGGATGAGTTGCGGGATAATGCGGTTGACAGTATCGACTGGCACCGCGAAGCCAATGCCAGAATAGGATCCGGAAGGACTAACAATCGCCGTATTGACGCCAATGAGACGTCCAGCACTATCGAGGAGGGGCCCTCCTGAATTCCCAGGATTAATCGCTGCATCGGTCTGAATCACTCCGGCAATCGTCCGGCCAGTCGTGGCATTGATCTCACGCCCAAGCGCACTAATAATCCCCGTCGTCAATGTCTGGTCGAGACCAAAGGGGTTGCCAATAGCAAACACACGCTGCCCCACTTCAAGATCGGCAGAGGTCCCAATGGCCAGAGGTCTGAGTTGGTTTTTCGGCGCCCTGATGTACAGCACAGCCAGGTCATGATCAGGCGCCACTCCAACCAATTGCGCATCCCACACGGAATGATCCGCCAGGGTCACCTTGGCGCCACTCGCCCCTTGGATGACATGGAAATTGGTAATGACGTGTCCTTCCTGGGCCCAGATAAACCCCGAGCCACTGCCCTGGGGCATCTCGGCAATATTGAGACTGAAGAAGTCCCGCTGCCGTGCCAGGGTTGTGATGTAGACCACGGAAGGCGAGGCTTGCCGAAACAGCGCGATGGTGGCGCGTTCCTCGGCGTTCAACGCTCCGCGCGGGGTGATGGTGCGTGGGGCAGCATTGGGATTACGTAATTGTCCCTGGGCATGACGCCCCAGCAGCCAACCAAGACCGAAGAGGCAACACGTCAGCACCACCCAATAACGCCAGCGCGCCACTGGAGCTGGAGGACGTTGGGAGGGATCGCCAGGGGCGCGCATGCCACGGCTCCTCAGGGCATTGCCACAACAGTGGTCTGGAGAAACTGCCGCAATCCCTGCAGTATGCCCTTGGCCAGGGCACGTTGGTACTGCGTGGTACGGAGACGTGCCTCCTCCTGGGGGTTACTGATGAAAGCGGTCTCTACCAGGACACTCGGCATCGTTGTACGGTGTAACACGGCAAACGGGGCTCCCTCAACGCCACGCGGGAGCACGCCCGGGTAGTGTGCCGCCATATGCTCGGCAAGGGCACTCTGCGTGCTCTGCGCCAAGACCGCAGACTGATTGATACGATCGGTTTCATGGAGATCACGCAGAATGAGTTCAAGGGTGGAAAGTTGTTGCTCGGACATCATATTTTCACGGGCAGCGATTTTCTTGGCGCGCGCACTCGCGGCAAAACTCAAATACCAGGTCTCGATACCACTGGCCTCGCGATGGAGGCTGGAGTTGGCATGAATGGAGATAAACACGTGCGCCTGTTGCTCGTTCGCCATTCTGGCGCGCTCTGCCAGCGGTACAAAGACATCCTGGTCGCGCGTCAAGACCACCCGATACTGCGGCATCTCCTGTTGTATTAATTGTTGCAATTCTTTGGCAACTTGCAAGACTACTGTCTTTTCTTCAAGCCCAGTGGGGCCAAGGGCCCCTGGATCATGCCCGCCATGACCAGGATCAAGGCAGATGAGAGGCTTGCGATGGGCTCGGGGCGCGAGTGCTGCTTGAGAAGATGGCTCTACTGGGCTGGCCCGCGGGGCGCTTTGCGGCGCTGCTCCGGCGCTCGGGGGTACTGTCGTCGCGGCCCCCAGAAGCTCGACTGTGATGCGATGCGGTGCCTCTTGCAGAGTAATGCGATAGTCCTGGACGGCTTGCGAAGCCAGGGTGACTTGTGCGCTCTTGAGTTGACTTTGCGTGACCTGAATCATCTGCAAACGTACATCCGAGACCGGCACATTGTATTGGTTCCACTGCGGTGGGAGGCGCGTGTCTGGCAAATCGATCACCAAGCGATCGGGTGGCGATAAGCGCTGCACCAGCGGTTGCACTGGTCCACTCATGGTGATGCTCACCTGCGTCGTATCAGGCCCGGGGGCAGAGTGTATAGCTTCGAGCCTATAGGTCGCAGTGATCGGGAGGACAGCAGCGGGCGCCCGCGCTGGGGCCAGAACCTGACGCATCGTCCGTGGCGCCGTGCACCCGAAGAGCATCAACACCAACGCTAGCGCTGGGGCCACCCAGTACCCGTGTTGGTCTGCTCTGCTGTGTGTCCGACCCTCGGAGTGCATGCTGTAGCCTAAGCACGATACAACGGCGCAATACAATGATCTATGTACAATGAGCACTATCAAAATGTACGTCATGGACTCAGGAGAATCAATAAAAATTCTTGACAAAGCTCCTTTTTCTCGCTTTTCTCATGTGAGCAGATGCGTGACTGGTATCGCAGGCGTCTCACATGGTGAGACCCTCCAGGAGGACATGATGGAGCAAGACGAAACAGCGACAGTGCAAGACCATCGAGACGAGGAATGTGCTGGTTTCGGGAAGGAAAGGGGGACTATGCCGGGAGCATCATGGCGTCGGTATGGGTGGAGCATTGTGCTCACCCTGACTTTGGCCCTGCTGGGCTGTTCCGGGGACGATGAGCCCACCCTGACGGGAACGTGGACAGGTACCATCCAGGATAGTGTGGCAGGCACTGGGACAGCTCTCTTCACGTTCTCCCAAACCGGAACGAATGTGAACGGGACCTGGCAATTCACCTTCCAGAATCCCGCGAACAATAATGGGGGCACCCTGTCTGGTACCGCAGGCAATCCCGCGATCGCCCTCACATTGTTTGCCGCACAGTCCCAGGCATGCTCATTTACGGTTGTGGCCAACTTCGACGAAGACGACAAAGGTCACTTTACGGGTACGTATACCGCCCGCAACTGTTCGCCCCTGCAGGATGGCAATCTGGACGTCCACCGACAGTAAGCGCACGCGCCTGTACCGCTGGGCGCGCCTTGTATACTGACGAGGTGCGGCCAGCGGTACCCTGGCCATGATCGGATCATGTGCTATGACCCTGGACAGACCCACGTCGGGGCTTGATCCCGTGTGGCGAACAGCGTATAAGCTGACGTCAGTGCATAGACAACTGCCGCACAGCAGATGTCCCGAGAGTCACGATGTGCCAGGAGGGAAGAGTCCATGCCTCTCGTTGATGTCCATTGTCACCTTGACGCCGCCGCCTATCACAATGTGTCGGACGTGTGCGAGTACAGCCGCCAGGCTGGCGTGACCGTGACCGTTGCGGCGGGGACAGGGCTGCGGTCCAACGCGCGTATTTTAGCGCTGCAAGCGCAGGAACCAGGGCAGGTCTGGGCGGCGCTGGGATTGCACCCAGAACGACTCGATGCTTCCTGGGAGGAACTCGAAGCCGTCATCGCCCAGGTGCAAGAGCACCGCCAGCGTGTAGTCGCCTTCGGGGAGATTGGCCTGCCGCACTACGCGCTGCTGGACCACCGTATGACCCTGGAGCAGGCCCAGGAGCGCGAGGCCATGTTGCATACGCTGGTGCAGGCCGCGGTGCGCCTGGCGCTGCCAGTAGTCCTGCACACGCCACACGCCGCCTCCGGGGCCGCCTTGAACATTGTGCAACGTTACGGTCCTCCAGGAGCATTATTCCATTGGCACAAAGGGTCGCCAGAAACCACTGCAGCGCTCTGTCAGGCGGGGTATTTTCTCTCGGTGACCCCAGAGGTCTGTTATCGTGCGCGCGACCGCCAACTGGTGCAGAGCGTGCCCCTCGACAATCTGCTCCTGGAGAGCGACGGCCCCTGGGCCTATGGTGGCGAGTTTGCGGGGCAGCGCACCACCTCAGCGCTCGTGGCGCGGGTGGCAGAAGAAGTCGCACAGTTGAAAGGCGTGCCACTTGCCGTCGTGCAGGAGGTGACCACGGTGAACGCCTATCGGCTGTTCAGCCAAACGCTTCCACAGTCCCCCCGCCAAACTGGCGGGGGCAATTAGCCGTACGCAGTACTAGGACGATTCCTTGCGTTCCTTCGCCAGCGCATACTGGTGGGCTCGCCAACGCTCGAAGTTGGCACAGACCGCAGCGTAGTGCTCCGCGTTATCGATGTCCAGAGCACAACCGCCATACGGCGTGAGTACCACCGTAAAACGCGTCTGCAGGAGCTGCGAGAAGACGCTGGCAACGACGGGCATCTCCAGAAAAAAGGGACGAAACAGGCGGTAATGCTGCCAACCCAGCATGGTGAGAAGGCGGGCGATATGCAAACACAGGTAATAATAGGCCACGCGCAACGATTCATGCTGCGTGGTACACAGTTCCCATATCATCCGCATGATATTGCGCCATTCGCGTTGATGGCGAAAGTTGTACATTTTCTGGATGTAGTGCCGGTTGCCAAGACGGAGAGGTTTGACCAGATGTAAGTTGTTCTGCCGGGCGCGCAGGTCACGTAAGGTAAAATACGCCATCTGAATACCGGGACAGCCATCCTGCGGATAATAGGCTTGCAGGACATCCTCGGTGGAGAGACCCAGGCAGTAGTCATACCGTGCGAGATCGCAGCCATCGACAAACGCGTCGATCTCAGCCGGAGTCGCGAGTGGAACATCGCCAGGCATGACGAGCACGGCTTTATCGACGGCTGGCGTGTCCATATAGATCTGCCAATCCGTTCCCGGGGTATAATCAGGCAGCGTATGCAGAAAGGCATTCCAGGCATTCTCGTACAACGTGTGACTCTGCTCCAGCAGATACAGCGGGCGCGTGCCACGCACAGGAGTATTCGGGACGGCGAGAGCCGCTCTGAGCCGGGCCGTATCCCCAACCACAAAAATACGTGCTGTACAACGAGCCTGCTCGATGGCACTGAGCACATAATTGATCACAGGCACACCAGCGAGAGGTAAAAAAGCTTTGTTATCTCCCAAAACCGGGCGACTGGCATGGCGGTCGCCAGCGGTGACAATGACATCCAGATGCTGCGACATAGGTAACGTGGTCATGATTTCTACTCGCTGCGTCTCATGGTACGTCGGAGCAGGTGTATGGGTTGCGGCACACGGGGCTGTTCCCGTCATGCAGGGCCACGTCCTAGGCGCCTGCTAGGACATGTCTCGGTAGCGCGGTACTATACGGTGTAG
>Ga0066709_100005960_pt1 | contig 10191 bp, 11 predicted proteins | sample GraSoiAngelo_158_FD_79665 | JGI IMG/M metagenome (GOLD analysis project Ga0066709, IMG submission 79665) | Grasslands soil microbial communities from the Angelo Coastal Reserve, California, USA - 14_1009_16_30cm | ecosystem: Environmental > Terrestrial > Soil > Grasslands | place: USA... | reverse complement strand
GAGTCTACTAAACTGCGGGGAGTCTTGAAAGAGCTGCAAGCCATCAGAGAAGCGTTGGATGTGGCGCGCGAAACACCATAGGCAGAAGCAGAGGATGGGCGCGAAGTCGTGCTCCGTATCCATGTCCCGAGGGATAAAAAACAATTTAGCCCAGCGCTTCAGCGCTGGGTAACCGATCGCCTAAATCTCAACCAGTCGGAAAACGTGTTCCGGATCGAATTCGATTCCGTACTTCTTCAAACAAAAGCTAAACTCGGCTTCAAACGTTCTCTTCGCGTGATGTTCCCTCTGCTTCCTAATGTAGCGTGGGCTGTGTGTGATGCGCTGATACTGAATGCTCCGTAACCTTCCTGCCACGCAAAATCGCCACCGGTGGCCATGTCATCGTTAATCCATTTAGAGGAGCTGCCTTTGAGGAATTGAATCGCCTTCGACAAAGGCATCGTGGGAGGAAGTGCGATCAAGGCGTGAACGTGGTCTGCAACCCCTCCGATGATTAGCGCCGTGAAGCCTTGTTTCTGAGCTACGCCGCCATGTATGCCCAAAGTCTGGGCTGAAGTTCCGTAGTAAGACACCTCTTGCGATCTTTGGTGCTGAAGATGACGTGAACACGATTGCTCGCGTAGGAGTGGCACATTTGTGTCGCCCCTCCGGGACTTGTTTACATTTATTTAATCGCACAGACCCAGCGCTGAAGCGCTGAGCTAAATTGTTACCTGCCAATCTTAAGACTTGGGATTGCTGGCACGAGTCGACAAATCGTCAATACTATCTAGGGGCAATCCCGTTATGGGATTCCACTGGGCTCCGCGAAGCGGTGTGGTAGATTGAAAATTCATGAAACACGTTGCCCACTGGGCTCTGGACGTCGCCACAACTCGTGGCGCCACCTACGGGGACACGCGAATCGTCGCGCATCACAGCCGCTCGCTCACCACGAAGAACGGCAAAGTCAGCAGCGCTTCCGACACGGAGTCGGTCGGGATGAGCGTGCGCGTGCTTGCCGACGGAGCGTGGGGATTCGCAGCTTCGGACAACCTGAGCCGTGCTGCGCTTGAGGCTACGGCTGCCCAGGCCGTCGAGATCGCCCGTGCTTCCGCGCGAGTGAGGCAGCGAGATGTGGTCCTGGCACCGGAGAAACCCGTCAGCGCCGAGTGGACTACCCCACACAAGATTGATCCTTTCACGATTTCCGTCGCGCAGAATATCGACCTACTGCTGAAGGTTGACTCTGAATTGCGCGCTGTCGCGGGTGTCACCCTGGCCGAGACAAACTTGAACTTCAATCGGGAAGAGCAGTGGTTCGTCTCATCGGAAGGCGCGTACATTCATCAGACCAAGTACTCGACCGGCGCAGGATACTGCGCCTACGCTTTTGCCGGCAACGAAATTCAGAAGCGGTCATATCCGAACTCATACGGCGGACAGTGGCAGAACAAGGGATACGAGTTGATCGAAGAGCTGAAACTGTTAGAGAATGCGCGCCGCATCGCAGAGGAGGCGGTGGGGCTGCATCATGCTGACCAGTGCCCCGAAGGAACCTTTGACATCATCCTCGATAGCTCGCAGCTAGGGCTGCAGATTCACGAATCGGTCGGGCATCCGATTGAACTCGACCGTGTGCTGGGAATGGAAGCGAATTTCGCCGGTACATCTTTTCTCACTCTGGACAAGCTGCGCAAGCTGCAATACGGCAGCGAACTGGTGAACGTGGTCGCCGATGCGCGCCAGGAGCACGGCCCTGGCCTGGGCACGTTTGCTTTCGATGACGAAGGGGTGCCGGCGCAGTGCACTCCGATCATCACGAATGGCCTGTTCACCGGCTATTTGAGCTCGCGGGAAACCGCGCACACCATTGGCGAAAATCGTTCTGGAGGAACCCTGCGCGCAGAAGGCTGGAATCACCTGCCGATGATTCGCATGACTAACATCAGCCTGCTGCCTGGTCAGAAGCCTCTGAGCCTGGAGCAATTGATTGCGTCCACGGACCAAGGAATTCTGATGCAAACCAATCGCTCGTGGTCGATTGACGACAAACGTTACAACTTCCAATTCGGATGTGAAACCGGGTGGGAGATCAAGGGTGGCAAGCGCGTACGCGTGGTGAAGAATCCGTCGTACTCGGGGATCACGACAGAGTTCTGGAATTCGCTGGATGCGATTTGCTCGCGCGACGAATGGACGTTGTGGGGCACGCCGAATTGTGGCAAGGGCCAGCCCCAGCAGGTGATGGGCACTGGACATGGAGCGGCGCCGTCGCGGTTTCGAAGGATCAAAGTGGGATCGGCTTACAAACAGAACTGATTTCACCACGGAGTCACGGAGACACGGAGATCCACGAAAAGACGAATTAACAGCATGCTAAGCACGGAACAAGCCGGTGACATCTTCGACCGCATTCGGAAACTATCGACTGCCGACGAAGTCGAAGTGTTTTTTTCTGGCGGACACTTTGCCTTGACTCGGTTCGCCAATAACACAATTCATCAGAATGTCGCGGAAGAGAATTATGTTGTGTCGGTGCGCACGGCGTTCGACAAGCGCACGGCGCGTGCTACGACGAACAAGTTCGACAATGAGAGTCTGAGGCGAGTCGTTAGAGCTTCGGAGGATTTGGCTAAGGTGCAGCACCCTGATGCGGATCTCTTGCCCATGGCCGATGCGCGGGAAGCTGCAGGCAGCGCGGGCGATGGCGCCCGCGCCACACATGCGACTTGGCGCTACTTTGACGAGACGGCAGCGGTCACGCCTCAGTTGCGGGCGGAGGGTGTCAGGAAGATTGTCAACGTAGCGCAGAGCCACAAGCTCACGGCAGCTGGAATTTTTTCCAGCGCCGACTCGCTGGAAGGAATGTTCAATTCGCGTGGGCTTAGCCACTGGCACACGCAGACTCTCGCTGAAGTTTCCGTCACGATGCTGGGAGAGGATTCGTCCGGCTGGCAGAAGGCAAACTCGCCGGATGTGAGGAATCTCAATCCCCTCCAGCTCGCCGAAACAGCGGCCCGGAAGGCGATCGACTCGGCCCATCCGCGCGAAATTGCAGCAGGGAAGTGCACCGTGATTCTCGAGCCGGCCGCGGTGCTCGACCTCGTGGGCTTCATGTTCTGGGACTACTCGGGCATGGCGATTCTTGACCAGCGCTCGTTTTTGACCGGCCGGATTGGCACTAGCCTGTTTGGAGATAACATTACGATCAGTGACGACGTGACCCATCCCCTACAGACCGGGGCACCGTTCGATGGTGAAGGCATGACGCGGCACACCGTACCTTTGGTGGAAGGCGGAAAGGTCAACCGCGTGGTCTACGCTCGGGCCACCGCCGAAAGGATGAAGCGTTCAGATTACAAAGATAAGGTGGGACCCATTGAGGCCACCGGGCACGGTTTCCCCTTGCCCAACGAGATGGGAGAAATGCCCCTGAACATTGTGTTCGCGTCTCCAAAGAATCCCCAGACAATCGAACAGATGATCGCCTCCACCGAACGTGGCGTGCTGGTGACACGGATGTGGTATATCCGCGAGGTCGATCCTTACGAGAAAATCCTGACGGGGATGACCCGCGACGGCACTTTCTACGTGGAGGACGGGCGCGTCAAGCACGGACTCCGGAACTTCCGCTTCAATGAGAGCCTCGTCCACATGCTGTCAAATGTTGAGGGCTTGAGTGTTCCGCTACGCTCGTGTGGGGAAGAGTCGTTCGACATGGTCGTCCCCGCAATGAAGGTGAATGACTTTAACTTCACCGAAGTGACGAAGTTCTAGTACTCCGCTCGGCATCACCTATACTTCGCTTTTCGACCGGGTTGTACACTTGCGATTACTGGTTTTACCCCCTCGGGTTGGATGAATTCACGATCTCACGAATTTCCCCTAATCCATTCATAGAAAAGCAGTTAGCACCCTTCGTTCAATGACTTCCGTAACTTTGCATGCTTGGTTCAGCGGTGTACGCTGCCACTTAAGTTGACAAGGGCTCGGAGTCGCCCGAAGAAGGCTCCGGAAGAAAGGTTTTCTAAAAACGTGTCAGCGGACGCAGACAAAGAACCGACGATGCCCGAACAAGCGCAGGGCCAGCACTATGAAGACATGCAGAGTGCGGCCCGATTTCCGCTACATCTGGCCGTGTCGGTCAAGTCGCAGAGCGGAGCTTATTCGGCGGAGACGCAAAACATCTCAGCCAACGGCGTGCTGTTTGCAATGGACAGCGATGTCCCGGTGGGTTCAGCGGTCGACTTTGCGATTCTGTTGCCGGGCGACGTCGTGGGATCGGTGAAGAACGTTCAGATTGACTGCCGGGGACGCGTGGTGCGCAGCTTTGAGGATCGCGGGCGTCGCGGCGTCGGTGTGGTGATTGACGAATATCGTTTTGAGCGTTGCTAGTTCTAAGGGAACCGAATGGCAAGCATTCCGGTCGTCGAAGAAAATCACGGAGCAGGAGACGAGAGCGGCAAGGGTTTTATTCGAGTGATCCTGGCTGATACTCAGGCGATTTTCCGCGCCGGACTCCGCAAGATTTTCGCGCTGGAAGACGACATTCGTGTAGTAGGACAGGCCGAGACAGTGGCACAAACCTTGTCTGCAGTCAAGAAATTCTCCGCAGACGTGCTGATTTTCGAGTCGGCACTGGCGGCCAATCCGGTGGAAGCGGTTGTCGATCTGATGCGGCAATCCTCCGAGATCAAGATTGTCGTCGTCACGCCTGGGTCCGAGGAAGAACTCACGCTCGAGTTGTTCCGTCGCGGAGCCCACGGTATCGTGTCGCGCGAAGTGGAGCCCGAATTACTCGTCGAATGCCTGCGCAAAGTCGCCTCTGGCCAGACATGGCTCGACAGCCAGGGTGTTCACTGGGTCATGGAAGCCTATCGCAACCAGAACTCGCGGCCTGCTGGCTCACGCCTGAAAGTGCAACTTACACCCAAAGAAACCCTGATCGTTTCCTGCGTTACGCAGGGAATGAAAAACAAAGAGATCGCCATTCGCGTAGGCACGACCGAGCAGGTGGTCAAGAACTATCTGCGTAAGGTATATGACAAGTTGGGAGTCGCTGATCGCCTCGAACTCGCGCTCTATTGCCTGAACCATCATGTCATCGATAGCAGTAAGCTGCCCACAGCTCCCGCTGCTCCTACAAATGGACATGCGGCCGCCGCTGCGGCTGGCGCCGCCTCTGGATCGAATCCAGAGACGCCTACCGCACCTGTCCCAGGCACTTCCTCTGGGCCCGCAGAAAGCATTTCCTAAACTCTTCGGCGTGCGCCCGAGTCAAGTTGCGGCAAATCGCCCTCACCCGTAGAATTGAATGCAGGCTGGCAGAATTCGTTCTTTATTTTCTGGAGCATATACTTCTCAGATTGTTCCTTCCGTAGATCCTCGTCGGAGAGATGGCCGAGTGGCTGAAGGCGCACGCTTGGAAAGCGTGTTTACTCGAAAGGGTAACGTGGGTTCGAATCCCACTCTCTCCGCCAGATTTTCAATAACTTAGCGTGGGCCACACAACACCTACACAACACCCTTTGAATCCTGATCTTCGGCAACCTGCTTTCGTGGGCCACGATCTCCGAAGACCAGGGCTGCTACTTTGCCATGCGCTTCCTTGGTTCGATCATCAACGACATCACCGTATACGTTCATGGTGGTTCTGATGTCGGAATGGCGCATCAGCTTCTGCTGCACCGCCACTGCGGCTCCTACTGAGTCTATCCATGAGCGATATGTGTGCCGAAGCGTATGAGTCCCGAGTGGACCCACTCCGGCTTTGATCGCCGCGTCGTTGAAGCTACGCCAGAACCAAGGATAGCTTATTGGTAGTCGGCCCAGCTTAATTGGACTGGCAAACATCCAATCTTCTTCTCCTCGAAACTGGCTGATCTGGCGCCAGTCCTTCAACAACTGAAGACTGATGCATCCACGTGCAATTCTGCAGTGGAGCCCGTGGTTTTTGTGCTGTCAACCTGCTGCCTATAAATACGCTGCTCGATGGCCAGCCTGTGATTCAGCCAATCCACGTGTTTCCACTGCAAACCCAAAACCTCACTTGCGCGAAGTCCAAGACTTACCGCGAGAATTGACATTGAGCGAAGAGGTTCTTTCAAATGATCGAGAATTCTCTGGAACTCTTCCACCGTCAGGCTGCGAGGTTTGCGTCGCCGCGTGGCGTGCTCGATTCTTACCAGCGAAATCGGATTACGTTCGGTAGGTGGCACGATTCCGGCCCACTGTGCATAGTCGTACAACTGCGACAATAAGCAGCGGATGTGGACTCTGCTCTTGGGCGCAAGAGTCAGCCCTTTCAACCACAGCTCAACGACTCGAGGCTGAAGTCCCGTGATAGAGGTTTTTCCCCAGCGCGGAAGAATGTGATTCCGCATCCAGGAGCTGTACGCCAAGGACGTTGCCTGCTTACGCGGCATTTTTTCTTGCTGGTACATCTCCCACAAAGCAGCGACAAGAGGCTTTTCCTCCTCACGAGTGTTGTTGATTCGTGTCCGCACTGGCTCTGCAGCCTGCAACGCCGCGTTCTTCGTTGCAAATTTTCCAAGACGTACAGACTTTTGACGACCCTCCAAGCGATACCTGAAGAACCAAGTTTTCGTTCGTGGGTCGAGAACGACCGACCCGTGTTGATACTGACTACGCTGCATCGGATCTCTCCTTTGCAGCGCACTGGCTGTTCCGGATGATTGTATCGTCAAGGTCAACCTTAAGGAACCGCCAAGTGCGGCGCTGAGTGCCGGAAAGCGGATAGCCTTTGACCTTGCCAAGACGAACCCAGAACAACAATGTGCGGCTCTTCACTTTCAGGTATCGAGCCGCTTCGGCGACCGTGAGCCATTCCAGAGTCCCATCGCGAGAACTGATTATCTGACTTGCTGATTGCGTTTGATCAGAGTGAGATTCGACACCGAAGTCGCTTCGGATGCTCAGCTGTTCCGAGGTGACGACAGCCGGTGTGAGGGAATGCTTCGTTTCGGGACTTGCTACTTCCGAAGTGTTTCTCCGTGGAACTGCCATGGGCTGGAACATAATTCATACTCCTCAAAACTCACCTACCGCGCGTGCGCGAGAGCACATTTGCACGGATGGCGACGATATTGTCCTTGACGGTAGCGCAGGTGTACACATATAGTCAAGACGTAACGTTACATTTATCAGGGGGCGAAATTGATCGGAAAGAATCTCATGACAGAGAAGGCAGCGATGGTGCAGCAGCCAGTAATCTCCATTCGCATTTCCGACGAGTTGCGTCTAAGGCTCGAAACTTTGAAGGAAATCATGGCCGCCAAGAGTGGCGAACCCGTCTCAACATCGGAGGCGGCAAAGCAGCTCCTGGAGTCCTCCAGAGAGGAGCGATTGGAGTTCGTAAATCTACTCTCGGACCCAACCGATTCCCTGGTGAAGATTAGCGGGAAAGCGGACGCAAAGCTGCCGCTTTCGCAAGCCGAATGGACCCTGGTTGCCTACTACTGCCAGCAGGGTGCAGAGCTATTTGCAAATACCGGCCAAACGGAAATTTCCTATGAATCTCTCGCCGCAATTCTTGAAGCTTTCCTTGCCGTTTATGGACTTGTCTCTAAACAGAGAAAGAGGAGTCCGATGGCCCCTTATCTCCTCACCAATCTGCCCTCTGAAAGGCAAACTGAGGCGAAGCCTTCAGAACAGATTGCAAACGACGCTGTACGACGGGCTGTGAACCGAACCATTCTCATGCTAAAGAACGCTACCAACGAGACTCCGCGACCGATTCATACCGCTCGACTTCTCTACATGATTCTTGACAACGAAAAATTTCTAAACATCGAGAAGCTGAACGAAGGGCTGCGACCGTACTGGCCGATTCTCTGGGGCGTGTGCGCCCGTGGTCATTACCTCCGCCATGAAGAACCCATACGGGATGGTGCATTTTGGGGTGCCGATTCTCGGTCGAGAAATCGTGGGCCATTGCCGTCCTTCCAGGAGGGAGAATACCGTCTCGAAATTCACCGGGGGCCGGAGACGGAATTTTCCGTCTGGTTGCATTTTCCGGGAAGATTTGCTCTGCAATATCCGCTTTACGATTACCCGAGGATCGCGGAGCTTCGGACGATACTGGAACGGTTGGATCTGCGCGACACACTGATCTTCTGGGAAGGCCGCTATTTCCTCGCCTCCACGTGGCTCGACGAAGAGGAAAAGGTCGGCGTCCAGTTTCGCTCTCGGGACAACGGGATCGCCGTCACATTTCGTCATGACGATTGGCAGGCGATAAAGAGTCTATTTCGCCGGGGCTGGCAAGCCCCCGAAGTGAGGCGTCTGTGGGACGCTTTGGCAAGAGAGTATGGCGAACTGTAAGAACGACGGTGCTTCGCACCGGAAGAAGGGGGGACACGTCACCCCCAAGTTGGGAGCTGCGGAGCGCCAGACGGCGTTTCGATGTTTACGCAGGTTAACTTACGCCACGTCAACAAATTTCGTCACCTGCTGAGTGACTGCGATATCGAACGATGATGTTTGTTTGCGACAAAGCGCTCCTAATCGTCGATCAGGTAAACGCGTTGAAGCGCAAGACCTTGCCGTGAACTAACATCACGCAACTTAATCGCAGTGGAATTAAGCCCAGTAGTGCAACAAGGCGGTTCGTCCAATGAGTAGTCCCCGCGTTCAAGCTAATCCCCAGTCCAGCTTGCCGTTCGGCGAAGAGGCGAAGCCCGGCTTTCGCACCAAGACCGCAGCCACGCGACTAACTCCCGAAGAACTGGGCGAATTAGAAGCTGCCGCCGAAAGCGCGGGACAGGCTCTCTCCGAGTGGCTGCGCGGGGCCGCTCTGTGCGCTGCGCGACAGCGGCCCGCTGATCCCGCCGAACTGGTATTGGCCGAAGTCTGGGCGTTGCGTTACGCGCTCTTGAATCTCTTCCATGCTGCCTCTCAAGCGGCATCGGAAGGCAGACAATTGTCGCCTGATTCCGTCCTCAAAATTCACGACCAGGCGGACGCACGAAAGCTTCAGCAGGCCCGCAAGCTGCTTAATGAGTTCTTCGCCCACGAGGCCAAGCATACGGGTCGTACGCCATGAGTATCATGCCTTGGCCGGGAAACTTTTCTCTCTCAACGCCTCTGCTATGGGTAGGAGCTATGTTCTTTTTGCTACTGGCAGTGCGGAGCGGGTTGCAGAGCCGGTCTTCAAGTAAGCAGCGGGATGTGGAAACGATCGAATGGGGCCGCCCTCGGCCAATTTTGATCCCGAGATGGAGGATAAAGATGGGCAGAATCCGATTCAGACTGCCGAGGTTTTCGCAGCGGCAGATGCCAGAGATCGCGCCGAAACCAGCGCCATCAGTGCCCGCAAATGCTTCCGCCGATCCGCTGAAGAAGCCTACCCAGCCGATGCTCGCGCTCTTTGGTTCGACCAGCAGTGCGGTCGAGACCAAACCCAAAGAGGCGTTCGTCTGGGCGAAAACGAAGGGAATCGAATGAGAGACAAATTGCCAAGAACACGACTTCACCATTGAGGAACGCCCGGTATGCTCACGATCTCGAAACCGCTGTCAGCCAGCCAGGCGCAGACCTACCATGTGCGGGAGTTTGCCTCGCAGGAACAGAACTACTGGAGCCGCGATCAGCAGGGTCACAGTGAGTGGCAGGGCAGACTTGCCGAGCAGTGGAGGTTGCAAGGTGGCGTTGGTTCCGAACACTTTGCGCGACTGAGTGAAGGTCAACATCCGCACACCGAGGAGCAGCTCGTACGGCATCAAGTTTCGAGAACCTATGAAGGCAAATTTGGCAGAGAGGTAACCAGCGCCGAGCATCGCGCCGGATGGGACGCCACCTTCTCTGCGCCGAAGTCGGTATCGCTTACCGCTCTTGTGGGCGGCGATGATCGGGTGCGGGAGGCCCATCGGGAGAGTGTACGCGCGGCACTTCAGGAACTTGAGCGATACACGCAGGCGCGGATCGGCAATGTCCATGCCCCAGAGACGACCGGCAAATTCATCGCCGCCACCTTCGAGCACGATACCGCGCGGCCCGTCGATGGCTATGCTGCGCCCCAGCTTCATACCCATGCCGTGCTCTTCAACATGACCGAGCGGGAGAGCGGTCCCGAAAACGGGAAACAGATGCGTGCTTTGCAGCCGCACGAGATGTTCGTGTCACAGCGCTACATCACTGCAGTCTACCGATCAGAATTGGCGCTGCGTCTGGAAAAACTGGGCTACG
>Ga0066709_100005957_pt1 | contig 10192 bp, 8 predicted proteins | sample GraSoiAngelo_158_FD_79665 | JGI IMG/M metagenome (GOLD analysis project Ga0066709, IMG submission 79665) | Grasslands soil microbial communities from the Angelo Coastal Reserve, California, USA - 14_1009_16_30cm | ecosystem: Environmental > Terrestrial > Soil > Grasslands | place: USA... | reverse complement strand
GATCGGGTCCGCTCAGGAGCGAGCTCGACGCGTTGGTCCGACGTCTCGGACTCGAAGGCTCGGTGATCTTCACCGGGTACCTGCCCGAGGCCGACAAGGTTCCCATGCTGAACCTGGCCGACGTCTTCCTCTTTCCCTCGCTCCTCGAAGGATTCCCGCTGGCGCCGCAAGAGGCCATGTCGTGTGGCAAGCCGGTGGTCGCTTTCCGCGCGGCGTCGCTCGGCGAGATGATCGAGGACGGCGGTACGGGCTTCCTGGTCGAGCCGAACGACCGCGCAGCCTTCGCCGACCGCGTCGTGCGTCTCCTGCGGGAGCCGGGGGTTCGCGCCCGCTTCGGCGCCGCGGCGGCCGAGCGCGTGGACCGCCACTTCCGCTGGGACCTGACGGTGCGCCGGGTCCAGAAGGTCTACCAGGAGACTGTGGATGGGTTCAGGCCCGCCCGTTAGGCTCCGTTGTCCGGACTGCTCCAAGTCCATGGGGCCGTTCGAGGGACGCCCGAGCTGTCCCGGCTGCGGCAGGGCCTTCGCCCCCGCCGACGGCGTATGGGACCTCCTGCCGCGAGCGCTCGAGGCGGTGAAGTCCAACGAGGACGAAGCGCACGTTGACGCAGGCGCGCCGACGTGGCGCCGGCTCTTCCTCCACAAGCGTTACTGGATCGAGTGGTGCGACACGCGGTGGCTGCCCGAGCTGGTGGATAGCCGGACCCGAAGCTTTCTCGAGATCGGCGGCGGGCTCTGCTACGCGAGCGCGCTGGCCAAGTTGCGCACGCCCCAGGCAACCGTTGTGGCTACTGATGTTTCACCCCGCTACCTCCGACAGCACGCCGTTCGTGCCGGTAAGATCTTGGAAGCACCGGCGGACGTGTATGCGGCCGTCGATGCCGAGACCCTGCCGTTCGACGACGGGCAGTTCGACGCCGTCTACTCCCAGGTAGTGCTCTACCGCCTGCCGGACCCGGCCCGGGCGCTCCGCGAGATCCGCCGGGTGCTGGCGCCTGGGGGACGCTATCTCGGCGTCGAGCGTGCCTCACCCTGGCTCGCGCCATTCGCCGCCCCCGAGGCGCGCGCGCTCGACGCGCGCGCGATGACGCAGGGCACGCGCGAGCGCGCGATTCGCTACCGTCAATGGCGGGCCATCCTGGAGGACGCGGGACTGGGAGCCGAATGTCTCGCGCCCGTGCCCGGAGGCCGTGTCGGCGCTCCGTGGCTTCGCCGGCTCGGCAATGCGGGGCGGCAGATCTACGTCACCATCAGGCTAACCCGGTGATCCCTCGGCGCGTGCGAGGGGCGCTGCTTTCCAGTGTCGTCTTCGCCAACAACAAGGCCAAGCTGCTCGCCATTCGCCTGACCCGGTGGACCGGCAAGAGCCGCGAATACGTCCACCCCAAGCATCTCCTCGGCGAAAGCGAAGAGAACTACTGGTATCTCGCCTACATTGCCCCGGACGCCGCGGTCCTCGATGTCGGCTGCGGCAACGGCATGCACTCGCTTAAGGCGGCGCGCCGTTGTCGCCGCGTCGCGGGGGTGGACGCGAGCCTCTCCTCCCTGGGCGTGGCGCTGCGATCGAGTCGCAGTCTGCCGTCGCCCAATGCCGCATTCTTCGCCGCGGACCTCGAACAGGGGCTGCCGGTCGGGGGCGGACGCTTCGACACCGTGATCTGCCTCGACCTGCTCGAGCACGTCCACAAGCGCGATCTCCTCCTCACCGAGATTCGGCGCGCGCTCAAGCCGGGCGGGACCATGCTCCTCTCGGTGCCGAACCGAGGCACGTCCTGGAAGCGGCGGCTCGAGAAGGCCGGCCTCTTCTCGTATTCGGACCCCGACCACAAGATCGAGTACACGCTCGAGGAGCTGGAGGCCGAGCTCGCCCGGAACGGCTTCCGCATCGTGCACCTCCACCCCACGGTCTACGACACCCCGCTCATCGGGGCCATAGATCTGGTGGGCGGCTTGTCGCTCGGTCTCTACCGCAGGCTCACCGAAGCCCGGCGGCGGCTCGCGCGCAGGTACCCGGAGGAGAACGCGGGATTCTTCGCCGTCTGTGCCACGAAATGAACGTCGTCTTCGCCACCGAGTACTATCACCCGTGGGCTCCAGGCGGCACGGCCTGGAGCCTGGAGCTCCTCGCTCGCGCCCTCACCGCTCGCGGTCACGAGGTGACCGTGGTCACGCCGAACTACGGTGGCCCGGCGCGCGAGGAGGTCAACGGCGTGCCGGTGGTGCGCTTCCCCTTCTGGCGTCGCCTCCGTCCGGGCGCGGGGCTCGCGCCGCTCCACGACCACGTCAATCCGCTCTTCCATCTGCTCTTCGCCCGCGCTCTCGTGTCCGAGGCGCGCCGGGCAGGCGCCCACGTGCTTCACGCGCAGGAGAAGCACGCGCTGGTGGGGACCTTCCTGGCCGGCCGCTGGCTCGGCAAGCCCGTGTTCCTCTCGCTCCGCGACTTCGGGCTCATTTGCCCGATTACGACCTGCCTGCTCCGGCACACGCACGTGCCCTCCGACTGCGGGTCCGCCAAGCTTCAGCGCGAGTGCGTGCCGGATTTCTTCAGCTGGTACATTCGCGCCGGCGCGCTCCGCAAGCTGCGGATACGCGCCTCGCTCGCCCTCCTCTACCTCGACGCTAGGATCAAAGGCGCGCTCGTCCGGCGCGTGACCGGCTTCACCGCCGTGAGCCGGAGCCTGCTCGACATCTACGACCGCGCCGGACGGATTCGCGTCGAGCGGGGCCGCGTCGTGTACAACCTGGCTCCGCCCCCGGCCGCGGGAGGCTTCGATCGGAGCCGCGCCCTCGCGGATTTCGGCCTTCCCGCGCACCCGGTGGTGCTCTATGTCGGCAAGTGCTCTCCGGGCAAGGGCTTCTCCGTCTTCGTCGAAGCGGCCCGGATCGTGGCGGCGCGCATGCCCGAGACGTGCTTCGTGGCCGTCGGAGAAGGTCCGCCCGACTGGTTTCCCCGCGGCGCGGAGGTGCGCCTTCTGGGGAGCCGGCCGCATGCGGAGGTGGAGCGGCTCTACGCGCTGGCCGACGTGGTGGTGCATCCCGCGGTCTGGCCCGAGCCTTTCAGCCGCGTCCCTCTGGAAGCGGCTGCGTTCGCCAAGCCCGTGACCGGCACCAGGATCGGAGGCACCCCTGAGGCGGTCGAAGACAAGTCCACGGGACTCCTGGTCGAGCGGAGCGACCCAGATGCCCTCGCGCGCGCGATCGAGGAACTGCTCGCCGACCCCGAGCTCCGCCTGGCGCTTGGCCGGCGGGCGGCAGAGATGGTGAGCGCGAAGTTCAGCGGCGACCGCATCGTGGACGACCTCCTTCGCGCGTACGGGTCTATCGCCGTGAAGAAGTCCAGCCGATGACCGAGTATCGGCCGCTCCGCACGATCGGCATCCTGCCTGCCCTCGGCAGCGGGCTCACGGATCTCCAGCGCACCGGCCAGCACGAGCGGCTGCTCGACTACGATCTGCGACACTACTGCGAGAGCTATGACCGCGTCTACTACGTGAGCTACTTTCGGGAATCGCTCGCCGACTTCACCCGGGATCCACTCCTTCTCGACAAGATCGTGCTCTTGCCCAAGCGCGGATGGTGGCCCGCGCGCGCGTACGCCTTCCTCTTGCCCTTCCTCTACCGCCGCCAGCTCCGCGAGTGCGAGGCGCTTCGGGTCGAGCAGTTCTCCGGTGTCGTGCCGGCTCTCGTCACGCGATGGCTCGATGGAGCTCCGTTCGTCGTCACCTACGGCTATCACTACGCCGAGGTGGCGCGGATCGCCGGGTCGCGGCTCAAGCCGCGGCTCTACCACTGGCTCGAGCGCGCGGCCTTCCCCCGGGCGGCGGGTGTGATCGTGACGTCGCGCCAGGTGGAGACCTTGCTGGCCTCCCACTCGTGCAAGCCGCGGCTCGCCTACTTCCCCAACGGTGTGGATACGGACAGCTTCGCGCCAGGGCAGGAATCCCGGCCCGCCTCTGGGCAGCGCACCGTACTGTACGTGGGCCGCCTCGAGCAGGAGAAGAACCTGCCCCGGCTCATCGAGGCGCTGGCTCTGGTCAGTGCGCCACCTCTCAAGCTCGTCCTCCTGGGCGACGGCAGCCTGCGCGGCGATCTGGAGAGGCAGGCGCGGGAGGCGGGGGTGGCAGCGGACTTCCTCGGGGTGGTGCCCCACGGCCGACTGCCGCTGCACTTCCGATCTGCGGACTGCTTCGTGCTGCCGTCCCTCACCGAGGGCAATCCCAAGGCGCTCATCGAGGCCATGGCCTGCGGGCTGCCCTGCGCCGCCTCCGCGCGCGGCGGCATCCCCTCGATCATGGAGGACGGCGTCACCGGCCTCCTCTTCGATCCCGAGAGCGTGACGGACATCGCGCGCGCCGTCGAGCGGCTTCTGAACGACGTCACACTCGCTCGGGGGCTCGGAGAGAGAGCGCGCACGAACGCGCTCCGCCTGTACGACATCCACGCTCTGCTCAAGGCGGAGATCAGCTTCGTCCAGTCCGTGTCCGGCTCCCGATCTCTGACCGACCTGTTCGAGGGCTATGCGCGGGATGTCCGCATGGACGAGGCACTACCCGAGTTCGTTGCCGCGAAGCTGCGCGCGCTGGCCGAGCAGGCGCCCCGCTCCGTGCTCGATCTCGGGGCGGGGGACGGCCGCTATCTCGAGCTCCTGGCGCCGCTGCTCCCGTCGGGCGCGCGACTGGTGGCGTGCGAGATCAGCCTGCTGCGCGCGCGCAGAATACTGGCCAAGGGATTCCCGGTGGTGGTCGCGCAGTCGGAAGCGCTTCCCTTCAAGCCCGGCGCATTCGACCTCGTCAGCTTCATGGAGGTGATCGAGCACACGCGGTCGCCCGCCGCGAGCCTGGATGAGACGGCCCGCGTGCTGCGTGCGGGGGGCCGGCTCGCGCTGACGACGCCGAACTATCCCATGAAGCGGCTCTTCGATCTCCGGGCGGCCTTTCGCCAGCGGAGCTGGACGCGTCTCAAGGACGATCCAACCCACATCTCACCGCTCTCGGCGGGCCGGCTCGAGCGGCTGCTCCAGCCTCGCTTCGCGCGGGTGCATCTCGAAGGCACCGCGATGCCCGGCGAAGGGCATATCCGATGGCTGGGCAGGCTCAGGGAGTCATGGATCGGGCTCAGGCTTTCGAACAAGCTCTTCGCTCTGTGCGTAAGACAGGGGTAGGGCCCACCCCTGCCGATTTGCGGGTGGCGTTTGCCGGGAATGGTCAGGCGGCTCCCGTAGAGCGAGCGAGGATTTTCAATACTCCGCCACATGTTTCCGGGGGTTGCGGTTCGTCCCTGAGGCGGCCGGGCTTGGCCCGATTCGTGCTACCGTAGGTGCACGGCCATGATCACCCTGATCAACCCGCCGGGCATCAAGACCTTCTCGGGCTTGCAAATGCACTCGCCGAACCCCCCGCTGGGGCTTGCCTATATCGCGGGTGCGATCAAGGCCGAGGGGTTGCCCTATCAGGTCATCGACGGCACCGGCGAGGCTCTTGATGAGGTGCGCCCCTATGCCGACCGGGACGACTTCATGATCCAGGGCCTGTCCTTCGACGAGATCACGACCCGGATCCACCCGGACACGGACGTGATCGGCGTCGCCTGCATGTTCTCCACGCTGTGGCCGCTCGTGAACAAGCTGGCCTGGGCGGTGCGGGAGAAGTTTCCCGACGCGTGGATGGTCCTGGGCGGCGAGCACGGTACCGCCGTGCCCGAGAACGTGCTCCGGGTCAGTCCCTTCGATGCGGTGGTGCTGGGCGAGGGGGAGGACACGGTGTTGGAGCTGCTGCGCGCGAGGCGAGAGGGCCGACCGCTGGGGCAGGTCAGGGGCATCGCCTTCAAGGACGGCGACCGCGTCGTCAAGACCGGCCTCTCGGCGCGGAAGAAGGACGTGGACGCGATCGCGCTGCCGGACTGGGACTCCTTCCCGATCGAAGAGTACATCGCGCGCCATCAGATCAACGGCGCCAACATGGGACGCTCGATGCCGCTGCTGGCGACGCGCGGCTGCCCGTTCCAGTGCACCTTCTGCTCCAACCCCGGGATGTGGACCCAGCGCTGGATCCCGCGCGAGCCGCGGCTGGTGGCCGACGAGATGGAGCTCTACGTCCGCAAGTACCGGGTGACGAACTTCGATTTCCAGGACCTGACGTCGATCATCAAGCGCCAGTGGATCATCGACTTCTGCCAGGAGCTGATCGCCCGCGACCTGCGCATCACCTGGCAGATGCCGAGCGGCACCCGCGCCGACGTGTTCGACGCCGAGGTGGCCGACCTCCTGTTCCGCTCGGGCTGCCGGGCGCTGGCCTTCGCGCCGGAGAGCGGCTCGCCGGAAATCCTCAAGGTCATCAAGAAGCAGGTCGACCTCGGCCGGATGCTCGAGTCCATGCGGATCGCCGTCAGGCGCGGGCTCAAGCTGTCGTGCTTCATCGTCATCGGCTTCCCCGACGACACGCCGGCGACGCTCAGGCAGACGACCCGGCTCATCCGCAAGATGGCCTGGCTCGGCGTGTACGACGTCGCCGTGTCGAAGTTCGTGCCATACCCGGGCTCGGAGCTGTTCACCCGGCTCCAGCATGAGGGCAAGATCCAGCTCGACGACGACTTCTTCGTCTCGCCCATGGACTTCTACACCAAGAAGGCGCCGTCCTACGCGGACGCCATCAGCACGCGGCGCCTCTACTGGACCATGATGTGGATGTTCTGGAACTTTTACCTGCTGTCGTTCGTCTTCCGTCCGTTGCGCGTCCTCCGCACTCTCGTCAAAGCCGTGACCACGGGCGCCGAGGACACGCGCTACGCGAAGTGGTTCGTGGATCGCTTCTACACCCGCCGCCGCTGGCGCAAGCTGGCGGAAACCCCGCACCGCTGAGCGCCGTGGCCGACCGGGCGTCGTTCTGGTCCGCGCGTCGCGTGATGGTCACCGGAGGCGCCGGGTTCTTCGGATCCTTCGTGGTGGACCGCCTGCGGGCCGAGGGCGCCAAGCAGATCTTCGTGCCGCGGAGCCGGGACTACGACCTGGTGGACCCAGCGGCGGTCCGCCGCGCCTACCTCGACGCGAGCCCGGACGTCGTGATCCACCTCGCGGCCGTGGTAGGGGGCATCGGCGCGAACGAGAAGCATCCCGGCGACTTCTTCTACAAGAACCTGATGATCGGGGCCCAGATGATGGAGCAGGGCCGGCTCTCCGGCGTCGAGAAGTTCGTGGCCATCGGCACCGTCTGCTCGTATCCGAAGTTCACGCCGGTGCCGTTCAAGGAGTCGGACCTCTGGATCGGCTACCCGGAAGAGACCAACGCGCCCTATGGGCTCGCCAAGAAGATGCTGATGGTCCAGTCGGAGGCCTATCGCCAGGAGTACGACTTCAACTCGATCAATTTGCTTCCGGTCAACCTGTATGGCCCGCGAGACAACTTCGACCTCGAGAGCTCTCACGTCATCCCCGCGCTCATCCGCAAATGCCTCGAGGCCAAGCAGGCTCGGGCGCCGTCGGTCACCTGCTGGGGCACCGGCCGACCCACGCGCGAGTTCCTCTACGTGGAGGATGCGGCGGAGGCGGTGGTGCTGGCCGCCGAGCGCTACGCCTCGAGCGAGCCGGTCAACCTGGGCTCGGGCTCGGAGATCTCCACGCGGGAGCTGGCCGAGCTGATCAAGGCGATCGTCGGCTACCAGGGCGCGCTCGCCTGGGACTCGAGCCGTCCCGACGGCCAGCCGCGGCGGGCGCTGGACACCTCCCGGGCCACGGCGGCGTTCGGCTTTACGGCGCGCACGCCGTTCAAGGTCGGCCTCGAGCGCACCGTCGAGTGGTACCTCGGCCAGGGGGGCGGCCGCTCCTAGCGTGACAGCCAGCGACGCGATCCGCTGGGCGCGCCGGGTCAGGAGCGAGCGGCCGCCGGCCGCGCTGGACGAGTATCTCGCCGGCTTCGAGGCTTTCTTCGACGACTACGCCGGCCGCGTCGACTACTGGCGCACGCGCAATCCCGGCTACCACCAAACCATCACCTCGCTGGCGAGCTTCTACGTGCCTCGCGGCGCCCGCGTGCTCGAGGTGGGCTGCGGCACGGGCGACCTCCTGGCCTCCCTCGAGCCCTCCGAGGGCGTCGGCGTGGACCTCTCGGGCGCCATGGTGGACGAGGCGGCGCGGCGCCATCCCGATCTCGAGTTCCACCACGTGGCGGCCGAGCGGCTCGCGCTGGCCGGCCGAGAGTTCGACTACATCATCCTCTCCGACCTTGTCGGCTACCTCTTCGACATCAGGGAGGCGCTCGAGCGGCTGCGGGCCGTCTCGCACCCGGGGACGCGCATCGTCATCAACTGGTACAGCCGGGTCTGGCAGCCCGTCGTGCACCTGCTCGAGGCCCTCGGCCTCAAGTATCCGCTTCCGCTTCTCAACTGGACCACGGTGGGCGACGTCGAGAACCTGCTGCGGCTGGCCGGCTTCGAAACGGTGCGCTCGCGGGGGCACATCCTCCTGCCGTTGAGGCTCGGCCCGGTCAGCCGCTGGGCCAATCGCTTCCTCGCGCACCTGCCCGTCGCCCGCTGGTTCGTGTGGACCAACTGGGTCGTGGCGAGGCCGATCCCGCGCGCCACGCCCGGGCCGCCGAGGGTGACCGTCGTCTGTCCGTGCCGGAACGAGAAGGGCAACATCGAGCAGGTGGTGCGGCGGCTACCCGCGCTCGGCTCCCACACGGAGCTCATCTTCGTCGAGGGGCACTCGAAGGACGAGACGCTCGAGGAATGCCGGCGGGTGGCGGCGGCCCACCCCGAGCTCGACATTAAGGTCATGGTCCAGAGCGGCATGGGCAAGGGGGACGCGGTGCGCCTCGGCTTCGCGCACGCCTCAGGCGACATGCTCATCATCCTCGACGCCGACCTCTCGGTGGCGCCGGAGGACCTGCCGCAGTTCTACGACGCCATGGCGTCGGGAGCGGGCGAGTTCGTGATGGGCTCGCGCCTGGTCTACGCCATGGACCCGAAGGCGATGCGCTTCCTGAACCTGCTCGGCAATCGCTTTTTCGGCCTGCTGCTGAGCGTCCTGATCGGCCAGGCCATCAAGGACACGCTGTGCGGCACCAAGGTCCTCTGGCGCGTGGACTACGCCCATCTTGCGGCCGGCCGGGCCCACTTCGGCGAGTTCGATCCGTTCGGCGACTTCGACCTGATCTTCGGGGCCGCGAAGCTCAACCTCCGCATCGTTGAGATCCCGGTGCGCTACCGCGAGCGCACGTACGGCGCGCCCAATATCAGCCGCTTCGCCGACGGATGGCTGCTGCTGCGCATGTCCGCGCTGGCGGCGACCCGCATCTTCTTCGCGGCATGAGCGATGCGGCGGCCCTCGCGCGGCACCGTGCCGCGTGGCAGGCGCGCCCCGAGCTCCGCGCAGTGTATCGCGAGTGGTTCGAGCGGCTGCTGGCGGCGGCGGGGGCCCGTTACCCGGTCGTCGAGGTCGGCTCGGGTCCCGGCTTCTTCAAGGAATCCGCGCCGTCACTCGTCGCTACCGACGTGGTTCCAGGGCTCTCCGTGGACGTCCGCTGCGACGCGGACGTCCTGCCCTTTCGCTCCGCCAGTGTCGGGGCCGTCGTGATGGTGGACACGCTTCACCATCTGCCACGGCCGCTCGACTTCCTCGCCGAGGCCGCGCGCGTGCTCAAGCCGGGGGGCAGGCTCGCGATGATCGAGCCGTGGATCACGCCGCCGTCCTGGGTGCTCTACCGATTCTTCCATCACGAGGAGTGTCGGCTGGGCGTGGACGTGGCCCGCCCCTTCGATTCGGACGCCAAGGCCGCCCTCGATGGCAACGCCGCCATTCCGTACCTCGCCCTGGCGAGGCTCCGCGAGGCCGGCCTGCCGTTCCACCTCGTGAGGGCGGAGCCGTTCCTCGGCCTGCCCTACCTGGCGACTTTCGGGTTCAAGGTGGAGAGGCCCCTGCCGTCGCTCTTCCAGAGCCTGGCGCGTGCGGGCGAGGCGGCACTCAGCCCGCTCGCCCGCTGGCTGGCCACACGCATATTCGTCGTCCTGGAGAAGCCGGCAGGCTGCTGAAAAAGGCCCAGCGGCGCCATTTAGCTAGAAGCGTGTTGGGGCGCCCTCTGCCGCACGCTCGTGGCAGTTCGAGCTGAGGGGCGGAGCCACGAGGCGAGGGCTGAGATAGTGCGGATCAACTCAGCTCTCGTCTCACGACGGCCAGAGGCCGCCGCTCAACTCGAACTGCG
>Ga0066709_100005956_pt1 | contig 10192 bp, 9 predicted proteins | sample GraSoiAngelo_158_FD_79665 | JGI IMG/M metagenome (GOLD analysis project Ga0066709, IMG submission 79665) | Grasslands soil microbial communities from the Angelo Coastal Reserve, California, USA - 14_1009_16_30cm | ecosystem: Environmental > Terrestrial > Soil > Grasslands | place: USA... | reverse complement strand
GCATCGTCCTTTGCTTTCTGTGTTTCCGAATCTACCAGACCAAGCCCGCCGAAAAGCTCCCTGTCAGCTCGATCAACGGCTTGTTAAGCGCTTACGTGACGACTTTCTTTTTGACTTTTTCCAATCCGGTGACGATTCTTTCTTTCGTGGCAATCTATGCAGGTTGGCATGTGCCGAGCTTGCACGGCCACTATTTCGCCGCGGCGGTGCTCACGCTTGGAGTCTTTATCGGCTCGGCGCTGTGGTGGCTCGCGATATTTATCGGTTTGACAACGTTTCGGGAAAAGTTCGATCTTAGGTTCCTTGGTTGGGTGCATCGGGTGTCGGGAGTCGTCATCGCCGGCTTCGGCATCGTGGTGCTGTTGAGTTTGTCACCGTTACATCAAAGTCTGAGGATTCAGTTTTGACCGTGAGACAGGAATCAATCGCTTCGGTGCATCGTAGTGGGGGCATTCCCACCGCGGTTAATTTCACCCTGGCGTGTTTGTATATCGCGCTTAACCTGTATCAATTTTTCATCCTGCCGGTGTGGCTCTTACCGGCGGCGCCGGGCTGGGCCTGGACGCTGCTGCCGTTGGCCTTCCTGACCAATCCGTTTTGGAGCCTGATCCACGAAGCGATTCACGATCTGTTTCATCCGAACCGCAGGGTCAACGCTGGCTTCGGTCGCTTTCTTGGAATTCTATTCGGCTCGCCGTTTCGTATCTTGCGGCTAAGCCATCTGCTCCATCATAAATTGAATCGGCTGCCGGTCGAGGGAACGGAATATTATGATCGTAACAGAAACTCGAAAGCATCCGCCGCTCCGGGATACTACTTTCAAATCTTATACGGATTGTACTTGGTGGAAGTGATTAGCCCGCTGTTGTTCTTTTTGCCGAAGGGTTGGATCAGACGGTTCAAAGATAAGTTGCTGCGGCCGGAAAGCGTCAGCGCGATCTTGATGCAGAACTGGTTAGGCGATGAGGCGCTGCGCGAGATTCGCTTCGACGGCGTGCTAACCGTTTCGTGGCTCACGCTTTCGTTCGTGTGTTACGGCGAGAACTGGCCGCTGCTCCTGGCGACGTTGCTGGCGCGCGGATTTCTCATTTCTTTTCTCGATAACGTCTATCACTACGAAACGCCTGTGAGCGATATCTTCTATGCAAAAAATCTTCGGCTTACATGGCCAATGGCGAAACTGTTGCTCAATTTCAATTTGCACGGGATTCATCATGTGAACCCGGCGATTCCGTGGATCCATTTGCCCAAGGCATTTGACGCCGAATCCGGTCATTTTCACGGCGACTACTTCACAGCTTCACTGCACCAATTACGTGGGCCGATTGCGCTTCAGGATTTACCTCACGCGGCGCCGGTGGGAAGCATCCGAAGGACTTAGACCGCTTTTTTTAAAAAGCAGGACGGAAAACCACTGGTTCGGATCGGTGAAGTGTTTGACCGGCAATAGGTCGAAAAAGCGCAGCTGTTCTTGCAGCCGGATCGGATCGAATTTACGGCTGATCTCGACCAGGATCTTTTCATTCGTTTGCCACTGAAAAGAAGTGTCCATGGTCGGAAAGCGGACCTCGTGCCGTTCGGTGGCGATGGCGTACATTTCTATTTGCTGCCATTCGGGATTGAACCACGAATGATAGCGCATTTTAGCGCGGTCAAAGTTGCTCTGGAGGAGCCGGTTGATGTTGCCAAACACGTTCAGAATAAATTCCGCGGTCACGCCGCGGCTGTCGTTGTAAGCGTCTTCCAGGATCTTTACCGACTTGACTCGATCAGCGCCGAGCAAAAGAAAATCATGAGGGCCCATCGCCGCTGATAAGGCGCGAAAGAAACGCGGAAAGTCGGTATGATTGAAGTTGCCGATGGTGCTGCCGAGAAAGACGAATAAGGTCGGCAGATCTTTGTCAATTGCTGTAAAACCATGCTCATAGCGCGCGTGCAAACCGTGAAATTCGATTGCCGGGAAGGCGGCGCGGACGGCGTCCCGCGAAGCCACAAGACCGGCGAGGCTTACGTCGATGGGCGCAAAAATGCCGCCTCCGCGCTGGCGTAACTGTTCGGTCAATAGATGAACGGTTTTCTTACTGTAACCGGCGCCGAGCTCGGCAATGCAGCGAACCGGCGCATTGGCGATGATTTCGCCGGCGTAGGTTTCCAGGATCGCGTTCTCCGTCCGGGTGAGATAGTACTCGGGTAAGTCACAAATCTGCTCGAAGAGCTCGGACCCGCGCTGATCATACAAATGATAGGCTTCCAGCCATCGCGGCTGGTCCCATAGCGTCGTCAGGATGGACAACGTCGGAAGCGAATCGAGATCCGCGCCGTTCAACGACCAGATTCCCGGTTGATTGTTCCGCCAGCGCGGCTGCTGGTCGGCGGTAAAGAATGGCGCAGCTTTTTCTTGTGTCATGACTTAAGAGACTATAAAAGAAAAGCCCTGAGGATGCGACCAGGATAGAGAATTTTCGCTATGACCAACGGCCAGACAACAATCGAGTTTCGCGATGTCAGTTTTGCACTAGCGGACGGCAGGAAGCTCCTGGCGAATCTCAATCTGCAAGTGAACAACGGCGAGACTTTAGTGCTGCTCGGTCGCAGCGGTTCCGGCAAGACGACGACGATGAAGCTGATCAACCGGCTGATCGATCCCACCTCGGGCGAAGTCCGGGTTGATGGGAAGCCGACGATTGAGTGGGACCCGATTCGGCTGCGCCGGCGCATCGGCTACGTCATTCAAGAAGTCGGCTTATTTCCCCATCTCACCGTCGAGGAAAATATCGGCGTGGTGCCGCGCCTCGAGGGATGGGACGCGGATCGCATTCAAGCCCGCGCTCGAGCATTGCTGACGATGGTCGGACTCGATGCCGATCGTTTCGCGCGGCGTTATCCGAGGGAGCTTTCCGGCGGGCAGCGCCAGCGCGTCGGTGTCGCTCGCGCGCTCGCTGCCGACCCGCCGGTGATTTTGCTCGACGAGCCGTTCGGTGCCCTAGATCCGATTACCCGGCGGGAGATCCAGCAGGAATTTAGATCACTGCAGCACGAGCTCGGCAAAACCATGGTCTTTGTCACCCACGATATCGCTGAGGCCTTTGTGCTTGCGACGCGAATCGCACTGCTCAAAGACGGCGAAATGATTCTGTTAGGTCTCCCGGCGGAATTGCTTCAGTCACGTCATCCCGAAGCGCGCGCCTTCGCCCAATGCTTTCATGACAGCCAGAGCACCGGGAGCTCCGCGTGACTCTGCTGGATTTTTTTTCGCGCAACAGCGCGGAGCTCATCACGCTGACCTTCGAGCATTTGTTTCTGGTCGTGGTTTCGACCGGTATCGCGATTCTCATCGGCGTTCCCCTCGGAATTCTTCTCACCCGCAAGCCGGCGCTCAGCAAACCGGTTCTCGGCTTCGCCAACATCATGCAGACGGTGCCGAGTCTCGCGCTGTTCGGTTTTTTGATTCCGCTGAACGTCTACCTGTTTCACGTAAAGATTCTCGGCGGCATTGGCGCTCGTACGGCCATCGTCGCGCTGGTGTTATACGCGCTGCTGCCAATCATTCGAAACACCTTTATCGGAATCAGCAACGTCGATCCCGCCATTCGCGATGCCGGGCGCGGTATGGGCATGACCGACCGGCAGTTGCTGTTTCAGGTCGAGCTGCCCCTCGCGCTCGGCGTGATCATTGCCGGAGTGCGCGTCGCCACCGTCATTTGCGTCGGCACTGCGACCATCGCCGCGGCCATCGATGCCGGCGGTTTGGGGCGCTATATTTTTCGCGGTCTCAGGGCCAACGACAACGTACTGATTTTGGCCGGCGCAGTGCCGGCGGCATTAATCGCCGTGGCCGCCGATTTGCTGCTTGGATACGTCGAGCGGGCAATTCAATTCGGCGGCGCGATCCAGTGGCGTTCGAAGAAATTGCTCTGGTCCGGTGCGGTGTCGCTGTTGCTTATTTTTGGCGTCGTCAGTTTTTTCCTTCGTGGACCCGCGGGGCGTATCGCGGTGGGCTCAAAAGACTTCACGGAACAAGTCATTTTGGGCGAGATTCTCGCCCAGGCGATCGAAGCGAAAACAGGTTTGCAGGTCGTTCGCCGTTTCGATCTCGGTGGCAACCTTGCCCACGAGGCGCTCATTGCCGGCGAGCTCGATCTCTACGTTGAATACACCGGTACGGCTCTGCTGGCGATTCTAAAAAGCCGACCGCTGACTGACCCGCAGGAAGTTTTGCGACGCGTCAAAACCGAATACGCGAGTCGATTCAAGCTTGACTGGACCGAGCCACTCGGTTTCAACAACACCTTCGCCATCCTGGTGCGGGGAGATGATGCGAAAAGGCTGCGCTTAAAAACCATTACTGATGCGTCCAAGATCTCAGCCCAGTGGCGCGCCGGCTTCGGCCAAGATTTCATGTCCAGGTCGGATGGTTATCCTGGTTTCGCTCAAACCTACGGTTTTCATTTCCAGGAAATTAGGGAGATGGATCTGTCTCTGACCTATCGGGCGCTGGCTGAAAATCAGGTCGATCTGATCGCGGGCAACTCGACCGATGGATTGATCTCCCGCTACGGCTTTTTCCAATTGGAAGACGACCGGCATTACTTTCCGCCCTACGACGCCGTGCCGGTGGCTCGCCAAGCGACGCTGCAAAAGCATCCTGAGGTTCGTAGCGTGCTGCAGCAGCTTGGAGGAATTCTGACGGTCGATGAGATGAGAAAACTCAATTACGCGGTAGACGGTGAAAAGCGTCAGCCGGGCGAGGTGGCGCGAGAGTTTTTGCACCGAAACGGCATCTTGAGTTGAGCGTACCTCGTCAAACCCGACGAGACAAAGAGTCGGCGATGTAAGGCGCGTTAGTTGTTCATCGGCGCGACTTTAAAGCTACGTCCAAGTACCGACGATGAGTGGCTTAGAAATGAGCTGAAGGTTGGCAAGATTTCAAACCTCGGGGGCCTTTCGCGCCCTCCGCTATCCTGACTATTTTTGGTTCTGGTCCAGTTATTTTGTTTCCAACGTCGGTTCGTGGATGCAGGGCATCGCGCAGGGGTGGCTGCTCTTCGAGTTGACTTCTTCACCGTTCTATCTTGGCCTCTTCAGCTCGCTGCGGATGGTGATGCTGCTAAGTTTTTTTATCCTCGGCGGCATCATGTCCGATCGGATCGATCGACGGAGGGTGATGCTTGCCATTCAATGGATCTCGGCTCTAACCGCTCTCGGTTTGGCGGTGCTGGTATCCACCGATTCGATCCGCGTCTGGCATATCTTCGTGCTCGGCGCGATCACCTCGACGAGTTGGGCATTTGAACAGCCTGTGCGCCAGGCGCTGCTCCCGCAATTGGTCAAACGCGAGGATCTGGTGAATGCGCTGGCATTGAACGCGGTGACGTGGAATGGCGCCGGGTTGCTGGGTCCAAGCCTGGTCGGCGTATTGGTTCCCTACATCGGCATCGATGGTTGTTTTTATGTCAACGTCGTCAGTTATCTGGCGGTGATCGGGGCGTTGCTGCGCATGCATGTGCCCGCTCTGAACCACGATCAGACCCGATCGAGCGTGATTCAAAGCCTGGCGGACGCCGTCGGTTCCGTGCGGCGTGAAAAGATCATTGCGACTTTCCTTTCGGTTTCGGCAATTTTTAATATTTTCGGTCGATCCTACATTACGTTGCTGCCGGTGTTCGCTAAAGATGTTTTGCGCCTTGGCGCTTCGGGTTTCGGTTTTATCTCGGCTGGCCCAGGCCTCGGAACCATCATCGGATCTTTTACACTGGCAAGCCTGGGGCGAGTGGAAGCTAAACGAGGTCGCATGGTGGTGATCCTGGTCCTTTTTTCGGTATGCTTATTCGCGTTTGCCGTGAGCGGCGATTCGCGACTGGCATTCGGCTTGTTGGTCGTGGTCGGGGCCTTGAGCACGGTTTTCGAGACTCTGCTGAATACTTCGATTCAATTGCGCGTCGAAGAAGCTTTCCGTGGCCGCGTCTCCGGTTTCTACGGGTTGACGGGCGGTGGCTTGCGCGAGTTAGGCGGCATGCAGGCCGGCTTTGTTGCCGAGTGGACCGGCGCGCCTTTCGCCATAGCGGTGGGCGCGCTCGTCTTGGTGATCGTCGGCCAGGTGTTTCTGGGTTCGAGACTCAAGAATGTTACGGAGTAGCGGAGTGTGATATCGATCGGCCGAGGTAAGCGGAGATGAAATGGATACTCTTTCGGATCGGCGTCGTTTTGTGGGTTTGTTCAGTCGCTCTCCCACTTCATGCGCAAAAGCTCGAGCGTGCGGTCCTGGCCTTTGGCTCGACGGGTCCGAACCTGACACCGTTTTGGGTAGCGCGCGAAGCCGGACTGTATCGCCAGTATGGACTCGATGTCGACGTCGTGTTTTTTCGCGGCAGCACCATCGCGATCAACGCGCTGGCCACCAGGGATGCTCACTTTGGCGCGTTCGGGGCAAGCTCATCAGTGCTCGCCAAGCTCGGTGGCATGGATACCGTGCTGATCGCTAGAGCGACGCCCGGTTTGTTGTTTTATCTTGTCACCAAAAAGGAGATCAAGAACGCTGGCGATCTGAAAGGAAAGAGAATCGGCGCCAGCCGACCCGGCACGGATTCGGATCTCGCAGCCCGGATTGCGGTTCAGAAACTAGGACTCAGCGAGAAGGACGTCAGCATCATCAGCATGGGCAGCGACACCGAACGGTTGTCCGCGATGACCCAGGGAGTCGCCGAAGCAACTGTGGTGACCATCGGGGGTTACGTCGCGGCGCAGAAACAGGGTTTCCACTCTTTGATAGATCTATCCCAAGCCAACGTTCCCTATGAGGCGGCGTCGATGATCACCACGCGCATGCTGATCAAAGAGAATTCCGACATGGTCGGCAAATTTGTCAAAGGCTTTGTTGCGGCGATTCAGTACGAGCAAATGCACCGGGATTTCACGTTGAAAGTCCTCAGCAAATACATACGCACGGCGGACCCGGAGATCCTCAACGCGAGTTACGATTATTACGTCGGACGCGTCATCCCGCGCACGCCTTACGTCAGCGAAAAAGGCTTGCAGGCGGTGATCGATTTCATTCGCCAGCGTAACCCCCAGACGCCGAACGTCAAGGCTCAAGACTTCATGGATAACCGCTTCATCAAAGAATTGGACGAGAGCGGGTTCATCAAGGCGCTGTACGCGAACTAAGTTTTACAGCACTATTGCTGGCTGTTGCGGATGAGCTGCGCGTAGAAGCGCACGCAGCGTTCGTAATCTTTGATTGAAATCCTCTCATCGATGCCGTGATAACGTTTGGCATCTTCCGGCCCGAGCGTGATCGGTAGAAAGCGATAAACGTTCTTCGTTAAGGCCGAATAGTGTCTCGAATCGGTTGCGGCGACCAGTAGCGCAGGCGCGACGATCGCTTCGGGAGCGGTTTGTCGGATCGTCTGATGGAGCAAGGTGAAGCTCGGCGATTCGATATCCGATACGCTTGAAGGTTCCATGCGGACCGGCAGGGGAGTTAATTGCACCTTCGGATCATCGATTGCTTTGCGCACGTGCTCGATGGCGCCGGCGATGGTTTCGCCGGGCAATATCCGCAGATTGAGCACCGCGGCAGCTCTAGTTGGCAAAACGTTCTCCTGGACGCCCGCGTGGATAATCGTTGGCGCAACCGTGGTGCGGATGGTTGCGTTGGTGAGCGGCGACGCCGCCAATTGTCTTCTAACGAGAGGATCGAAGAGCCAGAGGTTGGCCAGTACCAATCGTTTTGACCAAGCCATCTCCGGTCCAATGAATTCGAGCATCCGGCGCGTAGAACCATCGAGCCGGGGAGAAAAGGGCGAGGCGTTCAGTTTGTGCAGCGCGCGGCTCATGACCCCGATTGCCGTGTCGACGGGCGGCATGGAACTATGACCTCCAGGAGTTTCTATCGTTAAGCGCAAAGTCAAATAGCCTTTTTCGGCAATCCCGATCAGCGCGACCGGCGACGAGAGGCCGGAAATAATTCCGTCTAGGATATTGAGGCCCTCGTCGAGCACGAATTCCAATTGGACTCCGCGGGAGCGGAGCGCCGCCGCGATGTTCGCGGCGCCGTTATTTCCGCCGACTTCTTCGTCATGTCCAAAGGTGAAATAAAAGGTCCGTTGAGGCTCAAATCCGCTCGCTAGCAAATCTTCGGCGGCTTCGAGAATCGCCAAGACACTGCCTTTGTCATCCATCGTGCCGCGACCCCAAATGTAGCCGTCGGCCACCTGCCCGGAAAAAGGTGGGTGATGCCACGACGATTCCGTTGCTGGGTCCACGGGTACCACATCCATGTGGGCCATCAGTAATACCGGGTTCAGCCGTTCGTCTTTGCCTTTCCAACTGTAGAGCAGACTATGTCCACCGATTATTTCTTTCGATAGGAGTTTGTGAACTCGTGGAAAAGATTTGGTGAGGAAGGTATGAAAACGTTGGAACTCGCGGCTACCTGAATCCGTGGTCACTTGATTCGTGATCGTCCGATATCGAATCGCCTCTGAGAGTCGCTGCAACATGGCGTCGCGATCCAGTCTGGTTTCCTGGGCTGGAGGAGTATTAAGGTGATGAGAGGTAAAGCTGAGTGTTCGGACGGCAATGACACCAAGAAAAATGCAAAAAACTCCCAGAAGGGCCAAAGAAGCCTTTTTCATCGTTGCCGACCGAACGAATCCGAGTGGTAGCAATTACCTCATATAACTGCAAATGGGTCGGTCGATCGAGACGTTGATTTGACAAGATTGAGCCCGTCCGATAGTTTTTCGGCAACGAAATTGATTTCAAAAGCTTGGAGGCACAATGAGCGATTTTTATACCGCGTGGTTAGAACGGTCAAAAAGCAATCAAAAGATAGTCGACGAAGCGCCGCGAGTGGCGCGCGGAAAAGATCTTAAATGGGTGCGCACGCCGCAGGATTACAAGGCCGCCTTGATGATCGCGCCTGAAACGGGTTTTCCCACCGGAGGTAGCTGTCTCATGCGAGCCGAAATCCCCGTCGGTTGGCATACAGGAAAGCATTCGCACGGCGAGGAGGCCATCTACGTAGAAAGCGGCGAAGGGTTCATGATTCTCGACGACAAACGCTACGATTTTTTCCCCGGCACGATTTTTCATATTCCCTATCGCTCGACGCATCAGCTGTTCAATTCCGGCAAAGCGCCGGTCGGTTACCTGTCCGGGTTGGCCTGGCATCTTGAAGCCGACGTTTACATGGGCAAGATCGAGCAGCTCGAAGAATGCGGAGAAAACGACGCTAAAGTATTGGCGGCGTTGCCAAAAGAGGAATCGCAGAACTGGCCCGAGGATGGACGTCGCATTTCGATGCATCAGAACCAGCAGGAAAAATCCGATGAATCGAAGCACGGCGCAACTTATTTTCTCATGGGTCGCAGCGGCAAACAGAATGGCTTCAAGGCAACCGGCGTGGCGATCAGCTCGATCTTCGTCGATCTAGCGCATACCAAGAGTCACAGCCATGCGCATCCGGAAGCGTATCTCTACGCGCTCGAAGGCGACGGCTATTCAGAGATCGGCGGCAAACGCTACGACTGGAATCAAGGCGACGCCGTGCACGTGCCTCCGGGGATGCTGCACCACCAGCACTTCAATCCCTACGATCGGGACATGAAAGAACTCCGCTTAGAGTTCGGTGTGCGCTGCTGGTTCGTCGATCAGTCGAAAGGGTATGTCACAGTCGACAAGCACCTGAAGGCGACGACGCATATGGTCGATTAACCATTTTGGCGCTATTTGGGTAAGAAAAGCGAGCTAACCGATGATTGCCTCGCTTTTTTTGATTCTGGCGCGTATCTCATATTTTGTTTGATCCGCCGGCCAAATTTTTGATGGAGGAACAGGCAACCGCGCGGGGAAATTCTCCAAGCATTTCTTGCAACCCGGATGGATACCTTTTATAGATTCACCTGATGGCGGACGTGCGCAGCATAAGAAACGGCGAATCGAAAATGATGCTCGGCTTCATCGTGCGCCGGTGCGCGGCCGATATCGGCCACACGCCTACAGCGGTTGAGTTTGCCAAGTGGGCCAACGGGCAATATCAGAGCGGCAAGCGCTTTTGCCTGTTCGGCAAGGAGATCTCACCGACGGTCGCCAAAATCATGTTCAGTCAGCCGGGTCGATTAGTTAGTGTCAGCCCGGAAGGCTTGGCAAGAATCTCGAAGCCCAACGGTCGCTAAATCAAATTTTCACT
>Ga0066709_100005954_pt1 | contig 10193 bp, 9 predicted proteins | sample GraSoiAngelo_158_FD_79665 | JGI IMG/M metagenome (GOLD analysis project Ga0066709, IMG submission 79665) | Grasslands soil microbial communities from the Angelo Coastal Reserve, California, USA - 14_1009_16_30cm | ecosystem: Environmental > Terrestrial > Soil > Grasslands | place: USA... | reverse complement strand
TTTGTTATTGGCTCGGAGGTTGATTTCTCGGCAAGACCGACTTAGTTTCCAATCTTAGTAGAGTAATTATTTGCTACCCTCGGGGACAACGGCGCTTCGCCGCTCCGATTAATTATCCGCCTGGGTTGCGACCGGCTTGTGCCCGGCTGAGCGAATCGATCAACGACCGCTCTTTCTCGATCAGGGTGCGCAGGGATTCTCGGAATATCCGCTCTGATAGGAAGACGTCACGGAGGAGCAGGTCGCGAAAATCCGTGGCGCTCCATTGCAGGACCGCCGATCCTTCAAGCGCGCGCACCGAAGCCGATCGCGGCATGCCGCATAGTACAGCCAGCTCACCCAAGATCGTACCCGGCGACGCGTCGGTTAGGACCAGGTCACGTCCATGGCGTTCAATAAAGACCTGCATTTCCCCCGTGAGAACCAGCAGGACGAAGGTCGGGCTATCTCCCTCATTGAGCACAACTTCTCCCGGGGAATACTCCTTGACTTCGCCACACTCCAGCAGCAGTTTAGCGCCATGCAAAGTGAACCCGCGAAATAGTGGAAACTCCTTGATTATCTCGGCGTATTGCTCATTCATGATAGAAAGCGCCTTTCCTTGAACTTGTTGGGGCTTCTGTGCGCGTCCAGGGTAATTGTCATCGGTCGCCTTGCTATTATGATTCATGCTAAATCCAAGTTCCACTATTTTCCCGGCTTCCACCCGGCGGCATCCAACTCAGCGTTGACCTTGCGCGCCAAAGAATAGTTAAAGATCTTCTCCACTGCGGCAGGTTCTTTGGGAGCCAAGACCTTGAGAGCCTGATCGAGGTATTTTTTCTGGAGTTCTACGCTGACGGTCCCGTCGGTGGTCATGATCGGCCGCACCTGATCGTAGTATGGTCCGGCGAGTTCTTCTTTGAGTTTCATGTAGCGGAGTAAAATCGGTATCGTGCCGGCTTTATTTTCTCTCGCATAGCGCAGCCCCTTCATAGTGCCGCGAACAAATTTTTCGACCAAAGCGGGATCGGTTTGAAGAAGCTTATCGTTCGCTAGAATGCTTCCCTGCAGCTCGACGAAGTCTTCTTTCAGATAAGACACGAGCTCACGAAAGCCGGCATCTTTCACGATGAAATTAAAAGGCGGGCTAATCATTCCGGCATCCACGGTGCCAGTTCGCAGCGCGGTCGCAACCGTCGATGGCAACCCTAAAGCCAGGATAGTGACATCTCGGCCACCTTCGAGACCATTACGCTTGAGAGTCTCTCGCAGCAGATTATCCGGGCCGCTGCCAAGGCCCGTCAAGCCAATGCGTTTTCCTTTGAGGGCCTTGATATCCTGAAACTCCGGTTTGCCATAAAGCCAAAACATGGGCCGATAAAAGCTTGTGTAAGCAAAACGCAGCGGCATACCGCCAAGAATCGCCGTCAAGCCGGCGCCGCTCATAGAAGCGAAATCGGTATTGCCACCGATCAGAGCCGATATGCCGAGCGTGTCCCTCATCACGACGAGGTCCACGTCTAATCCTTCGTCCCGGTAATAACCCTTCTCCTTGGCCGCGGTGAACGCAATGACCACCATACTCAGCGTAGGCACCGCGACACGTACGGTGATTGCTTCTGCTGTGGCGAATAGACCAACCACGGCTAGAAAGCTGATAAGAATGTTAAGTTTTGATCTTGCTCGCATGAAGTTTTTCTCCCATTGAAATTTTTTAATTGCGGCTCTCTGACAAGATCCCTCTGAATCCCGGTTTATCACCGGAGGAATTGCCGAACGATATTATTCCCCTCTTTGAAAAAGAGGGGCTAGGGGAGATTTGTTTGCGCAAGTGCATCGCCGTACACGCCCCGTTCGATACCAGCTAAGCCACCGTATAGGGAACCTCAAGGCCGCGCTCTTTATTCCAGTCAGTGGCGACAAAGGATTGGCCCGTTATCCCGCTGGACTCATCCGAGGCGAGATAAACGGCGCAGGCGCGGATTATTTCCGGACTGAGCATTTTCACGCCGCGATTGCCGGAAATTTTTCTGATCGCTTCCGTGGCGACGATCCCGCCGGGATCAAGAGTATTTACTCTGATGCAATGAGCGTCATTTTCCAATGCCAGCACTTGCGTCAATCCCTCGACACCGAACTTGGCCGCGGAGTATGGGCCTCTCAGCACTTTTCCTTTTTTTCCCTGCGGCGACGAAATATTGACGATCGACCCGCTACCCTGGGGCCGCATGACCTTGAGAGCTTCCCGGCTGCATAGGAATGTGCCGTTGAGATTGGTGTCGAGAACCTTGAGCCACACGTCCAACGGCGTATCCGCCAACTCGAGATTGACCGGCCCGCCACGCGGCCAGGCAAAGCCGGCATTGTTGACGACAACATCGATGCGACCGAACTTTTTTTTGATCATTTCGAACAAATTCACCACGTCTCGCTCAACCGTGACGTCTGCTTTGATCCCGAGTATTTTCTCGTCTGGCAACCCCAATCTCGCCGCGGCCTCATCGACATCTGCTTGGCTGAGATCGCAGATCGTCACCATGGCCCCTTCTTGCGCAAACGCCTGGATGATCTCCCACCCAAGGCCTCGCGCCGACCCCGTCACTAGAGCGATCTTGTCGTCAAGTTTCATTGTCAAACCGGTTCGGATTCCATATACAGTAACCGCATCTATAATTCGCCGAACCGACCTAATGCAAGCTTGAATGCCGATCATGACGGACGTAAAAAAACTCAATGAGGATTTCAGAAACAAAAAAACTCGGTGATGAGGCGATACTGTTCGGGACATCGGACAAACCGGTAGTGGGCTGGCTCAGTTTTTATTGCGCAGAGAAACGCGCGGGAGAAAACCCATGAAACATGCGGCCGCTGGTCTTTTGATTTGTCTATTATGTCCGCCTTCGCTTCCGGCCCAAAGCCAAAAGCCCCTCCTGCTTGGATTAGCCAGCATCAGCGGCGGCATCGAGACGCTCTATGTCACCAAGAAAATCGGCGCTTTCAAACGCAACGGGTTAGATGTCGAGTTCCTCCTGCTGCAAGGCGGCAGTCAGGCGCTCCAGGTGCTTTTGTCCGGGGAAATCAAACTCATCAGCGGCGGCGGTGGCACCGCGGCACAAAGAGCGCGCTTTAAGGGCGCGGGAAACGTGCTAGTCGCCACCTACACGCCGACCATGCCCTACAGCCTCTATGTCAACGGTAAAATACCCGACGCCAAACGGCTCAAGGGAGCCAAAATCGCCATCTCCCGTTTCGGCAGCTCCTCGGATTTCGCCGCGCGCTTCATGGTGACTCGTTTGGGTCTCGATCCTGCCAAGGACGTCACGATCATGCAGATCGGCAATCAGCGCGAACGAATGATCGCGTTGCTGAGCGGATCGGTTGACGGCTCGGTTGTCGACGCTCCCAATACTCTCATCGCTCGCCAGCAGGGATTTTTTGAGCTCGCCGACGCTTCAAAGCTGGGCCTCACCTATCCACATAATAACATCGCGACCACCGACCGCTTTATTCGCGAGGAGGCGCAAACCGTCTTTGGCTTTCTGCGCGCCTTCGTCGAAGGAATCGCTTTTTACCGGACTCACAAAGCGGAAAGCATTCAAATGATCAAAGAGTTTCTGCGCGTCAGCGACAACGCCATAGCCGAGGAAGCTTACGATTATTATTCGCGCATCACTCCCGCCAAACCCTATCCGAGCGCAGAGGGTGTTCGCGGCGTGCTTGAAGAGATCGCGGTATCGGAGCCGGCAGTAAAAACCGCCAAGGTGGAACAATTTATCGATGGGAGTTTCATCGCCAAACTTGATCAAAGCGGCTTCATTGACGGACTGTATAAGAAAAAATAGATTCTTTGTTACGCAAAGCCGGAGGCGCAAAAGACCTAAACAAAACTTCGCAGCAAGCGACGAGCTATCGAATAACAACTATGGTAATTTCTCCAAAGTTGTCACCCCGAATGTTTTTATCGGGGGTCTACCAGTCAGAATTTCGCCTGGATTCCCGCTAAAAACATGCGGGAATGACAGCCTTTTAGAGGATTAGGAATTGCTTTTTACCGGGCAAGCTTGGGAAGAATTAGCCGGAAGAGATTAAAGAGATCTCTCATGGAATCGGAACTCAAAGAAATGTTGGCTTCCCTGGATCGCACCGGCTACTGCCAGTGGATGAAGAGCGAAGGCGTTCCTATCGTGGAGGGCTTTAGCGTCGCGGATATTCGCGAATTGAAGCTTGGTCTCTGGCGCCGCATGGGCGGTAGCGGCGCTTTTGTTCATCTCTACGGCATGGAGGGGCAGACCGGAATGTACGTCGCCGAGATTCCTTCGGGCGGCGCGCTTAACCCCGAGCGCCATCTCTACGAAGAAATGATTTGTATTCTCGCCGGTCATGGCGCCACCGAAATCTGGCAGGATGGTGGAGAACCGCGGCTGTTCGAATGGGGGCCGTTTAGTCTGTTTGCCCCGCCGCTCAATAGCTGGCATCGACTGGTGAACGGCGGCCGAGAGCCGGTCCGGCTCATGGCGGTAACCACCGCGCCGATCGCCATGGATTTTTACCGTAATGCAAAATTCATCTTCAATTGCCCTTATACCTTTACCGATCGGTTTCAAGGCGAAGATGACTATTTCGCCACCAGTCAAAATTTTTACGCCGTCGGCCTGCAATCGATCTGGGAAACCAATTTCATCCCCGACGCGAAAGAGGTCAAAGTCCGCGATGATCTTCACGTCAAGGGAACGGAAGTCGGGATGGTTCAGTTCGAAAGCTCGAAGAACGGGCTCATCGGCCACGTCGCGGACTGGCCGACCGGCCTCTACCACAAGGCACACTACCACGGCGCCGGCGCAGTGATCGTGATTTTGAAATCGGAGGGATACACGCTGCTGTGGCCCAAGGAGAGCGGCACCCAACCCTACGCTACCGGCCACGGCGATGAAGTGGTGGAACTGCGCTGGCGCGAGGGAAGCGTCTTGAGTCCGCCGAGCGGCTGGTTTCATCAGCACTTCAACATCGGCAACGAAGCCGCACGCCAGCTCGCATTGAGATTCGGTAGCCGGCTACACCCCATCGGACTGCACCAGGCGGCCAAGAAGAAAACCGACGGCGTCTATATCTCGGTCAAAAAAGGCGGCACGATGATCGAATACGAGGACGAGGACCCCGAGATTCGCTACCGCTTTGAAGCGAATCTAAAGCGCGTCGGGACGCCGCTGAGAATGGCGCCATAATCCTGGGGCAAATTCGAAGCACTAAATCCGAAATTCGAAACAAATCCCAATGAAAGAATTGCGGGAAATTCTAAACGAGCCCATTTCGGATTTTGAGATTAGAGTCTTGGGTTCGTGTGATTTCATTTGTTTCGGGTTTCGAGCCTTGGATTTCGGATTTTGATTCGCAAAAACACCTCGGAGAAAAAAGATGGCAGCAGCAAAACGTAAAACTAGCGCCGGTCGTAAAAAACTACGCTATCAGGATCTTGTCTCCACTCGGCCGGGTAGTCTCGCCGGGACCTTCATGCGCCGGTTTTGGCATCCTATTTATCGGGCCGAAGAGCTCCGCGCCGGCCAAGCCAAACCGATCGAGGTCATGAGCGAACGCTTCACTCTTTACCGCGATGAAAACGGCGCACCGCACGTTGTCGATTTCCGCTGCCCGCACCGCGGCACGCAGCTCTCCGCCGGCTGGATCGAAGGCGACTCGATCCGCTGCATGTATCATGGCTGGAAATTTAACGCCGCCGGGCAGTGCACCGAGCAACCCGCCGAGGAGAAATCTTTCGCGGCAAAGATTCGCATAACAAGCTGTCCAACGCGTGAATACCTCGGTTTGATCTTTGCTTACTTCGGCGCGGGTGAAGCGCCGCCGTTTCCGCGCTATCCATACATGGAGGAGGACGGCGTGCTCGAGGTCCTGTCAACGCAAGTATGGCCGTGCAATTTCTTCCAGCGGATCGATAATAACGGCGATACTTATCATGTGCCCTTCGTTCATCGCGGCGCCTATTCGGCTTCCGCCGCCAACAATCGAAGCGGGTTGCCCGAGGTTTCCAAGGAAGAAAGCCCCTGGGGAACGACGGGGTACGCCAGTTTTGCTCAGGGCTGGCGCAACGTTTTTCAATTCTTCATGCCTAACGCCTACGCGTTCCGAAATCCGTCGCCGGAACCGGAATGCGTCTCAGAAGATCGGATGCAGTGGGACGTGCCGCTCGACGACGAGCATTCCTTGGAATTTCGCCTTCGCCGGCTACCGCTAACCGGCGAAGCCGCGCGAGAATACCGCGCGCGCCGTGTTGGTTCGCCGGCGGAAGCAAATATTTCCGTCGCGCAAATGGGCGCGGCTGTACTCTCGGGCAAGCTAAGCTTCCAGGAGCTGGATAACTTCTTCAAAGACAAAATCTCCCTCGTGCATACGCAAGACTACGTCGCGCAAGTCGGTCAGGGCTCCCTGGCAGATCGCGCGCGGGAACATCTCGGGCGCTCCGACGTTGGCGTCATCTTGTTCCGCAAAATTTGGGAGAGAGAGCTGCGCGCGTTGGCCGAGGGAAGGCCGCTCAAAAAATGGGTCCTGCCGCAAGACGCAGAGATAAAGTTCCAGGAACAGCCGAAAAAACCAGTGCGGAGCGCGCGAGGATAAGATTACCGCAGCAGCGCCGAATGTTTTTTCGGTCCTCCACTCCGACTTTCCGCGCTACGCTTATCTACTTCAACGATTCTTCAACCACGGCTTCAATCCTTACAGCCATTTCCGCCATCGAAATGAAGTTGACGTAACCGATAGATCTCGGATATCGTCCGGCCAGAATAGCGCGATATCTGACGTCACAAAAAAGCAAACTCCCGTCCATTCAAGAGAGGAGGACTTCCTATGCCCAATAGATCTTCAATACTCTTGCTCGCCGGTACCCTCATCGCCGTTGTAGCCGCCCCCGTTTCTGCGCAACAAACCGGTGACAAGCCGCCGGCTCAACCGCCCGCGCCTGCTGCGGCGCCTGACCCATCAAAACCGATGCCTACATTGCAACCCCAGCCAACCACAGTTCCAGGACGACCGGACATTCCCAACGCAGAAGTCGCCAAGCAACTGCGCAACGTCGCGCCCCTGCCGTCCGGCCTGCCGGAAGACAAGCTGCCGGTAGCGCAGCTCAAGGTGCCCAAAGGCTTCAAGGCCGAGATCTATGCCAGTGGGATTCCGAATGCGCGCTCGCTCAGGCTCGGCGACAAGGGGACTGTGTTCGTCAGCAATCGCGTGCTCGACAAAGTTTACGCGATCGTCGACAAGAACGGGAAACGCGAGACAAAGGTGATTGCCTCAGGTCTAGACCGGCCGAACGGTCTCGCGTTCCATAAGGGCACACTCTATATCGCCGAAGGCACCAAGATCTCCAAGCTCGAAAACATCGAAGACAATCTGGAAAATCCACCCAAGCCCGTTGTCATCTACAGCGACTTTCTCAACCAGCAGTCGCACGGCTGGAAATTCATGGCCCTGGGACCGGACAACAAGCTCTACGTAAACGTCGGCTCGCCGTGCAATATCTGCGAGCCGCCCGCCACCAATGGGCAGATACGGCGCATCAACCTCGATGGCAGCGGGGCCGAAGTGGCCGCCCGCGGCGTGCGCAACTCGGTGGGCTTCGACTGGCATCCGGTGACGAAAGAACTCTATTTCACCGACAATGGCCGCGACTGGCTGTCGGAAGATCTACCCGAAGACGAGCTCAACCGCGTCACCAAGGTCGGCCAGCATTTCGGCTTCCCGTACTGCCATCAGGGGAACTTCACCGATCGCGAGTTGGGTTGGGGACGTTCTTGCGACGAGTTCGAAAAGCCGGTCGCTCTGCTCGGCCCCCACTCCGCTGCCCTCGGCATGCGCTTCTACACCGGCAAAATGTTTCCGAGCCAGTATCAGAATGCCATCTTCATCGCCCGCCACGGCTCGTGGAACCGGACAAAAAAAGTTGGCGGCGACGTTATTGTGGTGAAGCTGAACAAGGACGGCAGCGTGAAATCGCAAGAACCGTTTCTCACCGGCTTTCTCCAGAACAACGAATACAGCGGTCGGCCCGTCGACGTGCATGTGATGAAAGACGGCTCGCTATTGGTCTCGGACGACTATGCGGGAGCGGTCTACCGCGTGACCTATGGCAGCACCAAGGTCGCCACGCGTTGAGTAGCAACGCGCCTGAGTTCGACCCCCGCCTCGACGGTCGCTACTTCGGTCGTTTGCGCACCTCGATGCCAGCGGCTTCCTCTTGAAGGCGGAAAAGCGATGCAGTGCTTTGATCGGACCATCCCCGGCTAACCGCCTGGATCATGATTTGCTCCACCAGCGCCGCGATCGGCATCGGCACATTGTGTTGGCGGCCCAGGTCGGTCGCGAGACTAACGTCTTTGCGCGATAAGGCGATGTTGAAACTAGCGGGCGCCTCGTAGTTACCTTTGAAGACGGTCTCCGAAAAGGTTTTCACTAGCTGATGAAGTTGGACTTCCAGGCCCCAGTGCATGCAGTCCCAGAGGAGCTGAGGGTCCACCCCGGCTTTGACGCCCAAGACGATACCTTCGCCGATCGCCAAACCGATGCCACGACGCACCAGGTTATGCGCCAACTTGATCACAGTTCCTGTTCCCAAGTCTCCGGTATATATAACCCTATCGCCGAATGTATCGAGGAGAGGCTTCACCTGCTCGTATGCTGCGGAATCTCCTGATGCCAACACCTGTACACTTCTGTTGGCAATGCCCTCTTTACCAACGATCAGAGGCGCATCCATGACTCGCGCGCCGTGCAACCGGAACTCGGTTGCAACGCGCCGTATGAGATTTGGATTGCTGCTCGAAAGATCAACGTAGAGGCTGTCGTCGTGAACTCCCTGCAAAAGGCCGTCTGGCCCAAGGGCCACTTCCTCGACTTCTGCCGGACCTGGGAGGGAGGTGAACACTATCCGGCAATTCCGGGCGACTTCCGCAGCCGATCCGGCGCGCTCGGATCCTCCGTCAACCAGTGGTTGAACTGCCTCCGGTCGGATGTCGTGGACCATCAGAGGATAGCCAGCCTTGCGAATATTCTTAGCAATGGCGCCGCCTATGGTACCCAGACCGACAAAGCCTATCGTCTCCATTTTGACACCTCTTAGGCACGCAGAATGGGTTGTCCGTGCGCGAAGATCAAAGCCGCATCGTTACAGTGCGGCTGCAGCCTATCCATTGAAAATAAAAAATTTGCGCATGGCATAATTGATCATCAACCCCGCAATCAGGTTAGAACCGAACGCATAGGTTGTCAGCATCCCGAAGCGTCTAATCAGAACTCCCATAATCGAAGTGCCTATCGCTACTGCGACACCCGAAACGAAATAAAACAGACCTATTTCGATGATCCAATGATAACGCCCAGGGACAAAAACCCAGTAAATATTGATCAGGTACGCGACGAAGTTCGAAATGATAAAGGCCGCGCCGTTGCCGAGCATGGAATTCCGTGACCGAGCGGCGTCGTCCAACTCATGAATCGGCACCTTAAAAACCCGCACAAACCAATCATCGGCTTGTAGGGCGTAAAAAATTTTCCACGCCACAAGGTGAAAGATTATGATGTGGGTTGCGGTAGCTATGCATCCAGCAATTGCATACTTCATAAATTGAAGAAGATTAGCCGAGTCCTGACCCAGGAACTGATGGATAATATTCAAATCAATATCTCTGATTCAAACGAAGGAAAAACTGCAGGAGCTTCTCGTCATTAAAAATGATCAAACAGGCGGCAGGCGAAATTTGGCCGGTCGGCCCAATCGTCAATTCTCGACCACGTATTGCAGCATATCCGTTTCGGTGACGATGCCGACAAGGCGATCACCTTCGACGACTGGAAGGCAGCCGATCTTTTTGTCGATCATCTGACGAGCTGCTTCTTTGATGCTCGCGTCGGGAGAAATCGCGATTACCTTTGAGGTCATGACTTCCTTGATCTTGATCGTCTTGATAAGGGCGCCGGTGGTTTTGCGGCCGAATCCCAAGGATGTAATCAACGCCGAGCGCAACATATCGCGCTGACTGACGATCCCAACGACTTTACCGTCGTCGACAACCGGCCTATGACGGACGCGACCAAGGTTCATAATCGATTCCGCCAAATCCAAAGTTTCATTCCGGTCTAAAGTGGTGGGATTTTGAGTCATACGATCTCTAACTGTCACAGCTGTCTTTTTAATTTTTGCGCCA
>Ga0066709_100005953_pt1 | contig 10194 bp, 6 predicted proteins | sample GraSoiAngelo_158_FD_79665 | JGI IMG/M metagenome (GOLD analysis project Ga0066709, IMG submission 79665) | Grasslands soil microbial communities from the Angelo Coastal Reserve, California, USA - 14_1009_16_30cm | ecosystem: Environmental > Terrestrial > Soil > Grasslands | place: USA... | reverse complement strand
GAGTTCTTGAATGCGGAGTGCGGAATGCGGAATGCGGAATAGCAGGGCGAGGGTCGTTACCCGCCACGAGGGTCGCCGTGCCATTCCGCATTCCGCATTCGCCATTCCGCATTGATTCGCCCCTCCCCGCAACACCTCGGTACCTAATCCAGCAGCGCTTCGTCCCACCTTGGTCGCTTCCGAACCAGGGGTCCCGTGGTGCTGCGAGAGCTTCTCGCCCGCACCGAGCAGATCGACGATCTTCGCCACCTCTTTGGGGCGCTCGGGTTTCACGCGGCTTGGGAGCCCGTGCCACCCGGACCCTGGCTCGGTCCGGCGCAGGCGGAAGCGGCGGGCATGATCCGAGCGGCGCTGGTGGCGCGTCACGAGGCGTTCCGCGTGTTCGCCGTCGAGGCCCGCGACCCCGAGCGGGCGGTCCGCGCGGCGGCCAAGCGCCTGGCCGGGCACGCCGAGCGCGGCCTCGCGTGTGCGCTCGGCTCGGGCCCGCGGCGGCTCGTTTTCGCGAGCTGGCGCGCGACCGCGCGGGGGGATCACGGGGGGGACCCCGCAATCCGCCTCGCCACGATTCCTCTCGAGCGACCGCCCGGCGCCTCGCTCGACACCCTCGAGCGGTTCCGCCCCATCGCGGGGGAAACCGCGCTCGCGCTGAGCCTGCGGATCGGCGAAGCGCTCGCGAGCGAAGGGGTCACCCCGCGGTTCTTCCGGGCGTTCCGTGCCACGTTGGAGCGGCTGACGGACCGCCTGGCGACGCCCCGCAGCCGGTCCGACCGGCACACGCTGGCGCTGACGGCGCTCACCCGCGTCCTGTTCCTCTACTTTGTGCAGGCGAAAGGTTGGCTGGACCGCGACCGGCGCTACCTGATCCACCGCTTCGATGAGAGCGTCGCCACCCGGCGCCACTTCCACCGCCAGGTCTTCGATCCGCTGTGCTTCGGCGCCCTCAACCGCCCGGCGTCCCGGCGCTCGGGGGCGGCGCGCGCATTGGGCCGCCTGCCGTTCCTGAACGGCGGGCTATTCGAGCCCACCGCCCTCGAGCGGCGCGACGGCCCGGCCCGCTGGACCAATACCGACTGGCGCGATGCGTTCGACGGGCTGTTCGAGCGGTTCCACTTCTCGGCGCGGGAGGAGGACGAGGCGGGCAATAGCGTCGCGCCCGACATGCTGGGGCGCGTGTTCGAGGGCGTGATGGATCCCGCCGAGCGACGCGCGAGCGGCAGTTACTACACTCCCGCCGCCTTGGTGCGCGAGATCGTGCGCGCCGGGCTGGTCGCGATCCTCGTCCACCGCTTCGGCCTCGCCCCGTTGGCCGCGGAGCGCTGGATGCACGACGGCGACCCGCCCGATGTGCGACCCGACCTCCGCCGGGTCGCCGTGCTCGACCCGGCGGTCGGCTCAGGGGCGTTCCTCCTCGGCGCACTCGAGGAGCTCACGCACCTGCGTTGCGCCGCGGGCGAGGGACCCACCGCCACGGTACGGCGCGACGTGGTAGCGCACTCGCTCTTCGGTGTCGACCTGAAGCTCACCGCCGTGCGGCTCGCCGAGCTGCGTCTGTGGCTCGCCCTCGTGGCGGACCAGGACGAAACGGACCTCGCCCGCATCGCCCCGCTGCCGAACCTGGACGGGCACGTGCGCCAGGGGGACGCTCTGCTCGACCCCCTCACGCTGGCCCGGGCGCTGGGACGGGGTGCCGCGGCAACCACGGTTCCGTCCACGGAGGTCGAGCGGCTCACTACGGCCCGGCGCGCGCTCTTCAGCCTCGCCGGACCGGCCAAGCGGCAGGCGCTGGGCGAGCTCGCCGGTGCCGAGGGGGCCCTCGCCCGGCGCTTGTTCGCGGCAGCGGTCGTGGAGCTCGAGGGGCGCGCCGCCGAGCTGGTTGCCGCGGGCAAAGATCGCGACCTGTTCGGACGGCGCCGGGGGCTCCGCCCGGACGAGCGCACGCTGCTCCGGCGGGTGCGCGCCAGTCGCCGCGAGCTCCGGGCGGCCGCCCGCTGCTTCTCCCGTGAGGGCGGTGCCCCGTTCTTCGCATTCGAATCCCATTTCGCCGACATCCTGGCGCGCGGCGGGTTCGACCTCGTCGCCGGGAATCCGCCCTGGGTGCGCGGCGAGCGGGTGCCCGCCCAGGTGCGGGAGACGCTGGCATCCCGCTATGCCACGTGGCGGCCGGCGCGGGGGCCCGGGTTTGCGCACCTGCCCGACCTGGCGGTCGCGTTCGTGGAGCGCGCCCTCGAGCTCGCCGCTCCCGGCGGAGCGGCGGCGCTCCTCGTCCCCGCGAAGCTCGCCTCGAGCGGCTACGCCGAGCCCCTGCGGCGGCGGCTCGCCGCCAGCACGCGCCTCGAGCGGGTGGCTCCGGTCCCCCAGGCAAGTGCGTTCGGGGGGGGAGCCGCGGTCTATCCCATGGCGCTCGTGGCCGCGCGAGCCGAGCCGACCGGGCGCGAGCGCGTGGCCACCGGCCTGGGCCCCAAGACCAAAGCCCCGGGCATCCCCCAGCGCGCCCTCACGACCGACGGTCCGTGGATCCTCGTGGGGGCGGGGGTGGGGGCGGGGGCAGGGACCACACGGATCGCGCGTCACCTGCGGACCGTCTGTGCCACGGTGGGCGACCGCTGGAGCCCGCAGCTCGGCGTGAAGACGGGGGCGGACGACGTGTTCCTGGTCGCGCGACCCGGACCGGCGACCCGGCCGGTCGTCCGGGGCCGAGACCTGGGGCCGTGGCGGGCGACGCCGCGCACCCACGTGCTGTGGACCCACGGGCCCGACGGGCGGCCGCTCGCCCGCCTCCCCGCCGATCTGGCGCGTGTGCTCGACCCACATCTCGAGCGTCTTCGCAGCCGCAGCGACTACCGTGGGGGTCCGGCCTGGCAGCTATTCCGGCTCGCCCTGGCCGACGCCCCATACCGGGTGATCTGGCCGGACCTTGCCCGGCGACTCGCGGCCGTCGTACCAGACGCTGGCGTAGTTCCGCTGAACACCGTCTACGGCATCGCGACCCGTGCCGCGGACGACGCGTACGCGCTGGCGGCGCTCTTCAACTCGCGCTGGCTCACCGCGCTCGCGCGGCTCTCCGCCGATCCAGCCCGCGGGGGCTTCCGCCGCTTCAACGCGCGCGTCGTGCGAGGATTACCTCTTCCACCCGCGAACCCGGCAGACTGGCGTGCCCTCGCGGACCAGGGGCGGACCAACGCGTCCGACGACGCCGCTATTGCCGACATGTACCAGCTGGATGCCGCGGACCGCCGTGCACTGGACGCATCCGCCGCGGATCCTCTCTGAGCACCTCGCCCCGCTCCCCGAGCCGCTCGCCTGTCTCCTCACGCCGGGGGCGGTCGGCCCGGCGCCGGCGGTCGCGGCGCTCGGGGCGCGCGCGCTGCTCGACCTCGCGCCGCTCGCGCTCGAGAACAGAGCGCCGTGGCCCGCATGGCTCGCCCCGCACCAGGTCCCCGCCGCGCAGCGGCTGGTCGGCATCCTGGCGCGCCACGGCGGCGCCCTGCTCGCGGACGCCGTAGGGCTCGGCAAGTCGTACGTCGCGCTCGCGGTCGGCCTCGCGCTCGGCGAGCCATTCGCGCTGGTCGTGCCAGCGGTGCTGGCGGACCAATGGCGCGGCTTGCTGGAGCGGTACGACGCCGACGCCCCGATCATCACGCATGAGTCCCTGAGTGCGCCTTCTTACCGCCCCTTGCCGCCCTCTGCCGCCCCTTGCCGCCTTTTTATCGTCGATGAAGCCCACCGCTTCCGAAACCCCGACACCAACCGCTATCGCGCGCTCGCGAAGCTCCTGGTCGGTGCGCGCGTCCTCCTCGTGACGGCCACGCCGGTGCACAACCGGATCGCCGACCTGTTTCATCTGTTCCGCCTGTTCCTGCGGGACCATGACCTCACCGCGCTGGGTGTACCCTCACTGTGGCGCGCGGCGCAGGGCGACGCCGATCGGTACGCCGTGACGGCCGCCGCCGCGCGGCTGAGTGTAGCGCGCTCGCGCGAGCGGGTGCAGACCGGTTACAGCACCGGGCCGGCCATGCTCCCTTTCCCCGAGCGCGCGGCCGGGGAGGCGATCCGCGTCGGCGCGGCTTCCGACGCCGAGCTCCAGGAGCTCGTGACCGGCATCCCCCGGCTCGAGGCGGGCGGCGGGGCGGCGGCCCTGTTTCGCCTCCTGCTCCTGTCGCAGCTCGCCTCGAGCCTTCCCGCGTTTCGCGGGAGCCTCGCTCGGTACGAAGCGTTCCTCGACCTGGGCGCCGCGGCCGCGGCAGAAGGGAGGGCGCTCGGGCGCCACGACTTCAGGCGCCTGTTCCCCGCCGCATCGGACGGCCTGCAGCTCGCGTTCCTCCCGCTGGTCCTTCCCCCCGGAGCCGGCGCCGCCACCGAGCGGGACCGCGATGTGGTGCGGCGGCTGCGCGCGATCGCCGCGTCACCGGATGATCCCAAGGCGGTCGCGCTTGCGCGCCTGCTCGATGGGCGCGTGGGCAAGACGATCGTGTTCGTCCAGTCGCGGGCCACCGTGCACCACCTGATGCGCCGCCTTCGAGGCCACCGCCTCGCGGCCGTGACGGGAGAGCGGGGCTGGTTCGGGAGCGAGCCCGCCGGGCGGGAGGAAGTGCTGCGGGCGTTCGCACCGCGCGCGCAGGGCGCTCCCCCTCCCGCCCTCGCGCTCGAGACCAACGTTCTCGTCGCAACCGATCTCCTGAGTGAAGGCCTGAATCTCCAGGACGCCGCCCGCGTGATCCACTACGACCTGCCCTGGAGCCCCGCCCGGCTGGCGCAGCGCGTGGGCCGGATCGATCGCGCCGGCTCGCCCCACGGGCGCATCGAGACCATCACGTTCTTGCCGCCGCGACCACTCGCCGCCGCCCTCGCCATGGAGCGCCGCCTGGTCGCGAAGTGGCGCATGCAGTCCCGAGCCGGCTCCGGCCCGCACGGCTTCGATTGGTGCGATCGGCTGCACGGTCTCGCAGCCCGCGCGGGACCGCCCGCTCCGCCCGGGACCTGCGCGGCGGTCGCGTCGGCCGAGCCCGCAGTCGTGCTGGTGGTGCGCCTCGGCGGTCTGGTCGAGGGCGTGGTGGTGACGGACGCGGGCGCGCGGGCCGATCCCGCGCGCGCCACACGACGGCTCGAGCAGGCGGCGGCAGCGGAGCCGGCCCCGCTCGACCGCGGGGTGCTCGAGCGGGCGATCCGAGTGGCGGCGCCGCTCCTCCGCGGCCGGCTTGCGGCGCTCGAGGACGCGCGCTGGCGAGCGGCCCACCGCGACCGCCTCAGTCGCCGGCTCATCCCCTGGGTGCTGACCGCCGCGCGCCGCGCCGCCACGAGGCGTCGCCACGCCGACCTCGCCCGCCTCGATGCGCTCGTGTCGCGACTCGCGCTCGGCATGACGGCCGGAGAAGAGCTGTCCCTGGGAGATCTGCTGGCCCGCCGCGCGCCACTTTCGGTGCGCGATGTGCTGGCATGGCATGAGCGCCTGCCGCCGCTCGGGACCGGTGCCGAGCCACCGCAGGTCGAATTAGTGGCGGCGATCGTGCTGGGTTGACCGCTCACTCGTGATGCAGCAGCAGCTCCTCGTAATCGAGCTCGCGCTGGACGCGCCGCATCACCGCGTCCGAGATCGCGCCGTTGTCGCGTAAGCGGAGCAGCTCCTGCCGCTCCACGGCGAGCAACTCCCGTGCGAGTCGCAGGTGCGCGATGGATTTGGCCTCGATCGGGCTCTCCAAGACGCCGTCCGCGTGGCCGCGCAGATGGCGCGTGCGATTGCGATACCGATCGCGGGTGTGCGAAAGTGCGTCGGGGTGCATCCACGACTCCGACGCGAGCTCCTCGAGCCGCGCGAGCGCCGCCTCCGACGCCTCGATGCGTGCCGCGAGCTCTTCGCGGCGCTCGTCGTCGCCCGTCTCGCGCACGTCGAGCCAGCGCAACAGCGGCGCCAGCGTGAAGCCCTGGCCCAACAGCGTCACGAGGATGACGGCGAAGGTGATCGCGATGATCAGGTCGCGGCCGGGGAACGGCGTACCCGCGGCGGTCATGGTCGGAATGGCCGCAGCCAGCACGAGCGACTCCCCACCGCGCAGGCCGGCCCACGACACGACCGCGGGGAGTTGCCAGGGCGGGTACGGGTCCCGCTTCCGCACACGCGCGCTCAAGAACCGAGGGACGTAAGCCGCGGGGAACACCCACACGAAGCGGGCGACCATGATCGTCACGCTCACGAGCACCGCACCCGACACCAGCTCCCGCGCAAACGGACCGCTCCAGCCTTCGAGGATGGGCCGCAACGCCAACCCCGTGATAATGAAGATGAGACCCTCGAGCATGAATACGACGACATCCCACATACCCACGTTCTGGACGCGCGTGTCCGCGGCCACGAAGCGGGGTCCCACCCGCCCCAAATACAGGCCGGTGGCGACGACGGCCAGAATGCCGGAAACGCCAAGCCGTTCGGCGGGCAGAAACGCGGCATATCCGGTCAGGAGCGAGATGGTGTTCTCCACCTCGGGATCGTGGATGTGGCGGCGCACCGCAGCCAGGAGCCGCGCCACGGCCAGGCCCACCGCGATTCCCCCGGCACCGACCACGAGGAACCGGCCGGTCGCCGCCGGGAGCGAGAATGAGCCCGTGACCGCGGCCGCGACCGCCATGCGGTAGGCCACGATCGCGGCCGCGTCGTTGATCATGCTCTCGCCCTCGAGGATGGTCACGAGGCGCCGCGGCAGCGGCAGCCGCCGCAGAAATGCCGTCGCGGCGGCCACGTCCGGTGGCGAGACGACGGCGCCGAGCGCGAACGCCGACGCCCAGGGCAACCCCGGGACGGCTCGGTGCGCGACCCACGCGACCGCTAGCGTGGCGAACAGGACGTGTCCGACGCCGAGCAGCAGGATGGGGCGAAGGTTCGCGCGCACGTCGCGGTACGATGCCAGCAATGACGCGCGAAACAGGAGTGGGGGGATAAAGACCAGGAACACGAGCTGCGGGTCGAACTGGACCGCCGGAAGCCCGGGGAGCAGCGCGACGAGCACCCCGCCTGCCAGCAGGACCGCGGGCGTGGGAATATCGAGCCGGCGCGCCAGCAGTGCGAGGAAGGTGACGCCGACGAGCAGCGTAAGGACGGTCTCGAAATTGTGCATGACGTTTGTGCCGCTCAAAGTTACCTTCCGGCGTGCCTCTCTCCACCTTTCTCTTCGACCTCGACGGCACCCTCATCGATTCGATCGAGCTGATCCTGCGCTCGTATCGCCACACCATGCGGCTGCACCGTGGGCACGAGCCATCGGACGACGTCTGGATGCAGGGGCTGGGCACGCCGCTGTGGGTGCAGTTCCGCCACTTCACCGAGGACCCCGCCGAGATCGAGGCCATGGTGGCGACGTACCGCGCGTACAACCTCGCCCACCACGACGAGCTGGTGCGTCCCTATGCCGGCGTGGTCGAGGCGGTACTGGCGCTGCGGGACCAGGGGAAGACCCTGGGCCTCGTCACGAGCAAGATGCGCGGCGGCGCGGTGCGCGGGCTCAAGGTCGCCGGGCTCGAGGACGCTTTCCAGGTGATCGTCGGCGCGGACGAAGTCACCCATCCCAAGCCGCACCCCGAGCCGGTGCTCACGGCGCTCGAGCGCCTGGGCGCGCCGGCCGCGGGCGCCGTGTTCGTGGGCGACTCGCGCCACGACGTGGAGTGCGGCCGCGCCGCGGGCGTAAAGACCGCGGCCGTCCTGTGGGGTCCGTTCGACCGCTCGCACCTGGCGGACCTCGACCCGGATTACTGGCTGGAAACGCCGGCAGACCTCACTTTACTGGCACCTGACACCTAGCACCCGACACCCGGAGGTTTCGTGCGGTTCGTTCCGTTCGAGCTGGAACGCTGGCAAAGCACCTGGGAGAACCGAGTGCGCTACAACCTGTCGGAGTCGGGCGTGCACCCGCTCTCGATCCGGGAGCTGCTCGACCTAGCCGGCGCATCCCCGGCGCCGCTGCTCGACGTCCGGCTCGGCTACAGCCAGTCGAACGGCACCGACCTCCTGCGCGGGCGCATCGCGGCGCTGTACGAAGGGGTCGAGCCGGAGCAGGTCCTGGTCACCACCGGCAGCGCCGAGGCGAACTTCGTCGTCTGTTGGCGGCTGGTCGAGCCCGGCGACACGGTCGCCGTGATGCTGCCGAACTACCTCCAGACCTGGGGGCTCGCCCAGAACTTCGGGGCCCACGTGCGCGGCTTCGCGCTGCGCGCCGAGGCGCAGTGGGAGCCCTCCCCCGAGGAGGTGCGCAGCGCCATCGCGCCGGGCACGAAGCTGGTCGTCGTCACCAATCCGCACAACCCGACGGGACACGTCCTCTCCCAGGAGATGCGCAGGGTCATCGTGAGTCGCGCCGCGGAGGTCGGCGCGTGGCTGCTCGCGGACGAGGTCTACCAGGGAGCGGAGCGGGTCGGCACGACGACGCCGTCGTTCTGGGGCAGCTACGAGCGCGTGATCGTGGTGAACGGCCTCTCGAAGGCGTACGGGCTGCCGGGCCTGCGGATCGGCTGGGTCGTGGCACCCCCGGGGTTCTCGGGGGAAGCATGGGCGCGGCACGACTACACCACGATCGGGCCGGCGGGCGCGAGCGACCACCTCGCCGCGATGGTGCTCGAGCCACAGGTGCGGGAGAAGGTGCTCGCGCGCACCCGCGGGATCCTCGTCTCCAACTACCCGGTGATTGAGCAGTGGTTGAAGCGCTTCGGCGACACATTCACTTGGCACGCGCCGCAGGCCGGGGCGATCTGCCTCGTGAAGTACCGCCCGGCGATCGGCGCCCTCGACCTGGTCGAGAAGATGCGGGCCGAGCAGGGCGTGCTGCTCGTGCCGGGCGACCACTTCGGGTTGCCGAACCACATCCGCTTCGGCTTCGGGGAAGAGCTGCACCACTTTCGCGAAGCGCTCGCCGAGACCGAGCGGGGTCTGAAGCGCATGTTCGCCGACTAGATGCGGGTCGTCCCGCTCGAGTCGTTCCAGGACAAGATCCCCTTCGCCGTGGCGATCGCTGCCGTCGAGCGTGGCTTCTACGCGCTCGGGCGCGGCGAGGCCGCCCTGCCCGACCCGATGGTGCTGGAGCTGCGCGAGCAGCAGGCCGAAGTGCATGTGAAGGGCGCGCACCTCGCGGGCGGACGGCACATCGTCCTCAAGGTGGCCACGGGGTTCTATCGCAACCGCGCGCGCGGGCTGCCCTCGGGCGACGGCATGTTCCTGTTACTCGACGCCGACACCGGCGTCCCCGCCGTGCTGCTCGAGGAGCACGGCTACCTCACCGACTTCCGCACGGCGGCGGCGGTGGCGCTGACGCTCAAGTACCTGGCACCCAAGGACATGCACGACGCACTGCTCGTGGGCGCGGGCGCGCTGGCGCGGCTGACGGCGCGCGCAATGGTCGCGCAGCTGCCGCTCACCAGACTCACCCTGTGGAATCGCACCCGGGAGCGTGCCGAGGGGCTCGCGAGAGAGCTCGGTCAAGCGGTCGAGACGCGCATCGCTCCGGCGCTCGAGTCCGCCGTCCGCGACCACCGGGTGATCGTGACTGCGACGGCCAGCACGACGCCGCTCGTGATGGCCTCATGGGTGGGGCCCGGCACGCACGTCACCTCGGTGGGGACCGGCAGCCCGGAGAAGGTCGAGCTCGAGCCGGCGCTGCTCGCGCGGGCAGACAAGGTGGTCGCGGACCGCGTGCTCCAGACGGAGCGCTACGGCAACCTGCATCACGCCATCGCGGCCGGGGTGGTGACCCGCGACAAGGTCTACGCGGAGCTCGGCGACCTCGCCGCCGGTCGGCTCCCCGGACGGGAGAGCGCGAGCGAGATCACGGTGGCGGACTTGACCGGCGTGGGGGTGCAGGACGCCGCGATTGCCCAGACGGTCGTGGAGGCGCTTGGGCTGTGAGGTGACTTCAGCCCAACAGCGCCCGCAGGACTAGGTACGCCAGCCCCGCGATTCCCGCCGACGCTGGGATGGTGAGCATCCACGCCCACACGATGCGTCCCGCCACGCCCCACCGCACCGCCGAGAGGCGATGCGCGGCGCCGACGCCGGAAATCGCGCCGGTGATCGTGTGGGTGGTGCTGACCGGAATACCGAAATGCGAGGCGATGAACAGCGTGATGGCGCCGCTCGTTTCGGCGCAGAAGCCGCCGAACGGCGTGAGCTTGGTGAGCCGCTGTCCCATCGTCTTGACGATGCGCCAGCCGCCGGACATG
>Ga0066709_100005952_pt1 | contig 10194 bp, 11 predicted proteins | sample GraSoiAngelo_158_FD_79665 | JGI IMG/M metagenome (GOLD analysis project Ga0066709, IMG submission 79665) | Grasslands soil microbial communities from the Angelo Coastal Reserve, California, USA - 14_1009_16_30cm | ecosystem: Environmental > Terrestrial > Soil > Grasslands | place: USA... | reverse complement strand
CGGGGCTGACGTGATCTATCAGCTGCCAAAGGCTTCAATCACTGTGCTGCGGGGGGTGGTCGGCGGGCAGTAGTCGCGAGGCGCTCGCTTTCGCTCGCCTGGACAGCCGAGGCGGCTGTCCCCACATGGTTTGTGGCTACTAGGGCAGGATGGGGAGGACGAGACAGGGGCGGATGGCGAAGTCCAGGGCGGACATCTGCTCGAGCGCGGGATGGAGTTGCGAGTCGCGACTCGGCTCCAGCGTAATTACGAATGGGAGCGCGGACTTGTCGAAGCCGGGATTTTGGAGGACTGCGTCGATGTTGAGGTGATGCGCGGCTAGGATCTGTGCCAGCTTTGCGATGATCCCGGGCTGGTCTCGCACGAAGAAGCGCAGGTACCAGGGGGTTTCGAAATCGCTGCTGGGCTTTGGGCTGGAGACTGGGATGGAGACTTCACCTCCTGCGCGTTTACCGCGGGCACTCGCTCTTGCTGATAAATTCCCCGCTACGAACTTTAAGTCCGACACCACCGCGACGGCCGTCGGATCTCCTCCAGCGCCCGCACCCAGAAATGCTATATCGCCACCGTAGTGGCCTGAGGTTACTACCAGATTCTGATTGGCCTGGACGCGGCCAAAGGGAGAGGAGGTTGGAACCAGGCTTGGTCCGACTTCGGCAAAGAGCGTATCTTCCTTCAAATCGGCGCGCGAAATCTGGCGGACAGTGCATCCCAACTCCGCGGCGTAATCAAAGTCGACCGCATCGACGGCACGGATGGTGCGGGCACGAATGGTTTCGGGAGCGACCCGGGTATGCAGTCCGGCGAGCGCGAGGATGGCGAGCTTGGCGCGGGCATCGCCGCCGTCGAGATCCTCGGAGGCATCGGCTTCGGCATAGCCGCGGGCTTGCGCCTCCTCGAGCGCCTCGCTGAAGGGAATCCTGGCGTTCTCGATGCGGCTTAGGATGTAGTTGCAGGTTCCATTCAGAATTCCGGCGATACCGTGGAGGCGGTCTCCGCTAAGGCCGGTGCGCAGCGCGGGCAGAACGGGTACGCCTCCGGCCACGGATGCGCCGAACTCGAGGTGGCATCCTTCCGAATTAGCAAGTTGCAGAAGGTCGGGCCCAACGTGCGCGATCAGTTGCTTGTTGGCGGTGACCACGGACTTTCCGGCCTGCAGTGCTCCGCGAACGATCTGCTCGGCGGGGTTGAGGCCGCCAATGAGCTCGATCACGATGTCGGCATCGGAGCGCAGCACTGCTTGAAAGTCTTCCGTCCAAATAACGTCGGGTGGAACCCAGGACTGCTTCTTTCGCTCCACGTTACGGTTGCAGATGTGAGTGAGGCGGAGAGTGGGATCGTTCCTCTCGCATAGAATTTTGCCGACGGCGCGGCCCACTGTTCCAAAGCCAAGCAAAGCCACGCGGCAGGCGGCTTGGGGCTTCCCGGCGGCTTGTGCGGCGGGGGCGTCGACTTCAACATTGGTAGAAGTTTTCGGCAACGTCTGGCTCTCAAGAAACGTGAGCTGGTGTCATCATACGTGCGACATTAGCTTCTCGTGAACTGCAAAAACGCAAGGCTCTAGGATTGGTTGTTCTAGCTGGGCCGTTCTCTGCGACCTTTGCGATTTACGATTTTGCTTTTGCCGAAGTCTGATCAAAATCTTGATCGCAGAGAACGCGGCGAACTTCCGCAGAGTGCGCAGAGAAGAAACCTTATAGAGACTCTGGCGGGCGGCTTGAAGCAACGAGTCAGCATCAAAGTTGGTAATATTAGTGCGTTCCTGCTGCCAGCCGAGTTCATTCGAGCGGCGGGAGAACCGCGGACGTGTTCTTTTGCCAGCGCCTCTCGATACCGAGCGCTATGGTCCGCAACCACGCCCGGTAGCGGGAGGAGAGTGAATGATTCGAAAGTTCGCGACGGTTCTTGTATTGCTGCTGCTCGTGCGAGCGGCAGCCCACGCGCAGGAGCCCCCGGCAGGGCAACAGCCCGCCGCACCTGGCCCCGAAACTCCCGAGGACGAATCCACTTCGCGGAGAAAAGCGCGTCCGCATGACTATAAGAATTGGACGTTCAACATTGGTGGTGGCGCGAACCTTCCGAGCGGCACGACCCGAACCTTCGTAAAGGGCGGCGGTGGCGTGGCTGGGGCTGGCGTGGCGCGCAATTACAGCAAATACTTCGGCTTCCGGTTGGACTTCCTGTGGGCTGACCTTCCGCTGCGCACTTCGGCGCTGCAGTCCGCGCAGGCGCCGGGGGCGAGTAATCACGTCTACAGCCTTATGCTCGATCCGATCTTCAACATTCCGGTGACCAAGAAATACACTGGATACTTTGTGATTGGAGAGGGCTTTTACCATCGCTCGGGGAAGCTGGATTCTTCTACCTACGTTCCGGGCTCTGCTTGCAATGCGTTCTACACATGGTGGGGGAGTTGCTTCAATGGCAGCGTACCTTTGAGCGGAAAGTTTCTGAAGGAGAGCCAGAATGAATTTGGCATTAACCTCGGCGGCGGGGTTGCGCGTAAGGTGAAGGGGAATCTTGAGGTTTACGGGGAGTTTCGCTACATGCACGGGAAGCGCAACAACATCACTACTGACCTGCGTCCGATTACGATCGGGATTCGGTGGTGAGGGCATTGCTCCGGCATGCAACCGGGGCTAGGCCTCGCTTCGCTCGGCTGACAGCCGAGGCGGCTGTCCCTACATGGTCTCAGTCGAGCCGGCTGTTTCTACATGGTCCTATTCTGGATTTGTACGGTAGTTCCACAGGGTGGCGTTTTGCTGTTGGAGTTGAACGAACGATGACGCGGTCGTGGGCTTTGCAATCCCATTTTCTGAGTTGGCCTCGAGCACGGCGGCCTCGATCACATGATGCTTAGGAGCTAGCGAGCAGGCGGGATCGGTGGCGGTCGGATCACCGGTCAACAGTAATGCCTGGCAACGGCATCCGCCGAAATCTTCGGTGCGGCGATCGCAACTGCGGCAGGGTTCGGGCATCCAGTCTTCGCCGCGGAAGCGGCGGAACGATGGCGACTCTTGCCAGATCCATTCCAGAGTATGTTCGCGGACGTTTTCGAATTCGAGTCCGGGAATGACCTCTGCCGCATGGCAAGGAAGCACCTTTCCGGCAGGATTGATCAGCATCAGGCGCCGGCCCCATCCTCCCATGCATGCCTTGGGATACTTCGCGTAATAGTCGGGGACGACGGAATCGATGCGGATGCGTCCGGCTAGTCTTTTCTCGGCCGCGGCAACTACTTCAACCGCCTTTTCCAGTTGAGCGCGAGTGGGCAGAAGCACGGCGCGATTGATCAGAGCCCAGCCGTAGTATTGGGTATGCGCAATCTCGATGCGCTCCGGTTTCATCTGCTCGATGAAGGCGATCGTCTCGTCCAGATGGTCGAGGTTTTGGCGGTGTACCACCAGGTTCACCGTGAAGGCAACCTTGTGCTGGCGGATGAGATGGGCGAGTTCGATCTTGTGGGCGTGCGCTTTGGCTCCGGCGATCCAGTTGGCGGAGTCTTCGCGGGAATCCTGGAAGCTGAGTTGAATGTGGTCGAGACCCACATCGACCAACGCCTTCAGTCGCTGGTTTGAGAGGCCGATGCCGGAGGTGATGAGATTGGTGTAGAGGCCGGAGGCACGGGCGGCGGCGATCAATTCGGTGAGGTCCGTGCGGGCTAGCGGTTCACCGCCGGTGAGGTGCGCGTGCAGCATGCCTAGTTTTCCGGCTTGCTGAAAGATGCTCAGCCATTCCGCAGTCGAAAGCTCTGAGTACATTCCGGCGAGTTGCACGGGGTTTGAGCAATAGACGCAGTGCAGCGGACAGTGGTGGGTGACCTCGGCGATGAGTGCGAGAGGATTGGGAACCATGAAAACAGTTGGTGATGCCCGAGCCAACCTGGAGCCTGAAACCAGCTCTGAGAGCCAACCTCAGAAGCTAAAGCCTCATGCCTAAGGTCCTCAAACGGCACGGCTGGAAGCCGTGCCCTTCCCGAACATTCCCGACACTCAATTCTACTAGTCCGGCGTTCGCGATCAATAATCCACGATGCGTTTCTTTTGCAGTTGCTCGAGGAACAGGCTGATGTCATCGCGAATCTTGGCTGGGTCGGCGCTGGTGAATTGTTTCTGCAGGTCCGCGATGATTTCGCCGAACGTGCGCTGGCCGTCGCAGTGCTCCAGCACTTCCCGCCCTGTTCCCTGAAGTTTGATTGCGCCCTCGGGGAACAGAATCACGCGTTCTTCCTCAGTGCCGCCCCAGCGGCAGCCCGGGGCGAGGCGTGGCTGGCTGGAATCTTGAGGAGGCGCCAAGGCTAGGACTCCTCCCCATTCATGCGAAACGCGCCCGGAGGGGGCCAGCCGGGCTGCACGTAGGCAAAATAAAGCGCGTCGAGCTGCGCCCAGAGAATGTCGCACTTGTCGCGCAGCGCCTGGATGGCGAGTTCCTGCTCGGCCCGCGTCTTCGCGTTTTCGTGCACAAAATTCAAGGCGAACTTTGCGTCTTCGGGTGCTTGGGTGAGGCGGGCTTCGAAGTAATCCAGCCCGCCTGCGAGCCAGGGATAGTGTTGGCGCAACTTTTCCATTCGCAACGAGATCAGGTCGCGGGAAAACAATTCTGTTAGTGAGGAGGCGACCGCCTCCAGCAAGCTACGGCTGCGTACGATATTCAGGTATTCATTTACGGCGAAGCGCGTGGCGGGAAGGATTCCTTCGCCGCTGCGAACTTTCTCCGCGCGCAGTCCCGTGGCTTCGGCCAGCTTCAGCCAGCGATGGATGCCGCCGACATTGTTATTGGTCGCGTCACCATCGTGATCGACTACGCGCTTGCGCCAGGCACGGCGAAAGACCGGATCGGGTCCGCGGGAAAGAATGATCGAATCTTTGACCGGGATGATGCTCTGGTAATAGTAGCGATTCAAAGCCCAAGCCTGGAGCTGCCCTCGGCTGAGGCGGCCTTCATGCATCATCAAGTGGAAGGGGTGCTTGTGGTGGTAGCGTTCCTCACCGACGGCGCGCAATTGCGCCCGGAGTTCATCGAGTGTGAGCAGGCGGGTATCTTCCGCGCGCGTGGCCTCTACAGATCGAACTGCCATCCATCCTCCGCGACTTCCCATCCTGCGTCGCGGACTTGCCGGTACTCGGGTCCAGCTTCATTCAGCATGGGATTCGTGTTGTTGATGTGTAAATAGATTTTACGTGGACGGCGCAACCCCGCCAACCGGCACAGGCTGCCTTCTGGAGACGAGACCGGGGAGTGCCCCATCTGCCGCGCGGTTTGCCCGTTACCTTGTGTGCGAATGAGTTCGTCATCGCTCCAGAAGGTGCCGTCGAAGAGAAGCACGTTGGCAGAGTCGAGCTCTTTAAGCAGCGCGTCATCCACTTGCGGGACAGCGGGCATGTAGGCGAGACGCTTGCCCGCAGCCGAATCAATCATGAGCCCTGAAGACGCTTCTCCGGGAACGAGTGCCGATTGACGCTTTGTAGAAACGTATGCCGGAAAATGTGTTCCGAGCGATAGGGCACGGCAGCGCAGGCCGGATTCTTCTTCGGCAGGATCACACAACGGGAAGGGATGGTCCGGTGTGAAATCCGTCCAGGAGACCTGGTTGGTTACGCGGTGGAGCATGGCGAACATCGAGTTATCTTCGGTGAGAATGCGGCGGGTCAACGCCGTGGCGTGCACGCGCAGCGGTTGCAGTTCGCGCAGCAACAATAATCCGAGTACGTGGTCGAGATCGGCATTGGCCAATACCACGCCCGAGATAGGTGACTGGCGGATTCCGTCACGAGGCTGAAGCTCGGGTGTGGCTTCGATTTGCGCGCGGAGGTCGGGAGAAGCTCCCAACAGAAACCACGATCGATCATTTTGGCTGATGGCGACCTGCGTCTGGGTGCGCGCCTTGCCACGGAACGTTCCGGCTCGCAGCTCCCGGCAATTGGGACAGGCGCAATTCCATTGGGGAAACCCGCCGCCAGCGGCTGAGCCGAGAATTTTTACTCGCATCGTAGTGAGTTTACAACGTCAGGAAGGATGACAGAATTTGCAACCTTTGGACGAATCGAGTGCAGGAATTGTGAAATCGGATGCGGTGGCCTGCGAATTCAACGTGTTGGAGAAGGGTTTTGCTTGTGTTTGCTTCGGCTCCGCGCGATACTAAAGACCGCCCGTTCCGCGCGGCGATTCAGCCCTCCTCCGCCCTCCCCGTTTATCGAGTTCGTTCCCAGTTTCAACCCACTTGTCATCCTCAGCGAAGGGAAGGACCTATGTAGCTTCTTGGCCCCAGGCAAAGTGCATAGGTCCCCTTCGACTACGCTCAGGGCAGGCTTTCGCGTTGCTCAGGATGACAAATAGTGGGAGTGGAAATTGGTGCGGGTGATGACCGCCGAGAATGATTACCCCCGGCCGGTGGCGGTGGCGCAGCGCAACGGATCGACATCCCATAGCAGCGTATCTGCCGAGAGACTTTCCACTCCAACTTCACCTTGCATTTCGGTTCCCTGCTTGCCCAGCCAGACGATCCGAAACTGCGCCTTCGCCCTGCCGTATTGCACATCGACGATCTGGCCGGGCTTGAGTTGCACATCGACGCCCTGCAGAGTCGCGCCACGTCCGCTGATGCTTCGCACGCTGGCAGGCTGGGAAAACGGACGCGAGTGAGCGTCCATGCCCCAGATTCGCACGGGAAGATCCACAAATACGCGTTGCTGGCGACGGCGATCCATTGCCCAGTAGCCTCGCTTGGATTGATCTTGAAATCGTAGGGGAGACAAGGGAAGAAGCACAGGTAACCACCGTCACGGGACTTGAGTGCCAAGAGTGCCACGTATCCCTCCGCCGACTATTGATTACACATCTCTTAAGGCTGGGAGAGATGGGCCGATTTCTCAGTCGAGATCATCCAGCGAGCACGCGCCGGGACCTCGCGGGTCGCCGCAAGACCCGCAGGCGCCACTCGGGCTGGCGGTGTTCGATGAGCCTTTTGCGGAGACCGCGAAGACGGAAAGTTGCGGCTCCAACTTGGTGGCGTGGCACTTGGGACACTCGGCCTTCTGCTTCCCGTAGAGGATGGCTTCGAACTGATGATGGCATTCCTGGCAGACGTATTCAAAGATGGGCATAAGCGGCTCCGACCCTACCGGTCAGCCTCCATTAGAATCAATCTGTGGAAACTTCGCAAACCTTTGTTTGGCTGGCAGTAGTGCGATGCTACCAAGCAGTTATTGATGGTACGCGCCAGATCCTTCGCTCCGCCTGAAAAACGGCTACGCTCAGGATGACTCCGAGTTTATTTGCCTGGGAAAGTCAAGATGCAGCACAGCCCTTCCGATCGTCTGAATAATGATAACGATCCGCGACAGTTTAGAAGCCTTGCTGCCGGATGCTTGCCCTTTCGGCCGCATCGCTGGCTTCGGGGCGGTCATGTGCAGACCATCGCCAGTTTCTTGCTGCCACGGCGAGTCCACCTTCCGCCAGCCGAGGAGCGGTTGGTCGAGGTTGCGCCTGGGATCAAAATTCGTTGCTGGTGTCACTGGGGCTCCGATCGGGAAGATGAGCGGAGGTCCGCGATAACGCTGATTGTGGTGCATGGGCTGGAGGGATCGACCGATTCGGAGTACATGCTCGGCGTCGCACGAAACGGGCTGGCGTGCGGAATGAACGTTGTGCGGATGAACCAGCGCAACTGCGGCGGGATGGACGAGTGCGCGGCCACACTCTACAACTCAAGCTTGTCGGCGGACGTGGCCACGGTTGCACAACACCTCATCGAGCATGATGGCATCTTCCGCTTTGCGCTAATCGGGTTTTCCATGGGCGGGAACCTGGTGCTGAAGCTGGCGGGAGAATGGGGAAGCGCCGGGCCTGCGCCATTCCGCGCGGTGGCGGCCGTATGCCCGGCTGCCGATCTGGCTCCCTCGGCCGACGCCTTACATGATCCCAGCAACCGGCTCTACGAATATTACTTTCTGATGCAGTTGTTTCGGCGTTTTCGCCGCAAGGCGAAACTGTTCCCAGAGACCTTTGAGCCGTCTCGCTTGCGGGGAATCTCCAGCATGCGTGAGTTCGACGACCGGATAACTGCGCACTATTGCGGCTTCACCGGAGCCGACGACTACTACGCGCGGGCTTCGGCCGCAAATGTTATCGACCGCATCGCCGTTCCCACGCTCATTATTCACGCGGCGAATGATCCCTTCATCCGGCTGCGGCCTGAGACGCGGCAACGGATCCTGGCGAATCCTAATATCACGTACATCGAAACCGCTGATGGTGGACACTGTGCCTTTCTCGGCGAACGCGATGGAAAGCCGGGGGACGACGGCCGCTGGGCGGAGAGTGAAGTAGTGGAGTTCGTGAGAAGAGTTAGCCAGTAACGACTAGTAGTCAAGAATGTGCTCGCGTCGAGAAAGTGCATGGGTCCTTCGCGCATAAGGCGCGCTCAGGATGACAGGGGCTGGGGCGGGAATCCCAGTGAAGACTGTGGAGTCAGGAGAGGCCGGCGCATCATTCGCGTGCGGATGAACGCGAGCAGCAACATCGCGAGGAAGATCACCAGCAGACCCAACGACGCCGTGCCAATGCCGACGGAATGTTTCGGCAGGATCGAGAAGCGGCCATACACAAATTCAATGTGTACCCAGTACACAAGCAACGACGCTTGGCCTAACTGAACCAGCGGACTGAATCCCCAGAGACCTGCTCCCCAACGGCACCACGCGTAACTCGCGGAGAGAATTGCCAGCAAAAACCCGACGCGAATCAGAAAGAAGTTCGGGCTGGTGTGCCAGAAATCGTAAACGGCGTACAGTTGCCGCGGCTGCGCATCCAGCCAGCGGCCAAGTTCGACCACCAAGATACCCACGACACCGAGCGAGGGCAACACCCGCGTTTCTCGCTGGCGCGCCCACGGACTCTGCAGGATGAATCCCGTGGCCAGTCCGGCGAAGGCGAATCCTGCCCACGGGAAGATGGGGAAGAGCCAGGGCTGCGGAGTGCCGGTGTTGTGCACCCCATTGATGTAAGACTCAAGCGGCCACGAAAGCCAGTGTGGACGCCAGGTGGTCCAGAGCGGCGGCGTCAGTAGAGAGATCAACAGTGCTGCGCCGGTGGGTGTCAGCACCAGCGCGAGCCTGGTGTGCGGTCCACGATGAATTGCGAGAACGACCCAGCAAACGATGCCCATCAGCATCATCGAAACGCCGATCGTGTTGAGCACGTCGACGCGAAGCAGGTCACTGCCGGGCGCCCATCCCCAGGCAATGACAAATTCCTGCAGACGGAAAAGGAGCCCGAAGGCGAAGATTTCGGCGCCTCGGCGAATCGTAGATGCAGCGATTTGCGCAGGCGGCAAACCCTTCTGCCACATCTTTTCGGTGACTAAGGCGAAGGAGATTCCTGCTAGAAAGAGAAACAGGGGGGCGGGAAAAGTTCCTGCCAGTTGCGAGTACATGAAAAATTTGCTCTGCCGTGCCTGGGGGCTGAGCCAGCAGTCGTAACAATGCGTCTGAAACATCAGCACGCAGGCGAGGCCGCGCATCCAGTCAATGTAAGCGAGGCGGAATTTGCCGGAGTCTGCCGTGGGCATGCGTTTGCGGAAGCAGGCAGCGGCAGTATACGGCAGTTGTCTTGGCAGCAGTCGTATTCCGGGACACACTCGGACTCAGGTAGGGATGCTTCGACTCCGCTCAGCATGACAGAACATAGAGTGTCGTGTGCTGATTCAATACAGGATCGTCACGCGGCCCGTTGCTTCGACTCTAGTGGCAAGTTCATGTTGCGCCACGCATCGAACCCGCCTTGCAGTGCCCAGGCATTCTGATATCCCAGATCTCTCAGCTTTTGCGCCAAACTGGCGCTTGATCCCTCGTTTGGTCAAGTGCAGTAGGCTACGATGGATTTGTTCTTTGGGATATCAGAAAGATTCTGCTCAAGGTCATCCAGAGGAACGCGAATCGCCTCGGGCAGTTTCTGGTCAGATGCCGCCCATGCTTGCGGATTGCGGGTATCGATAATGGTGAAGTCCTCGCCGGCTTCCATTCGTTTGCGCAACGCATCCACCGTGATTCTCAGGTCGTCGGGCATGGAGTACTCCTTGTGCGCCGGTCAAAACCGGCGAGGTGTTGTGAATGAAAGTTTCATACGTTGAAGGACTAGCGAACCACAACGGCCCCGAGTCATGCGGAGCCGCCCGCGAGGGCGGCGACGAAGCAT
>Ga0066709_100005951_pt1 | contig 10195 bp, 9 predicted proteins | sample GraSoiAngelo_158_FD_79665 | JGI IMG/M metagenome (GOLD analysis project Ga0066709, IMG submission 79665) | Grasslands soil microbial communities from the Angelo Coastal Reserve, California, USA - 14_1009_16_30cm | ecosystem: Environmental > Terrestrial > Soil > Grasslands | place: USA... | reverse complement strand
CGCTCAAGAAATAATCATTCGGCGTACACCTCGATCAAATCAGCCGGTATTTCCTTAACCCATGGAGTGTGATACAAACGGCACCCGAGGTCATCATGAAAAAAACTCGCCGCCAATTCTTGCAAACCACCACCGGAGCCGCCGGCGCATTACTCGCCGCTCGTACTGTTTTTCTCGACCCCGGCCCGCTATGGGCGTATCAGCAACCAGTGGCGCCGAGCGATCGTGTCCGTTTCGGCATGGTCGGCGTGGGCATGCAAGGCTCGGGCTTGCTGGCGGCTTCTATCGAGTTGCCTGGCGTCGAATGCGCCGCTGCCTGTGATCTTTACGACGGCCGGCACACCCTGGCGAAAGAAATCGTCAGGCCCGACCTGCCCACTACGCGCCGCTACCAAGAGTTACTCAACAACAAGGACATCCACTGCATCGTCGCCGCCGTTCCCGACCACTGGCACAAGCAGGTCGTCGTCGACGCGGTGAGCGCCGGCAAGGACATCTACTGCGAGAAGCCGATGTCGCACTCCGCCACCGACGGTGTCGAGATGGTCGCCGCCGCGCAGAAAACCGGCCGTATTGTGCAAATCGGCTCGCAGCGCGTCAGCTCGGTGATTTGCGCCAAAGCCAAAGAGTTGGTCGCCAAAGGCGTCCTCGGCGACATCACACTGATCGAAGGCTCGCTTGGGCGCAACGATCCCACCGGCGCGTGGGAGTATCCGCCGCCTCCAGACCTTTCTCCGCAAAATCTCGACTGGGACACGTGGCAAGGCACCGTTCCCAAGCGGCCGTTCAACCCGTTGATTTTTGCGCGCTGGCGCTGCTGGAAGGAATACGGCACCGGCGTCGCCGGAGACTTGCTCGTCCACCTCGTCAGCGGCATGATGCACGTCATGGGCATAAACGAGCCGCCCAAGCGCGCCCTGGCCACCGGCGGCATTCTGCGGTTCAAAGACGGACGCAACATGCCAGACGTGCACCCCACGCTATACGAGTACGGCAGCCTGCCCGTCTACATGCGCCTCAACCTGGGCGGCGAGACGCCGGAAACTTACCGCTTTATGGGCTCGAAGGGCATTATCGAACTCACCGAGTACGCCTGCACATACATTCCGCAGCCTGGCGTGGACACCTCGCCCAGTTACTATGCGGTGAGTTTCCCCAAGGCGATGCGCGAGGCCTATATCAAGCAATGGCACCAGGAGCACGATCCGGTTCCGGGAAAAGAACCAGCACTCGAAGGCATCACCTATCGCAGCGTTTCCTGGGACGAGGAGAAACCGCACCTTTGGAACTTCTTCCAGGCCGTGCGCACGCGTAAGCCGGTGGTGGAGGATGCTGTCTTCGGCCACAACGCCGCGCTAGCCTGCCACATGGCCAATGAATCCTATTTCCGAAAGAGCGCCGTAACGTGGGATGCGAACTCGAAGACCATCAAGAGTTAGTCGTCCAATGTAATCGAGGCCGTCCGGGGCTTTAGCCCCGCCGCCTACGCCGCCTTCTTCGCCTGTTCTAAATACGCCCTCAAAGATCGCTTCAGCGACGTTTGCAAGCTATCGTTGACTACCCTTAAGTCGGAAACAAGGCGGCTCACATCGATTGCCATCAAGTTCTCCTGTACGACTCTATAAATGACCATATCCAGACATCGCGTATCTTCAACGACCATCGGAATTGAGTAGCCTTGCTTGTACCGCGTCTTTCCATGTTCAGCGGCGGCTTGCAGCGTCTTTTCGCTCATTTCTGATCCCCTGTCCACCCGCTGGGCAATGTCTCGAATCATCAACGGGACATGATCGATGCGCTGGTCATCTGAGAGCCGCACCCGTTTCAGATCTACGCTGGATTTCATGGCGCGCAACACTTCGCGCGTGATCTCCTCCACAGTTTCCACCAGTACCGCAGAAACGGGTTTGAGCTGTACTGGCAATCTCGGTCTGGGATTTTTTACTTTCTCTTCAATGTTTGACACCAGCTTGTCTAGATCGGCCGGTTTCACCAGATAATCGTCAACGTGCTTGCGAATGGCCTGAAGGGCGGTCTCAAAGGCTGGATAACCCGTCAAAATGAAATTTACACACTTCGGTTGGGTGCGCCTCATGGCGCTGACCACAGTGAAACCGTCGGCAGGTTCCCCGATATTAAGGTCTGAGATCAGGACATCGAAGGGTTCTGCGCTGATAATGGCGAGAGCTTCGGGCACAGTGGCCGCAGTCGTAACTCTGAAGCCCTTGTTTTCAAGAATGGCCGGAAGCATCAAGCGAATGCTGGGCTCATCATCCACGAACAAAATACGGTACGGAGGCATCGCCCTCACCTCCTGACTATTCACGCCCGCTAGCCGTTCGAGCTACGGACTTAATTCCGATGATCGCCCCAGAAGCGTGGTTGCAAGGGCGGAACCCGCGAGAGGTTGGAGAAAACCCTGTATGGGACCGTCGTTGTGCGATGTGAAACTACCATGCCTGTGGAAATCTTCCCTTTTGGCCGGCAATGGCATACGCGTGCGCCAAAGAAGCCATGGTGTTGGGATCCGCAGAGAGGGCGGCTGCTTTTTCCAGCTGTGCAACAGCTTCTGCCGGCATACCCTTCTGTTCATAGATGAGACCTAATCCCCAGTAACCAGTATCAAATTTTGGATCGTCCCTCAAAACCTCGTTCAATGGCTTTATCGCAGAATCGTATTGGCGCGCGAAGTAATAAATCACTCCCACGTTCGCCTTGGCAATCTGCGAAAGTGGATCCAGTTCCTGTGCCCGCCTGATTTCGCGGAGTGCGTCATCGATCCTTCATACGGTCGAAAGATACCGGCTATAGCGGTGCCGCACCGCGGCATCATTCGGATTGATTTGGAGAGAACGCTGGAATTCCTGTTCGCCCGCAGCCCAGTCCCACTCGTAGTAAGTGTGGATATATGCCAGCGAGGCATGTGCTTCGGCAAGGGAGTCGTCGAGTTCCAATGCCCTGGCCACCGCAGCTTTGGCTTTGGGGAACACCTCATCAGGCCTTGCATTCGTGTAGAACGGAAGCACGCTGTAGTAGTCGGCGAGCGCGGCATAGGCAGGAGCATAGAGTGGATCGCTGTCCAGGGCTTGCTCGAAATATTGCCGGGCTTTCCCGAGGTTCTCAAGACCGCCCTTGCGCCTGTAATAGCGGCCACGGAGATAGGCATCGTGCGCATCGGCGTTCACGGGACGCGCTTTCTGCAAACGCGATTCTTCCTGGGCTGTCAGCTTGACGCGGATCTCCCCCGCCACCGACCGCGCCACCTGGCTCTGAATCGCCATTACGTCGCGCAGATCACCATCGTAGCTCTTGGCCCACAGGTGCCGTTCGGGTACTGCCTGGATCAATTGCGCCGTGATTCGCACTTTTTCTCCCGAGCGCAGCACCGAGCCTTCAATAACGCTATCCACATGCAGCTCGCCGGCAATCTCCGGCAGCGATTTCTTGCCACCTCTGTATTGCATCACCGAAGTGCGCGAGATCACGCGCAGAGCGCTGATTTGGGCAAGCTCCGTAATCATGGCTTCCGTCATACCATCTGCGAAATAATCCTGCGCAGGATCACCTGATAGATTTGCGAGAGGGAGAACTGCTAACGATTGAATTTGGCCTCTGCTCCATAAGAGACTTCGTACGCCTCCGACGTTGGCTGCGACGAGCAGACCTAAAACTGCTACGAACGCTAGTGCCGCAAGCGAGAGAGCTCGCTTGGTGGCCATTCGCCGCGAAAGAGCGACACCGGTGGCCTGGTCCGAATCAGCACGAACTGAACCTAGCGCATCCGACAGTGCCTTGAGCGCAAAGCCCACTTCCTTGGCGGACTGAAAGCGCTCTTTGGGATCTTTTTCCAGACAACGGCGGATGGTTCGGTCCAGTGGAGGCGTTACGTTCGGGTTTGTTCCGGTGAGCGACGGCGGATCGTGCATCAGGATGGCGGTTAAAGTATCCACTGGGGTGTTGCCCTGAAATGCGCGCCTGGCCGACAGCATTTCGAAAAGGATCGCGCCCAGAGCAAAAATATCGACCGGTGATCGACTTGCAGTCCACGCACCTGCTCAGGCGACATGTAGCCAATAGTTCCCATAACGATGCCCGGCACTGTGCCGCTGCCCTGTGTCATGGCTTCCGGCGATCCAAACTCTTCGGGGCGGCTCAATTTCGCCAGCCCGAAGTCGAGAATCTTGACCAAACCATTGCTCGCGAGAAAGACATTTTCGGGCTTCAGATCGCGGTGAACGATGCCTCTCTCGTGGGCCGCCGCTAGACCATTCACCAGTTGGAGCGTGTAATCGACTGCTGTGCTCGCGGGAAGCCCCCCGCGCTCCAGGCGAGATCGGAGAGTCTCGCCCTCTAAAAACTCCGAGACAAGGTAGGGTGCGCCCGCGTGAGTGCCGAGTTGATGGATGGAAAGAATATTGGGGTGATTGGGCGCGGCGGCGGCGCGTGCTTCCTGTTCAAAGCGGCGCAAACGATCTGCGTCACGGGAGAAAATTGGCGGCAGGATTTTGATTGCGACTTCGCGCCCGAGAACAGTATCACGAGCGCGGTAGACTTCTCCCATACCGCCTGCGCCCACCATTTTCACGATCGCGTACGTTCCCAGTTTTGCGCCCGGACGGAGGGCCACTACCGGCACCGCGGGCTCTTCCAGGAAAGTGCTGCCAGCATGCTCATACGCGGCAAGCAGGGATTCGACTTCCTTAAGCAGGTCTGGGTCCGAGGCACAGGCCTTTGCGAGAAAGGCCGGACGCGCATCGGGCGCAAGTTCGAGGACAGCATCCAGAAGCTTGTGAATTTCGTGCCAGGGTTCCGGCTTCACGGGCAAGACCTCAGCGGTGCATTTGCCGGTACAAGTAGGCTTTGGCGGTGGCCCACTGGCGCTTCAAGGTGGCAGGCGAAATCTCCAGGACTTCAGACGCCTCGTCAATCGACAAGCCCCCAAAGAAACGCAGTTCGACCAGGCGGCTTTGTTGCGGATCAGCCTCTTGGAGGCTGGTCAATGCGTCGTCGAGCGCCAGCAGGTCTACATCCTGTTGTTGGGGAATAGCCAGCCGCTAATCGAGTTGCAACTTGAACGCACCAGCCCCGCGTTTCCCTGAGCGATGACTTCTCGCGTAGTCCACGAGGATGTAACGCATGAGTTGCGCTGCGACAGCAATGAAATGATTGCGATCTTGTAGATGCCTCGGTCGCTGCCGGATCAGCCGCAGGTACACGCAATATAAAAAGGCGCCCACTTTTACGGTAGGTTGTGATTCTTCGCACCACCACTTACCGAAAAGGAGCGCCGTCATGAACCACGCGAAGTATATCGGCATGGATGTTCACCAGGCAACGATCTCGGTTGCCGTCATAGATGGTACCGGCAAGCTGAGCATGGAATGCATTCTGGAAACCAGAGCGGTGACCATTCTGGAGTTCATCCAAGGGCTACACGGAAGTCTCTCGCTAACTTTCGAAGAAGGAACCTCCGCCGCCTGGTTACATGACCTGCTGAAACCTCACGTCAGGGAGCTACAATTGTAAAATACTGTGCGAATACGGTTTCGGTCTCTATATGAGGCTTGCGTGATCTCGGTTTCGCATTGATTAATCGCAATGGGAATCTTGATTCTTGTGTTTAACGAACGATGAGAATGAAGCGTTCTTCCACAGTCCTGGTCTTGCTCATATTGATGGTGGTGAATCCGTCAGCCTGGAGCGTCGACCGAGAAATTGTCCAGTTGGAAAGCCAACTGGAAGCACTCCAGGATCAGATGACGCGAATGCAGCAAGCCTTCGATGACCGTGTGGGGAGTATGCATGGCCTGACCAAGAAAAGCGCCGATGCCATAAACAATCTTTCGACAACCATAATGAGATTTCAGACCGCTCTCGATCGTGAACGGGTCGATTCTGCGCGTCGTGGGGAGCAGGTATCAGGGCAGATTCAAGGGCTCAACGATAACCTGGACGAGCTTAAGGCACGCTTGGCAAAGGTAAGCAAACAACTGGAAGACATAGACGCGAGGCGGCAAGACTTGAACATGCGCACCCAAAAGTCACGCTGATCATCACGGCCGAAACCATCCTCTTAAGCCATGGCTAATGTTGGGGATATCCCTCGTAAAGGCTATGGACTTACGAATCTGCCCACACAAATGGAGCTAGCATTAGATAACCCTACAAACCTTTGTTCCCATCTCATAAATCCAGCAAGTCAGTCTTGAACGCTCATGAAGCTGCTCCGGCTCTCGAGTGATGTGATGGGCGGGCACGCGAAGAATCGTATTCGGTTCTTCACGTTTGTTCTTTTTTGGGTAGCTTCCGCAACATTCTTATACGCCGACAACCCTACTTGCTCACTCAGCGTGACGCCACCGGGCGGCAGCGCCCCTCTAAACGTGACAGCCTCAGGCGGCTGCACCGATCTGGAGAACGACATAGTCACTGAGGTTATCGATTGGGGAGACGGAACGAACACCCCCATTCCTCCAGCATCGTTTGCGTCGTTTTCGGTTGGCCATACCTTTTCTGCAGCAGGCACCTTTAACGTTGTTTTGACAGCTACTGACAGCTTCGGGAATCAAGGGACATCTTCTCAGCAAATCGTCGTCACTCCACCGAACGCACCGCCCTCATGCACGCTCCAGGTAGCACCCAGCAGTGGCCCTGCTCCGCTTGCAGTGACTGCGACCGGCAGCTGTACCGACCCTGAGAATGACATCATCAGCGAAGTGATCACTTGGGGTGACGGAACGAGCACGGTCGGGACAAGTGGGACCCACACTTTCATCAATCCAGGTTCGTTCACGGTTACGTTAACCGCGACAGACTCAGCGGGAAATACCGGCTCCGCGTCCCAGACGGTTACTGTAGGTAACCCGAACGTACCGCCCTCATGCACGCTCCAGGTAGCTCCGAATAGCGGTCCTGCCCCGCTTGCAGTGACTGCGACCGGGAGTTGTACCGATCCCGAAAATGACATCGTCAGCGAAGTAATCACTTGGGGTGACGGGACGAGCACTAACGGGACAAGTGGAGCACACACCTTTACCAATGCAGGTTCATTCACAGTTACATTAAAGGCCACAGACTCGGGCGGACTTACCGGGTCCGCGTCCCAGACGGTTACTGTAAGTAATCCAAACGTGCCTCCCACTTGCGCGCTGACTGTAGCGCCGGCGAGTGGCCCTGTGCCTCTTAACGTAACTGCCAATGGTAACTGCACCGATCCTGAGAATGACATTGTGAGTACGGTAATTAACTGGGGCGATGGAACCAGTACGCAGGGGACGAACGGCCCGCACACATATTCCAGCGCGGGCACGTTTCACGTCGTGTTGACCGCCACCGATTCCGCCGGCGGCACCGGATCTGCAAGCCAGACTGTCGTCGTCGGACCTGCCAACAATGTGCCGCCCACTTGTTCCATGCAACTCTCGAGCACGAGCGGGAAAGTACCCCTTACGGTTACCGTCCAGGCAAACTGCACGGATCCTGAAAATGACATAAAGAGTACAGTGGTGGACTTCGGCGACGGATTTTACGCTGCGGGAACCACTAGCCATACGTTCGTGCGCGCAGGAACTTTCTCTGTCACCGTAGTCGCTACAGATAGTGCGGGCAATGTTTCCAACACTGCCTCAGGCTCGGTATCGATTAGCGATGATCCGACGCTTTTTGTGGGAGTCAACAGCGGGCAAATCAAGAACTTTGACCAATCTGGAAAGGCGATTAACACGCTAAATACAGCTCGAGGCGGATCAGTCACTGGAATGGCATTCGATTGGGTGGACAACCTTTACGTTACCGATTTCACCGCCAACGGTGTGACCAAGTTTGCCCCGAGCGGTGACGTGATCGGAGACTTCGGTGCCGGCTACAGCTGCAAACCTGAATCTATTGTCTTTGACCGCGCGGGGAACGCTTACGTTGGTGAAACCGGATGCAGTCACGCTCTCCTCAAATTCGATGCTTATGGAAATCTGCTCGCAAGCTTCGTGGTGGCCACTGAAGTCGAGGGTAGTGACTGGATCGACTTGGCTGAAGACCAATGCACAATCCTCTACACCTCTCAGGGAACGTCCGTTTTCAGCTTCAACGTCTGTACCAATCAGCAAGGGCCTACCTTAAGCACCGGCCTGAATACCGGACTTGGTCTCCGAATACTTCCAGATGGCGGCGCCCTAATTGCAGACAAACAGGATATCGTTCGTATCGACTCGGCGGGGCGAATTATTACGCGCTATAACCCGTCCGGCGAGAGTTGCTGGGTCTCACTGACACTCGATCCGGACGGAAAGTCGTTTTGGGCGGTGGACTATTGCAGTTCGGATATTATTCGCTTCGACATCACGTCGGGCAATCAATTAACGAAATTCAATTCGGGAACCCCAACGCAGACTGTATTCGGAATCGCCATGCGAGGCGCCACGGCTGAGACCACACCTGCGGGACCACTCATCGCTTCGCCTCCGACCGCGTCTGTGGCCGCTGGGCAGAGTGCCTCTTTGCAGCTTACGTTCTCGCCGTCCAGTGCGGCGATGAATCAGACCTTCACGTTTGCATGCGCACACCTTCCCATAGGATCAAGTTGTTCTTTTTCTCCCGCCACGGTAACGACCACGTCGCCCGTAACCGTAAACCTAACCATCAGCACCACAGGAAGAAGCGCGGGCCTCATGCCGTCGTCCGCTTCGCGCGTGCCCGTCTACGCAATATGGTTGCTCGTCCCTAACTTGATCCTGCGACGCAATGCCCACAGGACCAAGAAAAACAAAAAGTTACAATTCTTCTTCTGTGCCATCGTTGTTGGCGCGCTTACAGCGTCGCTACTCGCGTGCGGTTCGTCCTCTCGAGGTGGTACTGGCTCGAGCGCCGGCCCGCCGCCTCCTACGCCAAGTAGCATGACCACGCCGGCGGCTACCTATCCCATCATAATTCAAGCGAAATCGAACTCCTTCGCGAGTTCGGCTGTAGTGAATCTCAGCGTGCAGTAGATGGAACTCGAACTGGAGAAGTCATGAAGATCAAAGTTAGTTTTCAACCATTGCAGCGTTCTATTGCGGTGTTGCTTTGCTTTCTTCTGTCTCCTCTCTCGGCTCCCACATTCGCGGATGACAACAACTCCAGCTTCGACGAGCCGGTAGGTAAAATCACGGGCCTGGTTTCAATCGCAACCCGAAACCGAACCAATTCGAATATTAGAGACGTAGTACGTGCCAAGGACAATCTCAGTACCAATACATCCGGCCGCATGCGCATCGAGTTACACGACGGCTCAATTTTAAGTGTCGGATCAGAAAGTGAATTGAAGATCGTTAAGCATAATCCCGCGACCGGGGAGACCCGTGTGGAGTTAACCGATGGGCGCCTTCGCAGTCGGGTGGTAAAGGTCCGAAAATCAGGTAGTAATTTTGAAGTAACTACTCCCCATGCGACTATTACAGCGATAGGAACAGACTTTTTCCTGGACACCAGCCGTTCTCGGACGCATGTGATTGTATATTCCGGCGTAGTGGTAGTTACCGCGGGCCGGGGAACAGGCAACTCACCCGCGAGATTCGCGCTCGATGTTGCCGCCGGACAGAACGTATGGGTGGATGCAAATGGTATCAGCCGTTTGCAACTTACGCCTGACGACGTAGAGCAGGAAACAATTGCCGAAACCGTGATACCTAACGAAGTTGGCAGCTCCATCGCGGGGAATGCCTCGACTGTCGCTAAGCATTCTCATCTTCGACGAAATGCGCTGGTTGGAGTGATTGTTGGCGGGGCGATCGTGGGTGCATTAGCAGCGCGTGGTGGATCAAAATCGCCCTCGTCCCCGCCTGCAAATACGACATCGCCCCCCACAATTCCGCCACAATAGGGAATACTCGCGTGCCTTGCCTCGAAGCGTCGCGATGCAGTGTTTGTCGGAGCGGAGAATACAGTCTTGGTCGCGCTGCCGTCAGGTACAGGTGAGCGTAGCGGTCCCGTTGACCGACGATGAAGTATTTTGAACTCCGGTCCCGAGTGTTAGCACCAGATTCGCCGGGGCGCTTGCCGTGATTGTCACTGCTCCGGGAGCAATGCAAGTCGCAGTACCACCGGTATCGATAGTTGCTATTGCGGTGTTCGACGACTTCCAGGTGAGACCATCTGCTATCGTGAGCATCCGACTGGTCTTGTTGTCGAATGTTCCCGTTGCGGTATAACCCACGGTAGTTTG
>Ga0066709_100005949_pt1 | contig 10195 bp, 7 predicted proteins | sample GraSoiAngelo_158_FD_79665 | JGI IMG/M metagenome (GOLD analysis project Ga0066709, IMG submission 79665) | Grasslands soil microbial communities from the Angelo Coastal Reserve, California, USA - 14_1009_16_30cm | ecosystem: Environmental > Terrestrial > Soil > Grasslands | place: USA... | reverse complement strand
TGCGGCGCGGAGTCGGTCCAGCACTTCGGCGCCGGCGTGCTCGACTCCGGGGGTGTGGACCGGCTGCTTCCACGGGTGGAGATCGAGGAGCTCCCGGCTCCGGCCGTGAAGGCCGGCCGCTGAGGCCGTTTCGCCGCGGTCGGCTTCTCCCGGAAACAGCGGGATCGGGCGCCGGCGGAGGGCGCGAGGGCCGCTGCTAAGGTCGTCTTCAGTCCGCCTCCGAACCTAGGATGCCGCCATGGAAGTAGAGATCGGGCGGGGTAAGAAGGGCCGCCGCGCTTACGGATTCGACGACATCGCGATCGTCCCGTCACGGCGCACGCGCGATCCGGACGACATCGACATCACCTGGACGCTCGGCCCGTATCGCTTCGAGCTCCCGTTCCTCGCCGCGGCCATGGACGGCGTCGTCTCGCCCACCACCGCGGGCATCATGGGCAAGCTGGGCGGCCTTGCCGTCCTCAACCTCGAGGGGATCTTCACCCGCTACGAGGACGCCGAGGACCAGCTCGAGGCGATCGCCGGCTACGAGCCCGACCAGGCGACGGCTGAGATGCAGCGGATCTACCGCGAGCCTGTCAAGGACGAGCTGATCGCGCAGCGGGTCCGCGAGGTCAAGGAGCAGGGCGTGGTGTGCGCCGCCTCGCTCACGCCCCAGAGGGTCACCAAGTACTACGAGACAGCGCTGGAGGCGGGGCTCGACATCCTCGTCATCCAGGGCACGGTGATCTCCGCAGAGCACGTCTCCACCAGCAGTGAGCCGCTCAACCTCAAGGAGTTCATCCGCGAGGTGCCCGTTCCGGTCGTCGTCGGCGGCTGCGCTTCCTACTCCACCGGCCTTCACCTGATGCGCACCGGCGCCGTCGGCGTGCTGGTCGGCGTCGGCCCGGGCGCCGCCTGCACCACGCGCGGCGTGCTCGGGATCGGCGTTCCGCAGGCCACCGCGATCGCCGACGTCCAGGCCGCCCGCTCCCAGCACATGCTCGAGACGGGTGAGTACGTGAAGGTGATCGCCGACGGCGGGATGCGGAACGGGGGCGACGTCGCCAAGGCGTTCGCCTGCGGCGCCGACGCCGTGATGATGGGGTCGCCGCTGGCGCGCGCCTACGAGGCTCCCGGGCGCGGCTTCCACTGGGGAATGGCCACGTTCCATCCGTCGCTGCCGCGCGGCGCCCGCGTCAAGACCACACAGAACGGCAGCATCGAGCAGATCCTGCTCGGCCCGGCCCACGAGAACGACGGCACCTTCAACCTGGTCGGCAGCCTCCGTACGTCGATGGCCACATGCGGTTACGAGGACATCCCCTCCTTCCACCGGGCCGAGGTGATGGTGGCGCCGGCGCTGCAGAGCGAGGGCAAGCAGCTCCAGCGCGAGCAGGGGATCGGGATGGGCGCAACGCGCGCAGCGACGGCCGCGACCGAGCCGGTCGCGGCCGACAACGGCGGCGGGCCTGTCGGCACCCCCGTGGCGTGACCCAGAGCGTCACGACGAGCACGACTCCACAGACGGTCGAGCGCGGGGCTGCGGCGACCCGGCCCGAGGAGGTGCTGGTACTCGACTTCGGCGGGCAGTACTCGCAGCTCATCGCTCGTCGCGTTCGCGAGTGCGGTGTCTTCAGCGAGCTCCTGCCGCACACGACCCCGCTCGACGAGATACGGGCGCGCTCCCCGCGCGGGCTGATCCTCTCGGGCGGCCCGGCGTCGGTCTATTCCGAGGGCGCGCCCCGGCTCCCGCGCGAGCTGCTCGAGCTCGGGATCCCGGTTCTCGGCATCTGCTACGGCATGCAGGCGATGGTGCTCGAGCTGGGCGGCCGGGTGGAGGGGGCCCCGATCGGCGAGTTCGGGCGCTCGGCGCTCAAGGTGCGCGAGCACGGCCGCCTGCTCGCCGGGACGCCCGACGAGCAGAGCTGCTGGATGAGCCACCGCGACACCGTGTTCGAGGCGCCGCCCGGGTTCGTCGCGCTGGCGTCGTCCTCGGAGTCGCCCGTCGCCGCGCTCGAGGATCCGGCGCGCGGCCTGTATGGGATCCAGTTCCACCCCGAGGTCGTCCATACGCCATACGGGAACGCGATCCTGAAGACGTTCCTAGAGGACATCTGCGGATGCGACATGGCGTGGTCGCCGGAGTCGGTCGCGGAGCGCCGGATCGCGGAGATTCGCGAGCAGGTGGGCGCCGAGCGGGTGATCTGCGGGCTGTCCGGCGGCGTCGATTCGTCCGTGGCGGCGCTCCTGACGCACAAGGCCGTGGGCGACCAGCTCACCTGCGTGTTCGTCGACCACGGGCTGATGCGCAAGAACGAGGGCGACCAGGTGGTGGCCGCATTCCGGGACACCTTCCACGTGCCGCTGGTGGCGGTCGACGCCGAGGACCGCTTCCTGCGGCGGCTCGCGGGCGCCACGGAGCCCGAGCGCAAGCGCAAGATCATCGGCGAGGAGTTCATCCGCGTGTTCGAGGAGCAGGCGGCTGCGCTCGGCAACCCGCGCTTCCTGGTGCAGGGCACGCTCTACTCCGACGTGATCGAGTCGGGCGGCGGGCACGGCGCGGCCACGATCAAGTCCCACCACAACGTGGGCGGGCTTCCAGAGGACCTCGGCTTCGAGCTGGTCGAGCCGCTTCGCATGCTGTTCAAGGACGAGGTCCGCGAGGTCGGGGCCGCGATCGGGCTGCCCGAGCGCCTGGTGTGGCGCCAGCCGTTCCCGGGGCCGGGCCTTGCGATCCGCGTGGTCGGCGGCGAGGTGACCAAGGAGCGGCTCGAGCTCCTGCGCGACGCGGACTTCGTGCTCCAGGACGAGATCCGCTCGGCCGGCCTGTACCGCGAGCTGTGGCAGTCGTTCTGCGTGCTGCCGGCCGACCTGCGAACGGTGGGCGTGCAGGGCGACGAGCGCAGCTACGGCTACGTGGTTGTGATCCGGGCGGTGACCAGCGACGACGCCATGACCGCCGACTGGGCGCGCCTTCCCTACGACCTGATCGAGAGGGTCGCGTCGCGGATGATCAACGAGATCCCGCAGGTGAACCGGGTGGTGCTGGACGTCACCTCGAAGCCGCCCGGAACCATCGAGTGGGAGTAGCTCGACGGTTGCGGTCGGACGACTGCCGAGAGCTCACCCTTCAGTGGCGCCACCCATCTGGTTCGTTGGTGGATCAGGGGCGCCATGGCACGCGCAATCCACCAATGAGCGTGGCCAATCGCGACTCGCTATCGGGGCTCGACTCGCCCTCGCTTCCCGGGTGCCGGCTCGGCGAAAAGCAGCACCGAGCTGATCGTCAGACGGAGCGCCGCGGAGTAGTGCTTTGATCGAGGAGCAGTAGGCGGTCTGCGCCCGGTTCGAATCCCCCCTCCGCTAGAAGCAAGCAAGCGGGACGGTATCCGAACCTCGACAGGAAGCCGGACCGCGCGTTACGGATCGCGGTGGATCAGATCAGCGTGCCGACATTCTCTTGATCCATGCTCGGACGACGATCTGATCATGCGGGTCGCAGGTGGCTCAGACGCCTGATCGCGAGGCCCATCGCGAGCAGCACGACACCGGCGGCCACCACGAGACTTAGATCGAGACCCGTGAACGGCAACCCCCCGCTGCCGTGGGTCACGGCCGGCTTAGCAACGGGATGGTCTTGCGCATCCGAACGCTGCTGCGCACCTCCGAGCTGCTGCTGAACGCTCCCGGCTGGCTGGCTGTAGCCCTGCTGTGCCGCTGGCTGCGCAATTGCCGACGGGGCGGGAAAGAGCAGAGCGGCGCAGACCAGGGTGACTGCGCTGAGGTACTTGACGGGCATAAGGCCTCCTCTTGGGCGTCAGTTCCCTGGGCGAAGCCCAGCGGACGCGAATCCCCTGAGGTAGGGACCCACTGAGCCGGTGGCCAAGCGGTCGGCTAGTCAGCTTCGGCTCGTCGGCGAACCGGCAACCGTCTGCGGGGCACAATAGGCGGAATCCGCCTGACCGCGGCGCGGCGTCAGACAGAATGGAACTACACGGCCGACTCGGGCCGAAAAGTTACGCGTTTGCTGGCGATTTCCTGAGGTCGCCAGATTCTCGGTGCTAGGCCGTGGGTATAAACGATCGTAATATCGGGTTTGACGGTTGCTTCGATCCCTGACGGACAGCGGTGGGACCCGCCGTTGGACGAAGGCGAAGGAGGCACTGGCTTCATGGCGTACCCCAGCTGGTCCCGGTGCGGTCTTCGCGCAGCCCGATGCCCTCCGCCGGAAATGTCATCCTGGCCTCCTCTCGCCACGGCCGAGACATTGATCGGTGGCTGAAGTGCTCGCGGGCCAAGCCGACCTCGCCCCGGAGGCGTGGCTTGCCTCGATAATCCAGTGCTCGACCCTCGGCATCGTCGGCAAAACACCCGAGGGGCTGATAACGAGCTGGAACCCCGGCGCGGAACGTCTCTACGGCTACTCCCTGGACGAGGCGATCGGCCGGCTGGCGAGCTTCCTGGTGCCGCCCGAGCGCTTGCGCGACGAGGAGGAGATCCTCCGGCACGTCCTACAGGGAGGGCGCGTCGATCAGTACGAAACGGAACGGCTCACGAAGGATGGCGGCTTGATCGCTGTCGCGGTGAGCGCGTCTCCGATTAGGGACGCGGAGGGCGGCGTCGTAGGGATCTCAGCGATCGAGCGTGACGTCACGGACCGGAAGCGCGCCGAGGAGGCGCTGAGCGAGGCCGAGGCGCGCTTCAAGAGCACCTTTGAAGACGCTCCAATCGGGATGGCGCTGATAAGCATCGACCCAGACAGGACCGGGGGCTTCCTGCAAGTGAACCAGGCTTTTTGCGAGCTGACGGGCTACTCGCGCGTCCAGCTCGAGACGCTCGGCATCGAGGCTCTCACTCATCCCGAGGACGTGGCAGAAGACGCATCGCTCCTGGCACAGCTCGTGGCCGGGGAGATCCAAAACTACGAGATCGAAATGCGATGCATCCACGCCGAGCGTCACGTCGTCTGGGTGCTCGTCACCGCCTCGCTCGTGTGCGACGACTCCGGCAAGCCGCTCTACTGCATCCGCCAGACACAGGACATCCAAGAGCGCAAGCACTTCGCCGGCCACTTGGAGTACCTCGCCGACCACGACATGCTCACGGGTCTCTTCAACCGCCGCCGTTTCGTCCGGGAGCTCTCACGTCAGATGTCGTACGCGAGACGCTACGGCGAACATGGCGCCGTCTTGTTCCTGGACCTCGACAACTTCAAGGACGTGAACGACACGCTGGGGCACCAAGCGGGCGACGAGCTCATCGCGAGCGTCGCCCATCTACTGGGGGCACGCCTGCGCGAGACGGACGTCCTCGCGCGACTCGGTGGCGACGAGTTTGCCGTGCTCCTGCCGCGGGTCGGCGCGGACGAGGCCGAGGCCGTCGCCGACGATCTGATGCAAGCGGTGCGGACGAATCCTTCACCGGGCACCGGTCGATCGGGGCCTCTCACCGTAAGCGTCGGCGTCGCGCCCTTCCACGCCGGGGCTGCCATGACGGCGGACGATCTGCTGATCGAGGCCGACCTTGCGATGTACAACGCCAAGGAGACGGGCCGTGACCGCTTCACGTTCGCGAGCCCCGAGCAGCAGGCGCAGATGGAGAACAGGCTCAGCTGGACGGAGCGGATCCGAAAGGCGCTCGACGAGGACCTGTTCGTTCTCTACTGCCAGCCGATCCTCGACCTGCGCAGCAACGAGGTCTCTCAGTACGAGCTCTTGCTCCGTATGCCCGGGGCGAGTGGGGAGCTTCTACTCCCGGCGAGTTTCCTCTATACCGCCGAGCGCCACGATTTGATCCGTGGCATCGACCGCTGGGTCATGAGCCGGGCGATTCAGCTGATCGCCGCTGAGCGCCGCGCCGGGCGGGAGTTGCGTCTGGAAGTCAACGTCTCCGGCAGGTCCGTCGCGGATCCCGAGCTGCCCGGGTTCATCGTGGAACAGCTCGAGCTTGCCTCGGTCGACCCCGCGCAACTGATCCTCGAAGTCACGGAGACGGCCGCGATCGGCAATATGGACGAGGCCCGGAGGTTCGTCGCCACGCTCACCGATATCGGTTGCTGCTTCGCACTCGACGACTTCGGGGCGGGCTTTGGCTCCTTCTACTACCTGAAGTACCTGTCGCTCGACTATCTCAAGATCGACGGGGAGTTCATCCGCAACCTTCCTGCCAGCCCGACGGACCAACTCATACTGAGGTCAATCGTGCAGATGGCGAACGGCCTCGGCAAGAAGACCATCGCGGAGTTCGTCGGCAACCAGGAGAGTCTCCAGCTGCTGCGAGAGCACGGGGTGCAATATGCGCAGGGCTACCACATCGGTCGACCGCGTCCGTTAACTGAGCTGCGGGCCCCCGTCCGCACGAACGCAGGCGCAACTCAGCTCTCCCCACAGGACTGGAGCCCAAATCCCGGCGAGTCTGCAAATCAGCCAGAGGGAACCTAGGCGGATCACCGGCGGTTCGGCTAACGCGGAGCCGCATAGCGTCCGATGAAGCCGCCGCATCCTCTGCCGGAGCTCGGGTGGCAACCCCGGAACACGGGCGCCGATGCGGCCGCCAGTGACCCGGTAGACGGCTGCGTGTCCGCAGCCGGCCGAGGATCGGCCACATCCGATCGGCGACCTCCAGAAAGTCGATCGCGGGATCGTATGGCTAGGTGGTTTGGGGCCGCCATTCGTGTTCCTAAAGCCATTTAGGGGTCTGGCCGATGTTCCGAGTGTGGACATCCAGGCAGGGACCTGGCTGTGCCGGACCGAGATGGAACGCGCGCGAGTCGTCGACAACGGCGCTCGCGTTACCCGCGCACGCACGATTGCCGCTGCGTCGGTTGGGCTGAGCCTGCTTCTCTTCGCCCCGATGTTCGGGTGGTGGACGGTGGCGCTGTTCGCGCTGTCGGCCGCCAATACGCAGACCGTTGATCGACGGATTGCGCGGAGCGCCCGACCCGAGCGCCACATCGCCGCGAGCGTGCTCTTGAGCCAGCTGTTGCTCGCGACAGCGGTCGCCCTGAGCGGCGGACCCACCAGCCCCGCGATGCCATGGCTGGCGGTCCCGACGGCGTTCGCCGCCACGAGGTTCCGCGCGCAGGTCGTAATCGCGGCCGTTGGGAGCGCCATCGTGATGCTCCTTGCTGCGACCGTCGCCGTCGATCCGAGCGGGACCATCGCGCACCCGGCGCTCCTGGTGACGTCGATCGTGCTCCTCGTCAGCGTCACCGCGGTTGTCGCAGCGCTGAGCGGCGCGGAGGTCGAGCAGCGAAGCGAGTCGGTGCTCGATTCCCTGACCGGCCTGCTCAACAGAACGGCGCTGCAGCGCAGGTTCCGCGAGATCGAGGAGCAGGCGCATCTGACGGGCGAGACGGTCTCCGTTCTCATCTGCGACGTCGATCGCTTCAAGCAGGTCAACGACACCTACGGCCACGACCGCGGCGATGCGGTCCTGCGGGACCTCGCCTATGAGATGCGGAAGCAGCTGCGATCTTTCGAGCTGATCTACCGCCTCGGGGGCGAGGAGTTTCTAGTCGTGCTTCCGGGTGCGAACGCCGACCAGGCTCGCATCCTCGCCGAGCGCCTGCGCAACTCGCTACGGACCCACCGTCCGGGCGACCTGGACGTGACCGTGTCGTTCGGGGTGGCGACCGCGAGCGGCGCGGACGTCGTGTTCGGTTCGCTATTCAAGGACGCCGACCGTGCCCTCTACGCGGCGAAGGCGCGCGGCCGCGACCGCGTCGTCTCAGCGGCGGCCGTGCACGCTCAGCCGCACTCCGAATCGCGCCGAGCACCTCTGACGCCGGTTGTCACCGGACCGCAGGGCGCCCGGTAGCCCGCTTTAGGCCTCCCGGGTGTTGGTGCGGGAGCGACGGCTGCGCCGCTAGCTGTAGCGATCCCAGGCGTGGAGGTACGGCGCCGGGTCGAACGGGTGCCCGCCTGAGTACCAGCCCGGCGAGCTCCAGAGCTCGAAGTGCAGGTGGCACGCAGTTGCGTCGCCCGTCTGCCCGACCACGCCGATCCGCTGGCCGGTGTACACGCGTGAGCCCTCCGGGTGATGCGAGGGGTGCTTGAGGTGCGCGTACACGGCGTCGAGCCCCGTGTCCTGCATCGTGATCACGATGTAGTTGCCGGCGGCCGATTGGTAGGCGTTGTGCTTCACGGTCCCGCCGCGCGCGGCGAGCAGCGGGGTGCCGCACGAAGCCAGCACGTCCTGGCCCTCGTGGATGTGGCCCGCCCGCGGCGCGCCGAAGCCGTCGCCGTAGGAGTGCGATCCCCGGACCGGGAAGATGAACTTGTGGAGGGTGAAGCTGTTGCGGCCTGCGTTGCCCTGCGAGGCGCGGCCCACCCGGCTGCCGTCCGCCATACGCCCCTCCAGGCGGAACACGTAGTGCCCGTCCGGCTGGGCCTTGCCGTGGGCGGACCCGTCCCAGTGGATCGTGTGCCACCCACCGTCCTTGGGATGCCGCTTCCACGTCCGGATCAGCGAGTTACCGCTGCGCCGGTACAGGCGGATCTGGACCGAGACGGGCCCGGCGCCGCGGACCCGGTAGCGGAAAGTCACGCCGCCGCGGCTGGCCGAGAAGACGCGGCTCGGGCTGGCCGATGAGTCGATCGTTGCCGGAATCGCGCCCGCCTTCGCCCCGCCGCTCGTCGTGGCGCCGGCGTTGGCGGCCGCCTGGAATCCGCCGGCGAGCACGGCGATGCCGGCGGCGGCCAGCAGGTTCTGGCGTCGCATTCCCTCCAGCGCACCCCTATTGCCCGGTCTCAGTTGGCCTTCTCCTTCTGGCGGCCTACGGGGTTAGCTGACGGGCTCGCGCCGAAGAAGCGGCGCTACGGGCCGGCGGAGCCACAGGCTCCACCCGATTCGCCCCCGGAACGCGCAACGCAGCTGCGTTCGCGCCCCAAACGGTTCCCCCGCTCTCCCCGGCCCACGCCGCGGAGACTCGGCAGGCTTGCGAATTGAACGCGGGCAGTATAGGAAGTGGTCCCGCCGGAGCCGTACACCCTGGGAGGGCACGCGGCCGCTAACCTCGAACGCTTCACGCGCGCCATGAAGACCTACGTCGCCACCCCAGCCGAGCGCGAGCGCAACTGGCTCGTGGTCGACGCATCCGGTCAGACGCTGGGCCGGCTCGCGACCCAGATCGCCGACACGCTGCGCGGCAAGCGCAAGCCGGAGTACACGCCCCACTGCGACGTCGGGGACTTCGTGATCGTCGTCAACGCCGAGAAGATCACGGTGACGGGGAACAAGCGCGAGAACAAGCGCTACTACCGCCACTCCGGCTACCCGGGCGGCCTGCGCTCGCGCACGCTCGACGAAATGCTGGCCCGGCGTCCGGAGGAGGTCATCCGGTCGGCGGTCAAGGGGATGCTGCCGCGCACCCGGCTGGGGCGCGCGCAGCTGCGCAAGCTCAAGGTCTACGCCGGTCCGGACCACCCGCACGCAGCGCAGAAACCGCAGTCGATGGAGGTTGACGCCCGATGACCGAGGACGAGCGCCCCAACGCGCCGCAGGACGAAGGCGCCGCCCCCGAGGAGGCGGAGGGCACCCCGTCGGCGGAACCCGGCGAGTCGCCCGACGCCGAGGGCGGGACAGAGGAGCAGCAGGCCGCGGACCCGGCGGCCGAGGGCGAATCCGAGGAGCCCGCGAGCGGCGACGAGGATCTCTCCACCACCGAGGACGAGGCGGAGGAGGTCACCGACGCGCCGGAAACGGAGGCGCGCGAGCGCGAGGGCCGCGAACGCCGCCGGCGCGGAGGCAAGTCGAAGGACGGCGAGAAGGAGGTCATCCCCGGCGAGCACCTGGCGCCCGACCTCGTGCTCGAGGAGGAGCGCGCGGCGGGTGGCGTCGACGAGCTCGCCACGCGGTTCGCGGCCGACGCCGTCGAGGCCGAGGCGCAGCCCGAGGCGGTGCCCGCTCCGGCGACCGAGGAGGAGCCGGAGGCGCCGAGTGGGGAGCCGGCGGAGCGGCCCGAGCCGCGCTCGGTTCTCGACCTGGCCGCCGACGCGCGCTATCAGGCAACCGGCAAGCGCAAGAGCTCGATCGCGCGGGTGATCCTGCGCCCCGGCGACGGGGCCTACAGCGTCAACGGCCGCTCGCTGGAGGACTACTTTCCGCGCGCGGCGCTTCAGAACGCCGCCCGGCAGCCGCTTGCGACCGCCGGCTTCGAGAAGCGGATGGACGTGATCGCCCGCATCCACGGCGGCGGCGTGGCGTCGCAGGC
>Ga0066709_100005947_pt1 | contig 10196 bp, 8 predicted proteins | sample GraSoiAngelo_158_FD_79665 | JGI IMG/M metagenome (GOLD analysis project Ga0066709, IMG submission 79665) | Grasslands soil microbial communities from the Angelo Coastal Reserve, California, USA - 14_1009_16_30cm | ecosystem: Environmental > Terrestrial > Soil > Grasslands | place: USA... | reverse complement strand
TCGGGTTACTTCCACCGGGGAGCAACCAGCATGAGCGCCCGATTCGACTACTGGCGTGCTTCTTTGGCAATAACGATGAGTCATCCCATTCTGGGAAGCGGTCCGGGGACCTTTTCCGTTGCGTACAAAAAGATTAAAGCTCCCTGGGCCGAAATGACACGGCTTGCGCACAACAACTACCTCGAACAAGCGAGCGATTCGGGTGTCTTGGGCTTTTTCTCTTTTGCCGCTTTTGTTTTTGGCTCTTTAACAGTCCTTTTTCGCAAACTCGAGGTCGATTTGATCCGTTTTGCTGTTTTAGTTGGCGTTTTGGGCTGGGCAGTCCAAGGTTTTGTCGAATTCGGTCTCTACATTCCAGCCATCGCCTGGCCAGCCTTCCTTTTTTTGGGCTGGCTATTGGGCAGAGGAATTGAAATCGACAACCATCACTGGAGGAAATACCCTTCGCGTCACGCATGAAGATCTTGTGCCTGAACGGGCCTAATCTAAACCTGCTCGGTCAGCGCGAGCCGGCTGTTTATGGCCGAATCACATTGGCGGAGATCGAGGCCAACGTGCGAAAGAGGGCCGCCCAATTGGGAGCAATAGCCGAGTTCCGACAAAGCAACGTCGAAGGCGAACTGGTCAGTTGGATTCAAGAAGCGAGAGACAGATTCGACGTGATTGTTTTGAACGCGGCGGCTTACACGCACACGAGTGTAGCGCTTCGGGACGCCATCGCAGCCGTTGGGATTCCGACCATCGAAGTCCATTTGTCAAACGTTCACGCGCGGGAGAAATTCCGGCACAAGTCGCTCATTGCGCCGGTCTGCGTGGGCCAAATTGCCGGCTTTGGAGCCAATTCTTACGTTTTGGCGGTCGACGCGGCCGTTAACATTAACGAGGAGTAAGGGATGGGCTTTTCGCCGGGTTTTCCGCGAAAAACGACCTGTTTTCGCGCCAAGCGTCGTCCAAGATTCTCCACTTGACGGCTTCCTGTGCGGGGTTTAGGCTCGCGTCCAATTCACAACTGAGATGCGGCAGAGTCGAAGCATCCGGCTACTGGTCTCTCGCTTCATGAATATCATACGGAAAAGACTTCAACTGGCTGGGAATTCAGCCGGGGGCAATCTGTGGATCTGAAAGACATCAAGGCCATCATTGACCTGATGAAGAAGAACTCGATTTCTGAGTTCGAGTTGGAGCGCCAGGATTTCAAAATCAGGCTCAAACGCGGCCCCAACGCGGGGGCGATTCCGGTTCAATACGATGAGATGCAGACTTTAGCCGCCCCATTCCCTGCCGCAGCCCTTTCGACCGGGTCTATCGCAACAACCGTGCAGGCAACGTCGGGTGGCGTTTCCGAGTTGGAAATCAAATCGCCAATGATCGGTACTTTTTATCGTGCGCCATCCCCGGAATCGGCCCCTTACGTGGACATTGGTTCCGAAGTCAGCCCGGAGGCGGTCGTCTGTATCATCGAAGCGATGAAGGTGATGAACGAAATCAAGGCTGAGCTCAAAGGGGTGGTGACACAAGTCCTGGTCGAAAACGCCAAACCGGTGGAGTTCGGCCAACCTCTGTTCAAGGTTCGACCGAGCTGATCTCCGTCGCGCGATTAACGGACTGGTCAATTCGCGTGGTTCTGCCGTTTTGTAATACTCAATTGCCAAATGTTTGAGAAGATTCTGGTAGCGAACCGGGGCGAAATCGCCGTCCGCATCATTCGCGCCTGCAAGGAGTTGAACATCCGCACCGTAGCGGTCTATTCCGAGGTTGACGCAAATTCGATGCACGTGCAACTGGCCGACGAGGCCATTTGTATCGGCAAAGCTGCCAGCAGCGAGAGCTACCTGCGTATTGATCGGATAATCAGCGCGGCGGAAATCACCGATGTGGACGCCATCCATCCCGGCTACGGGTTTTTGTCGGAGAACGCTCATTTCGCCGATGTCTGTGAAAACTGCAACATCCGGTTCATTGGTCCGAGTTCGCGCGCCATGACCGCGCTGCAAGACAAAGCGGTCAGTCGCGCGCTGGCCAAAAAATCGGGTGTGCCCACGCCGCCGGGATCAGAAGGAGTGGTGGAAGAAGAACAGGAAGCCATCGCCACGGCCAAGCGGATTGGTTACCCGGTAATGATAAAGGCCATCGCCGGGGGCGGCGGGCGCGGGATGCGCGTCGCTCACAACGATATCTCCCTGGTCAAAGGCTATCACACCGCCCGCAGCGAAGCTGAAAAGGCCTTCGGCAACTCCGGCGTTTACATTGAGAAATTCATCGAGAACCCGCACCACGTCGAGTTTCAGATCCTCGCCGATAACCGTGGCACCATCATTCATCTGGGCGAACGTGACTGCTCCATCCAGCGGCGGAACCAGAAAATCGTCGAAGAAACCCCGTCGCCGCTAATCGAAAACAAGTTCAAGGATTTGCGCAAAAAGATGGGCAAGGCGGCCATTCGCATCGCCGAAACGGCCCACTACACCAACGCCGGAACCGTCGAATTCCTCGTGGACGGCCGCGGAAATTTCTACTTCCTTGAAGTTAACAAGCGCGTTCAAGTCGAACACGCAATTACCGAAGAAGTCACGGGTGTGGACCTGGTCAAACAGCAGATTCTGATTGCGATGGGTGAACCGCTGAAACTCTCGCAAAACGACCTCACGTTCAAGGGCCACGCCATCGAATGCCGCATCAACGCCGAGGACCCTTTCGATGACTTTCGCCCCTGTCCGGGCCGGATCGAGATGTATTACCAACCCGGCGGCCGTGGTGTACGGGTGGACAGCCATGCCTACGCCGGCTACACCATTCCGTCCGCTTACGATTCGCTGATTTCCAAGCTCGTAACGTTTGGCAAAGACCGCCGCGAGGCCATGGACAAGATGAGCCGCGCCCTCGGTGAATACATGATTACCGGCATCAAGACGACCATTCCATTCGAACAGGCAATTCTTCAAGACCCGAACTTCCGTCGCGGCGTGTACTCGACCACCTTCGTTGACCAACTGCTGGGCGGGGCGCGCCGCGAATTGATTGAGGAAAAGGCGTGACAGGGGTTGACGCGTTGAAGGGTTGACGTTAAAGCGACTCTGTCTCCATCCCGCTGTACGGTTCCAACCTTTCGACGCTCCAACGTTTCAACGAACCATGAAACCACTGTCCGAATGTCGGCTTTACACCTTCGTTGATACGGCCTATTTGCGCGGCCGCTCGCCGCAGTCTGTGACACGATCCCTGTGCGACGGCGGTTCCGACCTCATCCAACTGCGCGCCAAGGATTCGGCCTTGGACGAAATCGGGGAAATGGCCGGGGCAATCCTGCCAATCACGACGCGCGCGGGTGTCTATCTGGTGATCAATGACCATCCGCAACTTGCTGCCCGGGCAGGCGCGCCGCTCTGCCATCTGGGCCAGGAGGACTTTTTCGATGCCGGCTACCGTCACACCTCTCAACTCAGGACTTGCGACCCGCATCTCCGAGTTGGTTTGAGCACTCACGCCCCTGCGCAGGCGGAACGCGCCATCGCCGCGGGTGCCGATTACATCGCCGTCGGCCCGGTTTACGCCACCGGCACCAAGCCAACCGCCAAACCCGTCTCACTCGACTACGTCAAATGGGCGGCCGTGAATGTGAAGATTCCGTGGTTCGCCATCGGCGGCATCAACCTGGACAATCTCGATGCCGTGCTGGCTGCCGGCGCCAGGCGAATCGGCGTGGTCTCGGCGATTTTGAATGCAACCGACATCACGGAAGCTTGTCAGAACTTCAAAAACCGCCTGATTTCGCCGCGGTTTTAAGCCTTGAACACACCTGGTTTGCTCGGTCATCCCTTTTTTTGGTTTTGACAGCGCAATGCTTTGGCGATGCAATCGCCTTCATTCAATTGAAACCGCGTGAAAAACCTATGACTGCGAAATCACTTAGTCTGAACCTTTGCGTTGGGTTGACAACCCTGCTCGCGACTGCGACCGTTTCCGCTGAAAAAATTCCTGACGAATACAAGATCGGCGGCTTTGCCCTCGGCTGCCAGGCTTACACCTTCAACCGGTTCAGTGTCTTCGAGGCAATTGAAAAGACCGCCCAGGCCGGTGGCAAGGTCATCGAGTTTTATCCCGGCCAGAAGCTCAATCCTGACCAACCTGACGTGAAATGGGACCACAATGCGTCGGCGGAGATCATTCAAAAGGTCAAAGACAAGCTCGCCCTGCATCACCTCAAGGCTGTCAACTACGGCGTCGTTGGCATCCCGAAGGACGAGCCGGGTGCGCGGCAAATCTTTGAGTTCGCCAGGAAACTCGGCCTCTACGGCATTACCACCGAGTCGGTTGAATCCATCGACACCATCGAAAAGCTGGTGAAAGAATACGACGTTCGCGTCGGGTTCCACGACCATCCGAAGCGCGCCAATGACCTGAACTACAAAATGTGGGACCCGCATTACATTCTGTCCGTGGTGAAGGACCGCGACCGTCGCATCGGCTCGTGCGCGGACACGGGGCATTGGTTGACTTCGGGCGTTGATCCTGTCGACGCCCTGAGAATCTTGGAAGGCCGCATCGTCAGCAGTCATTTGAAAGACCGCAATGTGCTCGGCGATCCCGGCCATCACGACGTGCCGTACGGCACTGGCGTGGGCAAGATCAAGGAAATCCTCGACGAACTGAAACGGCAGGGCTTCGACGGCAACATCTCCATCGAATACGAGTACCACTGGGAGAACTCGCTGCCTGAGGTGACCCGGTGCATTGGCTTCGTGCGCGACTACACGGCTGCGAAAAAGTGATCCTCCTGCCGTGTCTGCTCGACGAACCTCCCGAACAACCGAACCTGCCGCCGACCTCTGGTAAAGCCGGAGGCATGAAAGAATAGACCACCAAGCCGTCGCCCGAAATGATTCACCCGACCGCGATTATTCATCCAAGGGCGCAACTCGATTCGACCGTCAGCGTCGGTCCTTACGCGGTCATCGATGAGCATGTGATGATTGGCCCGAACTGCCGCATCGGGCCGCACGCGCATTTGACGGGCCACACGACCGCCGGCGCGAACAATTCTTTCCACACCGGCTGCGTGATCGGAGAGGCGCCGCAGGATTTGAAATACCGGGGCGAGCTGACGCGTTTGCGCATTGGTGACCAAAACATTTTTCGCGAACACGTCACGGTGCACCGGTCGAGCACAGAAGCCGAGGAAACGGTCATTGGTTCGCACAATTTTTTGATGGCGCATTGTCACGTGGGGCATAACGCGCGGGTGGCCGATCACGTGATTGTCACCAACGGCGCGTTGCTCGGCGGCCACGTCATGGTTCAGGACCGCGCGTTCCTCTCCGGCAACTGCCTGGTGCACCAGTTCGTGCGCGTGGGCACTTTGGCACTGATGCAGGGCGGAGCGGCCATCAGCAAGGACTTGCCGCCCTTTTGCGTGGCCCGCGGCGACAACGGGATATGCGGATTGAACTCCGTCGGGCTGCGCCGCGCTGGGTTCAAGGCGGGAGAGCGGTTGGAGTTGAAGCGGCTCTATCACTTATTATTCCGTAGCGCGCAAAAGTTGAGCGCGGCAATGGCGGCCGCGCGCAAGGAGTTCACCAGCGATGGCGCGCGAGCGCTGCTGGATTTTGTGGCCTCCAGCCAACGGGGAATTTGCGCCGATACGGGCACAACCGACGGGGACGACACGCAGGACGAATAGAACAATTGGCGCCGGTAAAATTAAACGCCAGCGAAGGAGGCCCGGTCTCAGTAAATACTGCTTGAATCGAGTCGTTCAAGCGGGTTACTACAGGCCGTGAAAAAGCATGAGCAACCAGGAACGGAGGAATCATATATGCGAACAAGTTGTCGATCGATGGTTTGGCTGAGTGTTTGGTCGGTGGCGGGTTTTCTGCCGCTGATTTCGGTTCGGGCAGACAGCAGCGGAGCCGGTGCGCAGGGATTATATTTTCGCGGCGGCATCGGGCCGGAAATCGCGCACAAGACGGACGTGAAGGAGTTCTTTGTCCCGAGGTCCGGAATCCAGGTCGAGTATGACGCCGGCCTTCGAATCAGCGCGGCCGGTGGGTATCAGTTCTGCAGTTATTTCAGCGCGGAAGTGGAATCGGGCATCCTGTACAATTCGATCAAATCGATCACCGGTTCGCCCAGCACCGACGCCAGCCTCGTGAACGTGCCTCTGCTGGCCAACGCGGTGTTTCACATCCCGTTGGAATCGAATTTCGTGCCCTATTGCGGATTCGGCTTCGGGGGATCCACGAGCGTTTTGACCATCGACCACGCGATGATGGCCGGCAGTCGGCTGGACGGGGACGATTCGGACTTCGTGTGGGCGGCGCAAGCCTTCGCGGGGTTTCGCTACGAGTTCAATGATCGCATGGGCGTCGGCTTCAGCTACAAGTTTCTGGCCACCGGCCAGCCTTCATGGGACGTGTTCTCCTTTACCGCGGGTTCAGGCGAACTCCGGTTCGACAGAGCCCGGACGCACTCGTTTCTGGCGGAGTTCACTTTGAAGTTCTGAGGTCTAATGTGTTTCTTCCGGAGCAATCTTTTTCAACGCTTCCGCTGCCGCTTCGTGAACGTTTGAATACCCGTCTTTGAGAGCCTCGCGCACAGCGGTAACGGCCAATTGCGCCGCCGGACCGACTTCTCCCAGTAGAACGTCTGTGTCGCTGTCGTTTTCCCTGATTCGATTCCTTCAAGCGTTTTTTGGCGAACTCAATCCTTGACATTAATTTTCGTGTCGGATTTGAACGCGGGGCCGAGTTTCACGGCGCACTTCTTACCGCGCTGCCAGACAGTCATCTTGCCGTTGCGCCATTCCCAATCCACTTGGCCGAGGCGTGTCGAAAGTCCTTTCACACTCAACGTCATGTCGAGCCATTCCTTCGGGATTCCGGCGCCAATGACGAGCGTTGGTTCATCGCCGGATTCGTCGAGGCAGGCGAGCATATCGAGCTGGAGCAGCAGCACTCCGGCGGCGGTCCAGTAATGCGGCGTGACGTGCGGCGGCGCGACCCAGCCCCGCGCCTGTTCCCAGCGATGAAACGTGTTCTCTTCGTCCTTGCCTCCCCACCAGGTAAACAGGCCGGGGGACGCCTGGTTGTCCCAGAACCAGCGCAGGTCGGTCCACGCTTTGTCCGGCTGGCCAAGCATCAGCCATTGATGCGCCTCGGCCACGTTGAAATAGGTCCAGAGCGGTTTGTCTTTCAGCCCGTCTTCGGGGTCGTGCGATTTAGCGCGGCGCTCCGCGAGTTTTTTCTCGAACGGACCTTTGTCCGAAACCACCCATGTCGGATCCAAGCCGCAAACGTAGGTGCGTTCGTTGTCCGCTTCCGCTGAAGCGAACGCCTTGGCCCAGGCCTGCCTCAACTCCGCCGCGCGGTCGCGCCAGAGTTGCGCGTCGGCATCTTGTCCGAGTCGGCCGGCCAGTTCCGCAGCGCTCAGCAGCCCGCGATAACTCACGGCGTTGACGAACAAGATCGGACGCTGCCAGTCCATCCTGCCAACAATGAGGCCGTCTTGGGCCGCTTCGCAAACGAGGTCGAGGTCGTCGCGATTGGTGTGCGCGGGAACAATTGTGCCGAAATAGGGTTTGTGCAGCGGCTCGGTGGCGGTGAGCATTTCCAGAATCAACCGGGCCTTGCGCTGGACGTGCGGCCAAAGCCAGCGGTCGAATTCCCCGTCCCCCAACCGCGCCGCGACTTCATCCAGCGCCCAGAGCGCGAGGCCGGGACCGTCGGCTTCGGAACCGAAGCCGCCGAAGAAATCGCGCTCGGCGAATGGCCGGCAAAGTTGTTTCGCCACGTCGAGTTGCCCGGCGCGGGCGAGGGCGACGATGGAATACGCGCCGTCGCGCAGCCAGTTGAGCGGATAATTGTTCGGGTCGCCAGGGCGCGTTTCATTGTTCACCAGACCCATCATCAGGTGGGCGACCTGCGCGTGCAGGCTGTTGGTAAATTTCGGGTCGGGCAGATTCATTTGCAAACCGGCCCGCATTGAGGAATATGCCAGCGGCGTGGAAGGTGGAAAAAGGTTGTCGCGGGTCGTGAATGTCCAGTCTTTCGCGCCGCGCAATTCGAGGCGCGCGAAACCCCACCCTTCTTCACTGGTGTAACGGTTCAAACCGGACCCGGACACTTTCCAGTTCTCGACGTGCTCATCGCCGAGGGATATCACGGCCGGATTCGGGCTCAGCGCCAAAGACCAACGTTCGTTGATTCGCAATTGTTGGTTGTGCCAGTCGAGCAGATGCACAGGGCCGCCCGCGGGACCGACGCTGCGAACGACCAGAAACGACCGCTTGTCGCGCTCGGTTTGAAGACTGAGGTCCAGTTGCCAGCGCCCGTCGCCTGCGAACACCCAGCGCGCGCGATAATACGGCGTTTCAGTTTGAATCGCCGGCAGCTTCCGATTCGTCAGCCATACCAGTTTTTGATCGATTTCGTCGGGCGGCAGACTGTCGCTCGTCGCGACGATTTTACCATCGTTGTCGGCCACCCAAATCGAAACGCCGAAACTGCCGAAGCTCGGGCTAAAACTACCGCCCGGCTCGTGATAACCTTTGCTCGCTTCGGAACAACCCGGCACCGCCAGTACGACGTGGCCTTTGCCGCGCGGCCAGGGATCGTTCGGACGTTGGAGCATCGCCTGGATGACTTCGAGCCGCGGTGATTGGGCGAAGAGCGATTGCGAAATTAAAACTGTGGCAAGCACGATCAGGCCGGCGTGACGCGCCGGCAAGCGAAGGCGTTGAAGCGTTGAAGCGTGAAAAGGTTGAAGCGCGGCGGCCACGAGACGCATTCCCATGCGGAGAGAAGACTGCGGAACTCGTAACGCGGAAATGAAATTCCGAACCTCCTTACGCCGGCTGCTACAGCGCCGCGGGTTTTGTGCCCAGGTAACGGGGAAATTTTGCGCGGCTGCGGAAACTTTGCCAGACGGCAGGACGAGAAACGATTTCTTGCATGTCATGACTCCGAGTCTCCGAAGACGCGGAAAGCTTCTCAACCCAAAATTTCTTTGAGAATGGGCGGACTCGCCTCCGCTGCTACGAGGTCCATGGAGAGCCTCGACGATTCCGAAATCGTGCATTGGAGCCACGACGCTGGCCGTCCCGCGCCGGACGGAAAGCGCCGATAAATCGGACGCACTCCAAACCCTTCGCGCTCACCCCCGAGTCAGCGGACCACGCGTTAGCGTTTGGAGTGCGTGCGTCTTCAGCGCCGCTTTCCCAAGGCATGCTCCGATTCGATGGCCGGGCTCGGTTCATGGAAAGGGTATTCGGGGCGCCGTATTGTGCATGCTACGGTCTCCTCAATCGGGACTATTTTACTTGCGGTCGTGCCTTGTATTTCTTGTAAAGCCGCGTGTGTCGGCTTTCCAGGCTGACTTCCTTCCCGCCAATCCACATCCGTTTCACGTTGCTCCGAATGTCCAGAATGTCTCCATCGGCGGCGAAGATTGTCGCCTCCTTGCCCACTTCGATTGAGCCGATTCGGTCGGCCACGCCGAGAATTTCCGCCGGATATAGCGTGATGCCTTTAAGCGCTTCTTCTTCCGGCAAACCGAATGCGGCGGCTTGCGCCGCCGTGTAGGGCAGGTTGCGAATCGTTGCGGCGGCGTCGCCGCCGAGACCGCCGCTGAAAACCACCTTCACGCCAGCTCTGCGCAGCGTTTCGGGCGCGGCGAAGTAAACATCATAACGATACGTGTCGCGCGCGGGCGTGGACGAGAGGTCGCTGCCCTCATTGTAGATGCGCTCGAAGATAACAGGGATTTTGTTAGTCGCGAGGAGGCCGGCCACTTTCCACGCGTCGCGCGCGCCGGCGAGGATGATTTTGAAGGAGTTGGTGGCGGCCCATTGGACGGCGGATTTGATCTGACGCTCGTCGTCAGCGTGTACCATCACCGGCCGTGCACCGCGCACATAAGGAGTCATCGCCTCCCACGCGGGGATGACGTTTTTAGCGGGAAGGCCGTTTTTGCCGCCGGCCTCGCGGGCCCTCGCGTAATCGCGCGCTTCCGCAAAAAAATCTTCGAGCGCTCTAATTTTTTCGCGCCGTTCCTTCGTCTGGTCCTTGAGGGATTTCCATTTCGACTTGTCCTTGAATTCCTCTTTTGGCGTGGTGTTGTGTTCTATGCTCTGCCAGTTGACATGCAGTGTGTTGGTTTTATTTTTCGTCTTATCTTCTGTGGTGCTGCTATCCTCGACATTG
>Ga0066709_100005945_pt1 | contig 10196 bp, 8 predicted proteins | sample GraSoiAngelo_158_FD_79665 | JGI IMG/M metagenome (GOLD analysis project Ga0066709, IMG submission 79665) | Grasslands soil microbial communities from the Angelo Coastal Reserve, California, USA - 14_1009_16_30cm | ecosystem: Environmental > Terrestrial > Soil > Grasslands | place: USA... | reverse complement strand
CTTGGACAGCTCGACCAGCGCGTTCGCCGGGTCCCAGGCCGCCCAGCACAAGGTGAGCTGCTTGTTTTGCGCATGGGCCGGTGCGCCCAGCGTCGCCACGACGCCGAGGGCAGCGGCCCCGATCACTGTTTTGGCAAATAACCTCATGATGTCCTCCCTAGTTGGCGCCTGACACAGGTCGCCGCTTCCCGGGGTGGCCGAGCGGACATCAGGTCCGTCGGCCGGCGCCCGTGAACCTCGTCGCTTCAAGGTGATCGATGCAGGGGAATTGCGCTGCCGCGCCGTCGGGCTTCCGATCGGGGCCATGTGGTTCGGAAACGCGTCGCATGGGCAAGCGCCTGGCGTCCTCCTACATTGTTTAGTGATTTGGTTAGCGAAACCATTTCACTAAACAAATTGCCTGTCAAGCGTCGCTGGCGATACGGAAAATATGGCAGGCTTGTTGGGGTTTTCGCTGGGGCGCCGAGGACTTGCGTGATCCCGGCTTGTTTAGTCGGAGCGACCGGGCGCCCTCAACCCGCCTCGGCGGATGGAGCCGGCGCCAGCAGCCCGCGGGCCACCCATACGGCCAGCCGGCCCTCGCGGCCGCGGATCTCCTGCGCCGGAAGCTCGACGAAGCCGACGAGCAGATCGCCGCGGCCCGCCGCGGTCACCGCGTCGATCACCGCGCCGGACACGGCGATCTCGGCCCGATGCAGCCGGGTCAGGGCCTCGACCCGGCTGGCGACGTTGACGGTATCGCCGGCCGCGCTCAGCTGCGCCTGCTCCTGGCCGCCGAGCAGCGTGATGACCACCGGGCCGAAATGGATGCCGATGCCGATCGCCAGCGGCGTCGCGCCGGCCGCGGCCAGCTCGAGGTTCCAGCCGCGGATGTCGTCGACGAGCTCGCGGGCCGCGGTCAGCGCCGCCGCGGCGTCGTTCGGGCCGGGCGTCGGCACGCCGAAGATGATCATCGCGCCGTCGCCCATGAACTGCAGGGGAACGCCGCCATGCGGCCCCACCACCCGCTCGATCCGCCCATGGAACTCGTGCAGGAACCGGGCGACGTCGGGGGGCGACTGGCGTTCGGCGCGACGAGTCGAGCCGGCGATGTCGACGAACACGATGGCCGCCAGCTGCTGGCGGCCCTCGATGCTCGGATGCTCGCGCTCGGCCAGCATGTCGACGATCATCGGCGAGTGATAGCGTGCGAGGTTGCGGCGCAGGCGGCGCTCCAGCGTCGCGCGGCCGATCGCGACGTAGCCGGCGCTGAGCAGGATGGCGACGCTGGGAAAGGTCACGTCGAGCCACAGGCCTTTGGCTTCGAATGCGAGCTGCGCCACGACGAACCAGCCGGCCAGCAACGCCACGGCGATGGCGACGATCGACAGCGGCGAGCGCAGTCGTGCCAGCGCAAAGGCGGCAAGGCCGAGCGTCAGGATCGCCACGATGCTCCACCCGCGCGGCGTGCCGCCGCGATCGAGCGTCTGGCCGGCGACGAGATTGCCGATCGCGGTGGCCAGCACCTCGACGCCTGGAAAGACGTGGCTGAACGGCGTGACGAAGGTATCGCCGACGCCGAGCGCCGTCGCGCCGATGATCACCACGCGGCCGGCGAGCGCGGCGTCGGGCACCTTGCCCTCCAGCAGGTCGATCAACGGATAGGTCGGCACCGTCCCGCGCGGCCCGTAGAAATTGATCGGCCAGCGGAGCTGCCGATCGATCTGGACGACCCGGTCGCCGAGCGTCAGCCGGCCGCCGACCTGCAGCGTCATGTCGCCCGGGGCCAGTCCGGCGAAGCGTCGGGCGGCCTCGACCGGCAAGGCCGGCACATAGGCGCCGCCAAACGCGACCGCAACCGACAGATGACGCAGGCTGCCATCGGCATCGACCGGCAGGTTGACATGGCCGAGGGTCGCCACCCGTCGCAACGGCTCGATGGGCGACAGCAGCCCGGTGGCGCGCAGGACGCCGGCATCGCCGCCCGACGGCGCGCGCACGATGCGAAACGACGCCGCGCGGGCAATCTCGACGACGCTGTCGTCCGGCGGCGGCAGCGGCGTGAACACGAAGGCCACGGGCAGGAGAGCCCGCCCCCCGGCGTCGAGCGCGTCGATGAGCGCCAGGTCACCCGGACCGAGTCCGGTCCCGCTGGTCGGCTGCTCCGGTTCGAGCAGCAGCAGGTCGATCCCGATCACCTTGGCGCCCGCCGCGGCGAGCCGCGTCGTCGCGTCGGCGAGGACGCGCCGCGGCAACGGCCAGCGTTTCAGGCGGGCGAGCGTCGCGTCGTCGATGGCGATGACCGCCGCGGTCGGCGGCGGTGCGATCGGTCCGCGCAGCCGGAACCGCCAATTGAGCGTCTGGCCCTCGACGGCGCTGAACAACGATGCATCGCCGAACGCGACATAGCCGATCGCGACCGCCAGGCTGAGCAGCAGCGCCCCCATCGCGTGCCGCCAGGACAGCAGCCCGCTGCGGCTCCGGCCGGACAGCATTGCGAGCGGTCAGGGCAGCCGCGTACGCGACAGGACGTCGTCGACGCGCTTCTGCCCCCAGCGTTTCGCCACCGTCGGCGGCGCCCCGGCGCGGACGTCGGTGCCGTCGCCGGGATCCAGGATGACGCCGCCCAGGGGCTGGCGGTCGACCACCTCGACCCGGCCGTGCACGACGAACACCGCGCTGTGTGCGGGCTCGGCCACGACGATCCACTCGGTCGAGCGCGCGGCGGCGATCGCCGTGGGGGTCGTTACCTCGAATCGCTGCCACACGCCCAGGCGCGAGAGGCTGACGCGGACCAAACCTTCGACCATGGCGAGCACCGCCGTCTTGCCGCTGCCGTCGGCGTTGGTAGTGAACTCGGACAGTGTCACTGTCGTCTCAGCGGCGACGATGATGGTCGACCCGTCGGTGCAGGCGATCTCCAGCCGCCCCTCGGCGCTGGTGATCACCCGGTCGCCGACGAAAAGCTTGCCCTCGCGCGCCAGCGGCCGCGTCGTGCGGCCGACGACGACCGAGGCTTCGCCCACCAGCCGGTCCACGGTTCCCACCAGCACGCGGTCGGACGCCGCCCGGCCGGCGGAGCCTCCCGCCACGAGCAAGGTCGCCAGCGCCGGCGCGCCGAGGATGACGCGCCGCCGGGTGATCGCCTGGGCCGGGGCCGGTGGCATTGGAGCCTGCGGTCGATGCATGATTCGACAACTCCTCCGGCATTTGGCGCCGTGTCATCTGATCGGAGAAAGTGTCAATCTGATGGCACGCTGCTACCGAGATGTGCGCCGTCACGGCGGCAGCACTGTCTGCCACCGCCGGGTCGGGATGTCGAGGCTGCAGAGTCCGTCCATGACCCCGCTCCGGCGGGCATAGGCCAGCACCCTGTCGAGATAGTCCGGCTCCGACCAGCCGAACAGATCCGCTCCTTTCGGCACGAAGGTCTGAAGGCCGTTGAGGGTCGGCAGATTGAACCGCTCGGCGATCATCATTGCGTCGACCGAATGGGAATAGAAAGTGTCGTTGCCCGGGCTCACGTTGAGGCGAGGCCGCGGCCGGAGAACGAAAAAGGCGCGGCAGGCGGCCGGCGGCTCGGGAATCTCGGTGAAGACCCACGCCTGCTCCGTGCGCCGCACGCCCCAGCCCTCGGCGCGATGGACCTGCTCCGCCAGCAGCAGGAGCGCCAGCGCGACGAACAGGGCTGGGCGATCGAACCAACGGCTGCGATCGAAGAACAGCGTCGCAACGAGAATGACGAACACGCCGACGAAGATCTGGAAGCGCGGCGGCACGCGCGTGGCGGCGCCGCCGGGGAAATACGCGTAGATGTACTCCCACCCCAGAAAGCGGTTGAACCGGAAAGTCGCCAGCCAGAGAACGCCAAGCACCACCAGCATCGTCCGAACGAGCAACCGATCCGGCCCGATCGAATGGCGCCAGCACCAGCCTGCGCCGAGGAGGTACAGGATCAGCAGCAACAGGGTGAAGCCGGTCGCCCGCTCGCCGCCGGCCCACGGAGAGCCGGTGAACCAGCGATGGAGCCAATCGGAGAGCCGCCCGTAGACGAGGTTCCCGTCCCCGACATTGATGATGTCGTACGGCGTGCCGGTGTAGCGGCGCACCTCGGCGAGGCGGTGCATTCCGGTCTCGCGCACCGTCGGCAGGTAGGTGGCGACAAAGGGCGCCGCGACGAGGAGGGCAACCGGAATGAGCAAGGCCAGGGCCCAGCGATGACGACGGGCCATCTCGCCGAATTTCCGCCACCGCTTCGGCCCCGCGATCGCCAGATACACCACCGCCACGCAAGTGGAATAGAGGACGAAGTACCAAGCCATGTAGAACGCGGTCATCGCCCATGCCGAATAGAGGGCGATCGACGCGGCGCCGAACCGGAAGACGCGGCGCGGCGACGCTTCGGCCAGGGCCTCGAAGAAGCGGTAGAGGAGGATGAGCTGCAACGGAGCGAGGCCGACGGTGAGCAGCTGGCTATGGCCGAGCTGCTCCGCCGTCGAGTTCAGCTGAAAGAACAGCGATGCGCCGAGAATGGCGTAGCCGAGCCGCACGCCCAGAACGCGATGGCAGAGACGGAAGAAGGAAAAAAATCCAATCAGCTTGAAGGCAATGTCGACCAGCTCGTACGAGACGAACCAGTCGGCGCCGAGCGCGCGGAACGCGGCATAGAGCGTCCCGGAAAGGAAGTAAGCATCGCTGTAGCCAAGCGCGCCAGGCGTCGGATGAAAGAAGATCGGGCTTCGCCAATGAGCTTCCAGCAGCCAGACATGGCGCCAATGCTCGAGGTTGGCCGTCATGAGCCGGCCGTCCCACTCGTCGGCGTCGACGCGCGCGAACCCGGCGAAGATGGTCTGTCGAAAGAATAGAAGCGTGTTGAGCCCGGCGGCCAGCAGAAGCAGCGTCACCCGGGCGCCTGGCGTAGCGCCGAGCCGATTGGCGAGCGACCCCGCTGCCTCGGCGGATGTGCTGCTCAAGTCGGCGATCTGCCCGGCCCGGTCGGAGCGATCCCACGCCAGGTCATAGATCGAGGGTCGCGTCGACCCAGACGCCGCCACGATTGCTCGATTCGACGGCGGCATGGATGAAGCGCACGCCGCGCGCGCCGTCCTCGACGGTCGGCACGAATAGCGACAGCGGGTCGGCCTCGCGGCCCTCGGCCTTGGCGCGGATCTGCTCGGCGAGGTCCTTGTAGAGATTGGCGAAGGCCTCGAGATAGCCCTCCGGGTGACCGGCGGGAATGCGGGTCGCGTGGCCGGCGGCAGCGCCGAGCGTCCCGGCGGCCCGGCTCAGCGTCTGCGGCGCCTTGCCGAGCGCGGCGAAGCGAAGCTGGTTGGGATGTTCCTGGCTCCAGTCCAGCCCGCCCTTCTCGCCATAGACGCGCAGCCGCAGGGCGTTCTCGTTGCCGGGCGCGACCTGGCTCGCCCACAGCAGGCCGCGCGCGCCGTCGGCGTAGCGCAGCATGACGTGGGCATTGTCGTCTAGCCGGCGGCCGGGAACGAAGCTCGCCAGATCGGCGGCGAGCTTCTGCAGCGGCAGACCGCTGACGAAGCCGGCGAGATTGTGGGCGTGGGTTCCGATATCGCCGAGGCTGCCGCCGATGCCCGAGCGCCCGGGATCGGTCCGCCAGCCGGCCTGCTTGTGGCCGGTATCCTCGAGCTTGGTCGACAGCCAGTCCTGGACATACTCGACCTGGATCAGGCGCAGGCGGCCGAGCTCGCCGGCGGCCACCATGTCGCGGGCCTGCCGCACCATCGGATAGCCGGTGTAGTTGTGGGTCAGGCCGAACACCAGCCCGGTCTTCCGTACGATCTCCACCAGGTCGAGCGCATCCTCGAGGCTGTTGGTCATCGGCTTGTCGCAGATGACGTGGATGCCGCGATCGAGGAAGGCGCGGGCAATGGCGTGATGGCTGTCGTTCGGCGTCACGACGCTGACCGCGTCGATGCGGTCGGGCCGGCCCGCCTCGGCGGCCGCCATCGCCCGGTAGTCGGGATAGGCGCGGTCCGCCGCGATCATCAGGTCGGCGGCCGACTCCCGGCCCCGCTGCGGGTCGGAGGAAAGCGCACCGGCGACCAGCTCCCAGGAATCGTCCATCCGGGCACAGAGCCGGTGCACCGCCCCGATGAAGGCGCCGCGGCCCCCACCCACCATGCCGAGCCGCAGCCGGCGGCCGACACCGCCATCGCGCAAGCCTGAGACCATCGCTTCCTCCCCTTGCCGCTCGCCTCAGCGCCGCTAGGCGATGCCGAGCATGCGCCGGTTGGCGCCCTGGTCGGACGTGTTGACGAAATCGTCGAACGATTTCTCGGTCACCCGGATGATGTGGTCGGCGATGAAGGGCGCCCCTTCACGCGCGCCGTCGAGCGGGTGCTTGATGCAGCATTCCCATTCGAGCACCGCCCAGCCGGGATAGTCGTAGCCGGCGAGCTTGGAGAAGATCGCGGCGAAATCGACCTGGCCGTCGCCGAGCGAGCGGAACCGGCCGGCCCGCTTCAGCCAGGGCTGGAAGCCGCCATAGGCGCCCGATCGTCCGGTCGGGTTGAACTCCGCGTCCTTGACGTGGAAGATCTTGATCTTGTCGTGGAAGATGTCGATGTAGTCGAGGTAATCGAGCTGCTGCAGCATGAAGTGGCTGGGGTCGTAGAGCAGCTGGCAGCGCGGGTGGTTGTCGACCCGCGCGAGGAACATCTCGAAGCTGTCGCCGTCATGGAGATCCTCGCCCGGATGGATCTCGTAGCAGACATCCACGCCGGCGGCGTCGAAGGCATCGAGGATCGGACGCCAGCGCTTGGCGAGCTCGTCGAAGGCGGTCTCGATCAGGCCGGGCGGTCGCGGCGGCCAGGAATACATGTACGGCCAGGCGAGCGCGCCGGAGAAGGTGGCGTGCGCGGTCAGGCCGAGGCGCTGCGACGCCTTGGCCGCCTTCTGCATCTGGTCGACCGCCCAGGCCTGCCGCGCCTTGGGGTTGCCGCGCACCTCCGGCGCCGCGAAGGCGTCGAAGCCCTCGTCATAGGCGGGATGCACCGCGACCAGCTGGCCCTGCAGATGGGTCGACAGTTCGGTCAGCTCGACATGGTGCTGGGCCAGCACGCCCTTGACCTCGTCGCAATAATCCTGGCTCTCCGCCGCCTTCTCGAGGTCGAAGACGCGCTTGTCCCAGGAGGGCATCTGCACCCCTTTGAAGCCCAGGCCGGCCGCCCATTCGGCGATGCCGCTCAGGCTGTTGAACGGCGCTTCGTTGCCGGTGTACTGGGCGAGAAAGATGGCGGGCCCCTTGATGGTCTTCATGCGCGAACCCTCCCCGGCTGGCCGGCCCGGTGATCCGGGCCTTCGCGAAAAACGATAGCATCCCGGGCGACGACGGGCCAGCCATGGGAAGCCCGTCGCTGTTGGTCGCGCGCCGGGCCCATGCTATCAATCGATCGAAGTCCGGATGCAATCTCCCGAGGGGAAACAGGTGGCCGACATTGCCTTGAGCGAGGCCGATCTCGCGGCGCTCGCCGCGCTCGATACGCCGACGGTCTGCAACGCCCTCGAACTGGTCGCGCCAGCGCGGCGCGGCAGCTATTTCACGACCCGCCCGCTGGTCTGCGCCAGGCCCGGCCTGCCGCCGATCGTCGGCTATGCGCGGACCGCGACGATCCGCGCCATGCAGCCGGCCGATGAGGACGCCGCTGCGCAGCGCCGCCGGCGCCTCGCCTACTACGCCCACGTCGCCGAGGAGCCGGGGCCGCGCATCGTGGTGATCGAGGACATCGATCCGCAGCCCGGCTTCGGCGCCTTCTGGGGCGAGGTCAACAGCAATATCCACAAGGGCCTGGGCTGCCTCGGCGTGATCACCAACGGCAGCATCCGCGACCTACCGGTCTGCGCCGAGGGCTTCCAGATGCTGGCCGGCGTGGTCGGCCCGTCGCACGCCTACGTCCACCTCGAGGCGATCGGCGGGCCGGTGACGGTGGCCGGCATGCCGGTCAAGCCGGGCGACCTGATCCATGCCGACCAGCATGGCGCGGTGGTCATCCCGCACGCCGTCGCCCGCCAGGTGCCGGAGGCGGCGGCCCGTATCGCCCGGCGCGAGGCGGTGATCATCGCCGCCAGCCAGCGGCCCGACTTCAGCTATGACAAGCTGGCCGCGGCGCTGCGCGAAGCCGACGAGATCCATTGATGTCTATCCGGCCCGCTTCGCATGGGCCGCGGCAGGGAGGGAAATAATGGCCATCGGTCAGGACTGGGAGATCATCGACGAACGCTTCCGCGGCATGGTGCCGGGCAATGCCTGGCTGGAGAAGCTGCATGACGGCATGCGCTGGGCCGAAGGCCCGGTCTACTTCGCCGATGGCGACTATCTCGTCTGGAGCGACATTCCGAACAACCGCATGCTGCAATACGTGCCGGGCGTCGGCGTCCGCCTGTTCCGTCATCCCTCCGGCCACAGCAACGGCAACACCCGCGACCGCCAGGGCCGCCTGGTCACCTGCGAGCATGGCGGCCGGCGCGTCAGCCGCACCGAGCATGACGGCAGCGTCACCACGCTGGTCGACAACTACCAGGGCAAGAAGCTCAACTCGCCCAACGACGTGGTGGTCAAGTCGGACGGCACGATCTGGTTCACCGATCCGCCCTACGGCATCCTCAGCGACTACGAGGGCCACAAGGCCGACAGCGAGATCGGCGCCAACAACGTCTACCGGCTCGATCCCTCGACCGGCAAGCTCGTCATCGTCTCCGACGACTTCGACAAGCCCAACGGCATCGCCTTCTCGCCCGACGAGAGCGTGCTTTATGTCGCCGACACCGGCGGCTCGCATACGCCGAATGGGCCGCATCACATCCGCGCCTTCGACGTCGTCGGCGGCAAGAAGCTGGCTCGCGGCCGGCTGTTCGCCGACATCAGCCCGGGACTCGCCGACGGCTTCCGCCTCGATACCGAAGGCAATGTCTGGACGAGCGCCGGCGACGGCGTGCACTGCTACTCGCCGCAGGGCGCCCTGCTCGGCAAGATCAAGGTGCCGGAGGTCGTCAGCAACGTCGCCTTCGGCGGGCCGCAGCGGAACTATCTCTACATCACCGCCACGACCTCGCTCTATGGCATCTACCTCGCGGTCAACGGGGTGCAGCGCCCGTGAGCCCATCGACGCCGACGCTGCGGGGCGAGCTGCTCTACCGCATGTCGCTCGAGGTCGCGCCGCCGCTCGACCTCGGCGCGACGCCGCAGGGCCGCCGTCTATTGTTCGCCTTCAAGGGCGGCCGCTTCGAGGGGCCGGGGCTCGCCGGCGAGGTGCTCACCACCGGCGGCGACTGGCTGATCGACCGGCCCGACGGCGCCATGGTGCTCGACGTCCGCCGGACGCTGCGGACCAATGACGGCCACTTCATCTATGCCTTCTATCGCGGGCTGCTGCTGGCCTCGCCGGCGGTTCGCCAGAAGATGGAGCGCGGTGAGCCGGTGGCCGCGGATGAGATGTATTTCCGCACGACCCCGGTGTTCGAGACCGGCTCGGACAAATATGGCTGGCTCAACCGCATCATTTCGGTGGGCATCGGCGAGACGACGGCGACCGGCGTGTTGCTGACGGTGTTCCGGGTGTCGTAGCAGCCGATCGCTTCGGCGGTCAGTGCTGCACCTTCGAGCCGCGGCCATAGACCAGCAGCATGGTGATGATGACCACGCCATAGATCACCTGGCGCCAGGCCTCGTTCATCTGCATCACCGACAGGATGCTCTGCAGCAGCACGATCAGGATGACGCCGGCCACGGTGCCGAGATAGCTGCCGCGTCCGCCCAGGATGTTGGTGCCGCCGAGCACCACGGCGGCGATCGCCGGCAGCAGGTAGGGGTCGCCCATCGCCTGGTAGGCCTTCATCGAATAGCCGGCCAGCATGACCCCGGCGAGCGCGCTGCACATGCCGCTGATGGCGAAGCAGACGATCAGCACCGCGCGGGTATTGACGCCCGACAGGTAGGTCGCGCGCTCGCGGTTGCCGATGGCATAGATGTAGCGGCCGAGCGGCGTCCGCTTGAGGATGAAGACGACGATGAGGCCGACCGCCATCCAGACGAACAGCGCGTTGGGGATCTGCCAGATCGACCGCTCGACGGCGATGAAGTGCATCGTCTCGGTCGCCGAATCGAGCGGTGCGAAGCCGCCGGTCTTCAGCACCATCAGGCCCTGGGCCACGGCGTTCATGCCGAGGGTGAAGATCATCGATGGGATCCG
>Ga0066709_100005944_pt1 | contig 10197 bp, 7 predicted proteins | sample GraSoiAngelo_158_FD_79665 | JGI IMG/M metagenome (GOLD analysis project Ga0066709, IMG submission 79665) | Grasslands soil microbial communities from the Angelo Coastal Reserve, California, USA - 14_1009_16_30cm | ecosystem: Environmental > Terrestrial > Soil > Grasslands | place: USA... | reverse complement strand
GGAACCGCCAACATGATGGCTGCCTCGCCGCCGGGCGTCAATTCAACAGCCAAGGCCCGAAGCTCAGGTGGCACGGGCAGTGAGAGATGCACAACGCTCATCCGAGCGGAGCGCGAGGAGGGTCCGAAAGCGTTCCACGCGAGGGCGCCGAGGACGGCGCTGAGGACGGCGCCGATCGCGAGCAGGATCGCAGGATGACGCCGTGCCGCGGCCGCCCCACGGGCCGCCGCGTCGGTGGGCGCGGCGAAATGACCCGACTTCACCTCCTCGAGCGTGAGCCTCGCCTCACCGATATCGCGCAGGCGGAGTTTCGGATCCTTGGTCAGGCACCGCTCGAGCAGCTCGCGGAGCCGCGGGGGCGTTGCCTTGGGCAGCGAGGACCAGTCCATCTCGCGCTCGAGCGTCTTCGCGATCGTGTCGCTCACCGTCTCCCCTTCGAACGCGCGCTCCCCCGCTAGGCATTCGTAGAGGATGCAGCCGAAAGACCAGATGTCGGTGCGGCGGTCGACGACCTTGCCGCGCGCCTGCTCGGGCGAGAGATACGCCGCCGTGCCCAGGATCACGCCGGGGAGGGTCGGGGGTGAGATCAGGGTCGGCGAGTGCAGGAGCGTCGGCGAGGGCGTGCGTGAATCCATCAGCGCCGGCGATTTCGCGAGCCCCGACTCGTCCGTCGCGACTCGGCCCTTCGCGAGCCCGAAGTCCAGTACCTTGACTTGGTCGTTCGGCGTGATCATCACGTTCGAGGGCTTGAGATCCCGATGGACCACGCCCCCATCGTGCGCCGCCTCCACGCCGGAGGCGATCTGAATGCAAATGTCGAGAGTCTCTTGTAGAGGGAGCGGCCCGCGCGCGATCCGATCCGCGAGCGTCTCGCCCTCGACGTGCTCGAGCGCCAGGTAGCGGCGGCCCTCGCTCTCCTCGATCCCGTAGATCGCCGCGACGTTCGGGTGGTTGAGCGAGGCCAGAACGCGCGCCTCGCGCTCGAATCTCTGGAGGTATTCCGGATCGGAGGCGACGTCCTCGGAAAGCGCCTTGAGCGCTACGGTGCGGCCCAGACGCGTATCGTTAGCGAGGAAGACGACCCCCATCCCGCCGCGACCGATCTCGCGGTCGACTATGTAGGGCCCTATGGTGGCGCCGGAGGTGGTGGGCATGAGGGGGCGAGGGTATCACGAACCGAGGCCGGCGGAACCTGCCCTGCCTTCCCGGGTCAGGAGACCAAGCAGCTTGGAGTTTACGAAGAGCTTCTCCCTTCCGAAGGACCGCTCCTCGAGCAAGCCGATGGAGACCAGCGCCTTCAGGTATCGGGAGGCGGCCTGGCGCCCCGCGATGTTCCCCTCCACCAGGTTGGCGATTCGACAGTAGGGTTGCGTTATGTCGCCAGCGGCGACACGTCAAGAAAACGTGTCGCGATTTCTGCATTTTTGCGACACGTTAGTTAGCCGGCCCCTGGCACCTGGGAAAGAATATGCAACACTGCTACTTACATATTGGCGACATGCGAGCGTTCCAGGGCCGACGAAACGCAGACACCCTCGGCGGCGTAGGATGCTCATGGTGAGACGAATGGCCCTGCTTGCTTTCTGTCTCCTGGCGCTTGCCGCCGCTACTGCAACCCGGTCCGCGCCCGCACCTACACGGGCGGCCGCCCTCGAGCAGCGCATCCGCGCGATTGTCGCCAAATCCCACGGCGTCTGGGGAGTCAGCGTCAGGCACGTGGAGCGGCACGAATCCGCCGGCGTCCGCGAGAACGAGCGATTCAACATGGCGAGCGTGTTCAAGGTGCCCATCCTGGTCGAGCTTTTCCACCAGGCATCGCAGGGCAAGATCGCGCTCGACGAGCGCGTGGAGTGGAAGGATCCGGGCCGCTACTTCGGCAGCGGCGTACTCCAGGCGATGCGGCCGGGATTGAACCCCACCATCCACGACCTCGCGACTCTAATGATCATCGTGAGTGACAACGCCGCGACCGACCAGCTCCTCGCCCGCGTCGGTAAGGCCAACGTGAACGCGCGCCTGCGCGCCCTGGGGCTCACCAAGACCTCGGTCGACGCCGGCACGCGAGAGCACACGCTGGAAGCCTTCGGCCTCCGCGACCCTAAGTACAGGGACTTCACGCCCGCGGACGTCGCGAGGTTCGACTTCCAAGCGCATGAAGCCGAGATCGAGCGAAACCAGAGGCAAGCCTTGCGGGATTGCCACAATTGCTCGACGCCGTCCGAGATGTCACAGCTCTTCGAGAAGATCGTATCGGGGCTAGCGGGAGACTCGGTTGCGACTAATGACATGCTGGGAATTCTCTCGAAGCAGCAGTTCAACCAGCGTCTCCCGCGTCTCCTGCCCGTCGGGATCCGCGTCGCGCACAAGACCGGCACCGTCACGAACCCCGTCTGGGTCGTGAACGACGCCGGCATCATCTACCTACCCAACGGCGAGCACGTGGTCGTGACCGCATTCAGCCACGGCACCGACATGAATCAGGACGAGGTCCAGCTGAAGAAGGCGTTCAACGACGCCGAGGACACCATCGCGGAGATCGGGAAGGTGGTCTTCGAGTACTACACGCCCAGACCCCCGAAGTAGCAGCGGCGAGCTGGAGGGCTACGCTCGGACCGTCATGAAATTCCTTAGAACGTCATCCCCCATGAGGCGGATGATCTCCTGATTCAATCGACCCCAGACTGCTCTCCACCAAGTCTTTGCAGATCTCGTAGCGTACATAGAGCAGTGAATCGGACGCCTTCGTTCTGAATCTTCTTGCTGCCCTCCTGCTCTTCCCGATCAATGATCGCAATTGCCTGGGCGACTTTCAGCCCCTCTTCTCTGCTCTTCTGGATTGCCTCGACGGTTGACTTACCGCTGGTTATGACATCCTCCACGATGAGCACGCGATCGCCCTTGTCGACATCGCCCTCGATCAGTTTCTTCAAACCGTGAGGCTTTGGCTCTTTCCTCACGGCGAACACGCGTAGGTCTTGCCCATTCCTTCTGTAAGCCGCATCAGAGACCGCTATCGCTACAGGGTAGGCGCCGATTAGGAGGCCACCAACGGCGTCGATTGGGGCCTGAACAAGATCCAGGATCATATCACCTACAATGCGACGAGCTTCCGGATGCGAGAGGCCAACCCTACAGTCGATATAGAAGGAACTCATCTCACCTGAAGCCAGCCGAAAGATTGGAGTGGGGCTCGACTTGAAGGCTTTGGTCTTGATGAGGATTTGGAGAAGCTCTTCGCGCGTGGCCGCCATGGATGGGACCGCTCCCTGAGTCATCGGTTCACCCCATTAGGTTAGACGAAACGAACCCACACGTGTCTTGCGTCCCGCATACCTAATGGTCCGAATACGATACTGAGAGGTCGCAGTGGCTCGAGCGGCAGGAAGGCATTGCATTCGTTCGGAGCCTAATGGCCGGTCAAGACACAGTCAGACCAGTGGCATGACGGCCTAACCCCTAGAGCTCGCGCGCCGGACACACGTGGGCGTGGACGATCTGCCACCCGACGGCGGTCTTCTCGAGGACGTATGTGCCCGTCGTGTGAAACGCGGGGATGTCCTGGTCAGAAGGCTCGACCGTGTACACCACGAGCCCTAGAGCGTGGTGCCCCTCGATCGGGACTACCTGCAGCGTGTCGATCGAATAGGCGTTCTGGCCCCGGCTGAGCGGGCCCATCCCGGCGGTCCTGCGAATCCCCTCCCAGCCTCGAAAGAATTGCTCCCTCCCCGCCAGCGTGGCCTGCGAATCGGGCGCGTATGCCGACAGGACCCCGGTCGAGTCGGATCGGTCCAGCGCCTCGACGTAGGTGTCGAAGAGAGCTCGGATTTCGGTGTGGGGATCGCCCGCGAGTTGTTTCTCCGGCGTCCGGGCGCAGCCAGCCGAGTCGAGTGTAGTAAGGAGGGCGAGCGCTAACAATGCAACGGGATTTGCGGCGCGAGACATGGGCGCCTCCTTGAATGCGATCTCCGTCTACGCGGGCGGCGATTCGTGACCGGCAAAGTACCGGACCTGCAAAAGCGCACATGAATGGGAAGCCGAAATCGTACCCGATTGTAGGTTAGTCAGCACCTTGCGTGCGGTTCAAATCCCCCCTTCCGCACCAAGTTTTCGTAAGTCTGCTCGCGGACTGCCTTTGACTCCTCGCTGAATGGCCCTCGGGATTAAAACGGGATTACGGCTCGCACGCGCGACGAGCGCGGCGTGCGCGAGAGCAGCTCCGTCGCGCCTCGTTCGATGCGGAATGAATCGGGTGTAGGTCTCGAATAGGATCTCCAACGTCTTGTGCCCGAGCATGCGTGCCACCCAGGCTGGATCCTCCCAAGTCGCCAGCGCGTTCGAGGCGAACGTGTGGCGCGTCTGGTAGAAAACCCGGCGCCGTAGCTTCGCCTTCTCGAGCGCCGGATACCAAACGTGATCCCTGATGAAGTTTATGTTGAGGTGGCCACCCTGCGGCCCCGCGAAGACGTAGTCCTCCGGCCGGCAGCGCCGCCCTGCGCCGGATTTTAATCGCCGCCTAGATTGCTCCTGACGCTGAACGCGGAGCGCGTCCACGACCTCGGGTAAGAGGTCTAAGTCTCGCCTGCAGGTGGGCGTCTTTGGATACCCCCTCGTGTCCTCGGGCCCGCGCGGCCCGGATTAGCGCGGTCGTGCGCTTGAGGTCCACGTCACCCCACTTGAGCGCAGCCATTTCGCCCGGGCGCGCGCCCGTCCAGAAGGCGGTGATAAAGTACGGCTGCCAGAACGCAGGACAGGCTTGCATGAAGACTTCGATTTCTGAGAGTGACAGGGGATCGGCCTCGGTACGCGGCTCGGGCAGCAACCGTACTTCCGCTGCGGGATTGATCACGATCAGGTGGCGTCGTGTCGCCGCCTTGGCCGTAGGCGGCGTCCACGGCAAACTTGGCCGTGGAATCTTTCACAGCTATTTCGCCGCCGGTAGAAAATCCGTAACTACCTGTCGCACTCGTGGATAATCGATTAACGCTAGGCTGCTGTGAAAGTTTTTGTGAAAGAATTCACGGTGACCCGCAAGCTTCGTGAGCAAACTCAGCGAGATGAGGAACGCTCGGGACACGGTGCCAACGTGGTAGCCTCACGCGCGCGGGTCTGGCCGCCCTAGTGAAAGCGAAGCGCATAGCGAGATCTCAGGGGGAGGGTTGATGCACAACGACGCGGTGGTCGCAAAAACGGCAGCCCCGCCGACCGTGCGTCCACGCGACGATCAATTCTGGCACGTTGCGACGCCACGCGAGGCGCGCGCGCGCTTGCTAGAGGCGCTGCGATTCGAACTGCTTGGTCCCGAAACCCCTGACGAAGAGTTGCACGAGTCACCACTCACCCGGTACGCGACCGGAATGCTCGCGCCGTTTGGCACCGGCGTGCCCGAGGAGGAACGCGAGGAGGAACTGACGGGCGGCGGAGATGACGAGGAAGCCGGAGCTGTGGAGTTTGGGCCGCCGATGTCTCAAGCCATCACACCGTCTTCCATCGGCCTATCGTTCCTTGTTCCAAATGGAACCCCGAAGCTCGAGGTTCACGCGAGATGGGGCGACTATCGCGCCGAGGATGTTCTCGAGGAGGACGTCGAGAAGGCCGAAGGCTCCGAACCAAGGGACGACGAGTTAGTCCCTACCGACGGCGAGGGCGGGAGCCAGAAGCCGAGACGCCAGCGCCCGCGCGTTCGCTGGATCCGAACGCCGCGGGATTCTGAGCCGCTGATCGTCGAGCTCAATCCCGACTCAGGCCTTCAGCGAGGCGAGATCGTGAAGGGTGACGGCGTAACCGTCGAGCATCTGTGCCGAGCTCTCGGCGACCGGTTGGCGGTGAGCATCTTCCTCGTCAATCGAAGGGCCAAGAGCGAGAAGAACCGCCCGCCCGTCGACCGCTGGGTATTCCAGCCTGCGCTCACAGTTCGGTCCCCGCCATCGACACCGCTGTTCCTGCCGCGCGAGCTCGAGCCAGCACTTGTTCACTCTGACCCGGATCGCGAATCGAACAGGCTACTCTATCGCGGTAGGCGTGAGTTCGCCATCGGGCACGGCTGTGCGACCGAGTGGGCGGGACATTCCGACACCGATCGGGCAAGAGAAGTGCGAACCGAGTTGATCCCAACGTTCGAGCTTCCCAGAGTGGATCCAGATTGGGGCTCGAAATGGGCGCCCTTGCAGATGCTGGCTCGCCCGAGGAGTTGCGGAGCCTCCTAAGGCCCCTACTCGACGAGTATGGTAACTGGATTAGAGACAAAGAAAGCATCATGGCCGATCTGCCTCCCGACCTGAGGCAGGTGGCACAGTCGCACCTCGATGATTGCTCCACCGCGCTTCAACGGATGCGTAACGGCCTCGAGCTGTTGGTGCAAGATCCGGAGGCCTTTCGGGCCTTCCGATTTGCCAATCGAGCCATGCTCCTACAGCGCTCGCACACAATCTGGAGCCACGTTCGCAGGAAGAATCCACAGGCAGCGCCTTCCGAGCCTCACCTCGAGGGACGCTGGCGGGCCTTCCAGCTCGCGTTCATCCTCCTGAATCTGCCTGGGCTGATAGATGTCGAGAGCGAAGACCGCCGTATCGGGGATCTGTTGTGGTTTCCGACTGGAGGAGGGAAAACTGAGGCGTATCTTGGACTGGCGGCATTTGCCATGGCATTGAGGAGGAGGCGTACGGTCCCAGGGATGAGGACCGATGCCGGCCTATCTGTGCTCATGCGCTACACACTCCGGTTGCTCACGATCCAGCAGTTTCAGCGGGCCGCCACGTTGCTCTGCGCCTGCGAAGTGCTGAGATCCGAGGACCCCAAGACTTGGGGTGACTCCCGCTTCTCCATCGGACTGTGGCTTGGCATGCGGGGTACGCCCAATTACCACGACGAATCCCGGCGCGCTCTCGCGCGACTCCAGCAGGAGCAATCCGAGGACGGAGCGAACCCGTGCCAGCTCGAATCCTGTCCGTGGTGCGGCGAAGCGCTAACGCCCAACGACTACTGGACGGACGGTGAGGCGGTTCGAACCCGGGTGGCGTGCGCACGCAGAGCCTGCCCTTTCTCCAGATCGAACAGGGACGCCGGGCTACCCGTCCTCGTAGTAGACGAGGAAATCTACCTCGAGTGCCCCTCGATGCTCATCGCAACGGTCGACAAGTTCGCACAGATGCCCTGGAATGGACTAGCGCAGTCACTGTTCGGCTTCGTAAACCGTGAGTGCGACAAGTGCGGCTTCCTCACCCCAGCTACACCGCATGTCAGGGTACACCGATCCTCAGGGACGCGCGGCGCGGCGAGTTCGATCCGAGTGACAGAACGCCTCGCTCCGCCGGACTTGGTCATCCAGGATGAGCTACACCTGATTTCGGGGCCGCTTGGAACCCTCGTCGGCCTGTACGAAACGGCTGTCGACTTCCTCTCGGCGCGGCAACTGCACGGACGTAATGTCCGGCCGAAGGTGGTCGCGTCGACGGCGACCGTACGGCGTGCCTTTGAGCAGGTCCAAGCGGTCTTCCAAAGGAGTGTGAGGGTATTCCCCCCTCCGGGCTTGGAGCCCGAGGATTCATTCTTCGCCCTAGAGCGACCGGTCAGTGACAACGCTCCCGGTCGTCTCTATGTCGGGGTGTGCGCGCCCGGTAAGAGCATGAAGACCGCCTATATCCGCGTTGTGGCATCCCTCCTGTCGTCGGTCGCCGGGCTACGCAGAGATCACGAACTCGCCGAGCCGTATACAACGGTCGTTTCCTATTTCAACAGCCTACGTGAGCTTGGCGGAGCCATCCGCCTCATGGACGACGACATCCCGGCGAGGCTCGACCAACTCAGGGCGGCGGGCTTCCCTCAACGTCATAGGCCGGTTTACGTCGAGCTAACGAGCCGGATCAGGCAGGAGAGGATTCCTCACCTGCTCCGCAGGCTTGAGCTACGGCATGACGCGCCTCGCTCGGAGGACGATCCCCTCCCGCTGGACGCAGTCCTTGCCAGCAATATGATCTCCGTCGGGGTCGATATCGATCGCCTCGGGTTGATGACCGTGACCGGTCAGCCGAAGACGACGGCCGAATACATTCAGGCCACCAGCCGGGTCGGTCGGCAAGCGTGGGGCCCTGGCCTAGTCGTGGCCATCTACAATTGGTCGCGGCCGCGAGATATGTCTCACTATGAGCGTTTCCGGCACTACCACACGACGCTCTACCGTAGCGTCGAGGCCGTAAGCGCAACGCCTTTCTCTTCTCGTGCTCTTGACCGTGGTCTGCGCGGCACCTACGTGGCGATGACTCGCTTGGGTTCCGACGCATGGTCGCCTGAGGACGGCGCCTCCCGATTCGATCCGCAAGATCCACGGATGGCATCCATCATCGAGACCCTCCGGGCTAGGGCAGAGGCCGTGGCGGACGGTGTGACGGCCGGCACGCTCGTGAAATCGCTGAAAGGGCTCGGGGATGAGTGGTGGGGGTATAGGCAGAAGCCCCTAATATACGGTTGGAGGTCACCTGATCCAAATCAATCGCCACCCACCGGGGATGTCCTACTGCGCGTGCCGGAGGGAGGTCGTCTTGGCCATTGGCCGGCACCACAATCGCTACGTGAGGTCGAGCAGCAAACCCCTGTTCGCGTATTAGGCCTCAATGCGAGCTAGAAGCGGCAGCGCGCGGGCACCAGAGTTCGGCAAGCTGCGCCCAAGCCAGATCATCACAACATTCGGACCCGGCTCCGTGGTCGACCTCGAGAACATTTCGGTCGTTCTGGCCGGAACGGACTTCTGGGCAATTGGGCCCGAGCAAGAAATCGATGAGCCGAGATTGCGAAGCATGCTCCGCGTCAGTCGGTTCTATCGTCCGTCAGTCCAGTCCGACGGCGGTGCGTCGGGAGTACCCTCGTTCGTGTTTCCACGCTACCTCCGCTGCCCGCGTTGCAGGCGGCTTGGAGCCTATGACCGCGCCGATCTCTTCTACCTCGACGGACGCAGGTTCAGGTGTAGGGGCAAACACGATGTAAGGGTGTCAACGCGAGGACCCCTTGTATTCCCCGCCCGATTCGTCGTGGCTTGTTCGGAGGGGCACCTCGAAGACTTCCCATGGTACCACTACGTCCACAGGGGAAACGGCAGAGATGGTTGCAAGCCCGAACGTTTGATTTTTCGGGAGTCCGCACAAGACGCCGCAGTTTCCAGTCTGATGGTTATCTGTGAGTTGTGCGGTAAGAAGCGCACGATGAGTGACGCGTTCGGCGATAGGGCCGTCGCTGCCCTCGGACCATGCTTGGGAGCAAGACCATGGCTTGGCCAAGGAAATGCCGAGTCCTGCACGAACGGTGTCTTGAGGACGACGCTTCGCGGCGCGTCGAACCTGTATTTCGCTCTTGTCCAGAGCGCGCTTTCGATCCCCGAGTGGGATGACCCGGTCCACATCGCAATCGCCCGGTGCGAGGAGCAGCTCGCGAAGGTCGACTCTGTCGGGAAGCTGCGGCGAGGGATTGAAAGCGGCTTCCTACCCCAACTCGAGCGCTTCGACCCTGAGAAGGTGTTCGCGGCTCTACTAAGGCGACGGGAACAGGCTGAGAAGCGACCTACCACCACCGACATCCGCCGCGAGGAGTACGATGCCCTCCGGAGCATCCCCGATCCAGCGGAGGCCGCGGAGCGAGAATTCCAGACAGAGCAGGTCGACCTCCCGGGAGCATTTCGGAGTCTAATCGAACGCGTCGTAATCGTCCGACGGCTCCGAGAGGTAAGGGCGATCGGCGGGTTCACGCGGATCGACAGCCCGTTCGATCTACTCGTCGACGAGGACCAGGATCATGAGCGCTACCGCATTCAGATGTTGAGCGCCACGGAGCTCCACTGGCGCCCGGCCGTCGAGTTGAGGGGAGAGGGGATCTTCCTTGAGCTTTCGGAGAGCGCGGTTCGCCGTTGGGAGGAACGGCAGCCTGTGGCGGGGCGCTCCGCGGCAATGGAGGACGTTCATCGAGCTTGGAGACACGAGCGCGAGCTCCCCGAGGCTCCCTACCCGGGTGCGCGATTCGTTCTGCTTCACTCGCTTGCCCACATGCTCATTCAGGGACTCGCACTTGATTGCGGGTATTCATCGACCTCCATTCGCGAACGCATCTACTCGTCACGCGAACCGCACAACCCGATGGCCGGAATCCTCCTGTATACCGCGACACCGAATTCGGCCGGCAGCCTCGCCGGTCTCGCAGACCAGGCCCCTTCTAACT
>Ga0066709_100005941_pt1 | contig 10197 bp, 7 predicted proteins | sample GraSoiAngelo_158_FD_79665 | JGI IMG/M metagenome (GOLD analysis project Ga0066709, IMG submission 79665) | Grasslands soil microbial communities from the Angelo Coastal Reserve, California, USA - 14_1009_16_30cm | ecosystem: Environmental > Terrestrial > Soil > Grasslands | place: USA... | reverse complement strand
GTGGTCCCACCACCAAAGGCATGACTCCGACGCCGCCTAACCTGCGGTTGGAGCGGACCGGCGCGCAACCAACCCGTCACGGCCCGGCAGTAGTGCGCGCCGGCGGGCGACACAATAGACGACTTTTTGGATGGTTTTCCGACAGTGACGCGCGAGCAGTCGGTCATCCGTGCACTCGGTGCCTACGGAAGTCATAAATATCCTGGCTTCTCAGATGTCCCGTTGGATGGATTTCGTCATCTCAGAAGTGATCTCGACAGTGATCTCGACAATTTCTTTCTAATCTTCATCGCCGGATCAGACGAGGAGCTTTCTGGGTATTGGCGTTAGCGCAGCAGAAGGAAGCCGCCCGAAAAAAGGCATCGAAGGAATTCCTTGACTCTCCAGGCTGCCCAACACGCCGCTGCAGCCGGCCGCTGAAAAGCGCGGGATACTTCGGTGCCACCGAGCCGCCTAACAAAACGATGGAGCCGACGCCCTTCGCGGCGAAGCCGCTCGGGTTCCCTCGCCGCGCAAACATTGCACATCCAACAACAGCCATTGGACAGTTGATATGGTCAGGAATCCACACCCCCGCCTGACGCGCGTCCGAGCGCGATGTCGGCGGCGTCCCTTCGGAACTGCTGGGTATAAAGCCGGGAGTACGGACCTTGCCGGCGCAGCAGTTCCATATGTTGGCCTTCCTCCACGATTCGTCCGTGATCGATGACCAGAATTCGGTCCGCAGCGCGGATGGTCGAAAGCCGGTGAGCGATGATCACGCTGATTCGTCCTTGCAAGACGACCTCGATTCCCATTTGAATCTTCCGCTCGGTTTCGGTATCCACCGATGAGGTGGCTTCATCGAGCACGAGGATCTGCGGATCGGCCAGCAGCGCGCGCGCCAGGGCAACAAGCTGCTTTTGACCGGTGGAGAGGCGATTGCCACCCTCGCCGACTTCGGTGTCGTACCCGTTGGGAAACTCTCGCACGAAAGAAGCAGCGCCGACGCGCCGGGCGACCGCCTCGATCTCTGCATCCGTCGCGTTGAGCCGTCCGTACCGAATGTTTTCTCGAATGGTCCCGCTGAAAAGATGCGGTTCTTGCAATACCATTCCCAGGTTGGACTGTAGCCAGCGCAGGCTGCGATTCCGGTAATCCACTCCATCGATCAAGATCCGGCCCCCGGTCGGCTCGTAGAAGCGGCAGAGAAGTTTGGCTACCGTGCTTTTGCCGCTTCCGGTCTCACCCACAAGAGCGATACATTCCCCGGCCCCGATTCTGAGATTGAAATCGAGGAGTACCGGGCCGCCTTCTTTGTATGCAAACTGCACATTTTCGAAAACGATGTCCGAGATCCGCTCTTGCTGCCCGTCCAGCGCCCGCCCAGGCTGAGGAGCACGACGCTGCTGCTCAATAGCGGCGCGGACTTCCGGAGCATCCGTAATCTCCGGTTCCGTATCCAGAAGGTTTTGCAGCCGTTCAGCAGAGGCCTGAGCCGCCTGAAGTCCCGTGAAACGCTGGGCCATCTCCTGGATAGGAATGTGGAAGAGACCTGCGTATTGCATGAAGGCAACCAGATCGCCAAGCGCGAGACCCTCACCAGTCGCCAGCAGGCCGCCGCGCCACACGGCCAGACCCACGCCCGCTGCGCCCAGAGTCATAACGATGGGAAGATAGAGGGCGGCATGCAAGGCGTTGTGAAACGAATGATGAAACATTTCATCGGTGAGGCTCTGAAACTCCCTCAGGTTCTCGTCCTCACGAACGAAAGCTTTCGTTGTCCGAACACCCATAATTCCTTCATTGAAGCTCGCCGTAATCTTGGAATTCGCCTTACGGACGAGCCGCTGCGTGCGAATCAGCTTCTTTTGAAAGACTGCCGTCCCCACCGACAGGGGCGGGACAATGCTCAGGACCACCAGCGCTAATTTCCAATTCATCCAAAGCATCATCGCCGTGATCCCCGACAGCAGGAAACAGCCCCATACGGCATCAAGCAACGTCCAGGGAAGAATTGACGAGATCCTCTCACAGTCCGCCGTCAATCGGGCCATCAGCCAACCGACCGGCCGATGGTCGTAGAACGAAAACGAGAGGTCTTGAAGCCGTGAAAACGCGGCGCGGCGCAGATCATACGCCACGCCGGTAGCCGCTACGCCCGCAAGTACGATGAAGAGCCACACCATGAGCGCCATGAGCACGATCATTCCAACGTAAAGCGCTCCATATACCCAGATCCGCTCGCCGGCCCCAGTCGTGGATGAAATCGAATTGTCAATCACCGCGCCCGTAACTCGAGGCAGAAGCACGTCGCAGACGGCGATAACCAGCCCGGCGCCCGCAAGCCCCGCCAGCGAACTCCGGTATGGGCGTGCATGAGTGAGCATGCGGCGCCACAATGCCATGTCTAGCCGGCGGTGTACTGGATCATCATCATCGTGATAAGCGGTCACAGGCTCTCCTTTTGGACATTTCGGTGATTTCTGACGATGCTGTTCCAGCCGCGGAGCGGCCCAAGAACGTAGCCCCGGGCGCAAGCCCGGGGTATCGGAATCCGCCAACGCTTAGCCCTGAAGGGGCGAAAGATGCCGCGGCGACTCTTTCGCCCCTTCCGGGGGCTGGGTTCAACGCCGACACGAACCCCGGGCTCGCGCCCGGGGCTACGTTCTTAAGCCGCTCCGCGGCAAAAAACCCAGACTCACATTTCGTTGCGAACAGACTTTGCTCATAGCATCTACAGTAACTATTCCACCAGGTCGCGCCGCAACTGCTCTTCGAGCGTGTTCTGAAGCGCCCAAATGCGGCGATACAGTCCGGCTTCCTCCTTCAGATGATTGTGCGTCCCGCGCTGCATAATCCGGCCGCGATCGAGCACAAGGATTTCGTCCGCATCCATCAGAGTGGAGAGACGGTGCGCAATGACGATGGTCGTGCATCGTCCGCGGCGGGCGCGGAGAGCCTCCAGGATGAGCGCTTCCGTTTCGCTGTCGACGGCACTGAGGGCGTCATCCAGAATGAGAATCGTGGGCTCCTTCAGCACCGCGCGCGCAAGGGCCACCCGTTGACGTTGTCCCCCGGAAAGCGTGATGCCGCGCTCACCGACCAGGGTCTCATAGCCGCTTTCGAATTCCAGAATGGTCTCGTGGACCGAGGCCGTGATGGCTGCCTCGGTTATCTCTTCGTGCGTCGCGGCCGCGTGGCCAACCGCCAGATTCTGGCGAACGGTCTTGGAGTAAAGGAAAGGCTCCTGCATCACGACCGAGATTTGCCGGCGGACTTCTTTCCTATCCAGACTCGTAATCTCCCGGCCGTCGATTTCGATACTTCCGCGATCAGGATCGTAAAGGCGCAGCAGCAGATTGACGATCGTTGACTTTCCGGAACCGGACGGCCCAAGCAGCGCAAGCATGCGTCCCGGCGCGACGCGGAAGCAGACATTTTCGAGCGCGGCCGTGCCGTCGCGATGTGAGAATGTCACATCACGGAAGACGATCTCACCTCTCCCATCGGTAGTGGGGAAAGCGGCTGTTGTCACCGCAGGCACGCTCTCGCGAGGATGTCCCAGGATCTCCTCAATTCTTCCGATCGCGACAGTGGCTTTTCCAAGCTCCGTCAGGATCCTTCCCATCATCCTTACCGGCCAAATGAACATGTTCACGACCGTCAGGAAAAAGAAAAAGCTGCCTACGCCCAGGCTGCCTCTGGCCAGCCATATTCCGCCGCTGAAAACCACAATCGCGATCTGACCCATGCACAGCAGGTCCGAAGCCGACCAATAGCCGGCCAGCAGCCAATAGAGCCCATAATGCAGATCCCGATGCGTTCCATTTCGGAGCCCAAATTTCTCGATCTCATGCTCCTGGCGCGCGAAGGCGCGCACCACGCGAATGCCGGTGAGGTTTTCTTGCAACGCGCTGGTGAGGCGCCCTTCGGCTCTATCGACTGCCTCGAACCGGGTGCGTACTTTCCGAAAAAACGCAACGGCGAAAACCACGATGGGTGCGATGAGTATCAACGACATTGCCGTCATGGGGACATCAACAGCGAACATCAGCGGCAGCGGAACCAGCAGCATCAGCACTGCGCGGCCGATTTCGACCACCTGGTCGACGAGGAACTGACGAAGCGTCTCCACGTCGGATGTGCAGCGCTGGACGAGATCTCCCGTTTCGGCGCGGTCATAATACGAGCAGGGCAGATGCTGCAGCTGATCGTAGAGGCGGTCGCGCAGGTGGCGCGTGATGTTCTCGCTCGCCATCGCCGACCACTTTCGACGAAGATACGTGAAAAGTCCAGCAAGTGCGGACACTCCGTCAATCAGAACAGCCGCGATCCACAAGTTGCGGCCGAGAAAATCGCGGCCACCGCCCCATTCGACTGCCTGAAAGACAAATGGAGAGACGATGTGACCCTCACCGGCAATAACTCCATCGAGCACCACCGCGGGCACGAGCGGAACAAGATACAGAAAACAGGACGCGAGCACGAGGGCCGCAATAGCCCCCGCATATCGCAGGCGTTCTCCCTCTGTGAGTTGCCAGATCAGTTGGTATTTTGAAGTCATTCCGTTCGCCATAGAGTTAGGGTGCACAACTGCGCCGTTTCGAAATTCCGGCGAACGGAAAGGAGTCAGGTGGAAGATTTAGGAAAGTGCCCGCTCGCCGCCGAGCGGGCAAGCCGGATCAGAACCGAATGCGCGCCCGCTCACACTGCCACCGGCGTCCGCCGATGACGAGAAAAGCCGAATATGTTTTCGGGTGTATGCGCATTGATTTACCCGTTAAAGTCTCTTGCCTTGCTTGCTGCTGAATATAAAACGAACCCGGCAGTAAAGGCAAAGCTTTTGTGTGGTCCGTTTGAACTGTAGCGGCGGTCTATGACGTCTATGACCGCCGGCGATTTCCTAAACTGCTGAACTGTCGGCGCTCCGCGAAGCGCAAGCGCGATAGCGCGCAGCCTCAAAAGAATAGAGCGCCGCTACAGTTGAAAATTTCCATTTTTTTGCGAACTGACCACTACCGAAGGAGTCGAAGGAGTGTACAGGAATGACAGCTTGTTGATAAGGTATCCACTGGAGGATCGCATGGTTAAAAAGCACACTCGATTTCTTGTTCTCGGGGGCATGCTTCTTTGTCTGCTCTTGCCGGCGGCTTACGGCCAGCAAAGCGGCAAGGGCGGCAAGAAAGAGTTCGCGTTCCGTGGCAAAGTCGAAAAAGTGGACGCCACCGCAAAAACGCTGACGGTGAATAACGAAAACATCCCAGGCTGGATGAGTTCGATGACCATGAATTACGGGGTGGATAAGGAAGATGTACTTAAACGCGTGAAAGCTGGCGACCAGATTACCGCGAAAGTTTACGAGGGCGATTTTAAGACATTGTATGAAGTTCAGGTGGCGCCGCCGGCGAGTGATAAGAAGGCGCCGCCGAAAAAGTGACCTGACACCGGGTCTGGACCACGAAATCCCCTCCTTGAGACTTTGCACAAAAATAGCATGCGAAACATGCATCCGCACTGTAGCGGCGGTCTGGGGTTTTTTGCCGCGAAGCGGCGTAGGAACGTAGCCCCGGGCGCGAGCCCGGGGTTCGCGTCGGCGTTGAACCCAGCCCCGGAAGGGGCGAAAGAGTCGCCGCGGAATCTTTCGCCCCTTCAGGGCTAAGCGTCTGCGGATTCCGATACCCCGGGCTTGCGCCCGGGGCTACGTTCTTAGGCCGCTCCGCGGCCGGAAAGCCTCGTCAGAAATCACCGAAATGTCCAAACTCTGCTTTATATCGTTCGATCGGTAAAGCCGCCTCAATTGTGACGAAGAATTAAGAAACTCTTCAGTTTTCGCCGCCAACTGCTCTGGTACGATGCGCACTCGGTTAATTGAACCGGCGGAGTTTGTATCAATTGAGGACGGGTGATTCCTTATGTTGAAAATGCGTCGTTTTAAGCGGAAATTTTTGATGGTCTGCGCGACCGCTGCTGTAGCACTCGCTGCGAGCGCGGCCCCTGTCCAAGGGGCGTCCGCCCAGGCTTCTTCGGTGAACGGCCGGGTAGTCGATGCCCAAGGCGGTGTTGTGGCCAATGCTGAAGTCACACTCGGACTTTGGACGCCGGCAATGCCGGGAATGAAGATGACGCCAGCCCCGCAACGGACCGCGCGTTCGACAGGCGACGGAACGTTTGTGTTCACGCAAGTCCCGCCCGGCCAATACGTGCTGCAGGTAGATGCGCCTGGGTTCGAGCGCTCGTCTCAAGAAATCACCGTGCCCAGTGGGCAACCCCTAGATGTTAAGTTAGCGGTCCTCGAGGTTCCGGGCGCCGAAACGGCGGCAAGACCGGTCAGCGGTCAGGCCCCGGCTGATAATCAGCTGCTACTTGATCGAATCAGAACTCTCGAAGAGCGTCTCAACGCGCTTGAATCCAGTACTGTACTGTCCGAACCCGAAACGCGCGTGAAACGGATTGAGGTATACGTCGACCAAAACGGCAACACTCATGACCAGCCGGTCTCCGGCGCTAAGAAAACCGTTACCTATCAAAGAGAGCGCGTCTATCGCCGGCAGACAATCAATGAGAAGATCGAAGATGCCCTGGGAGAGCAGGAAAAGAGAAGCGTCAAACTCGGCGTCAGTGCGGCCATCATTCCTCAGTTCGCCATTCGAACCCGGGGCGAACGCACGGAGGCTGACGGCCATGCCTATGAGCTTGCAAACGCCGATCTATTTTTTACGGCGAATGTAGCGCAACACACACTGTTCTATGCCGATGTGGTGGGCATCAGCGGCACGCCGCCGGATTTGGAAATCCCTTCGCTCACCCTGCTCAACGGCTTTACCGCTCGCCTGGTTCGTCAGAACGAATTGAACTTGCGCGAGGCGTGGCTGAGAACGGAACTGTTCTCTCGAAAATTGTCGCTCAGCGCCGGCCGGCTCGATTTGACGAATTATTTCGACCGCAACGCGGTCGCCAACGATGAGACATCACAGTTTCTGAGCGACTCCCTGGTCAACAATCCCAGCCTGGGCTTGGCGGTGAACGGATCGGGCTTTGTCGCAGTCTTCGACCCGAAGAGAAGTCTGAACTTCAAAATCGGCATCCAGCAAAGCAACCCCAATGCGACGAGCCTGTCGGATTCCATCTACACTTTGGCCGAAGTCGGGTATTTCGCCAATCCGTTCAAAATCGGTGAAGGTAACTACCGGTTTTGGTACCGCGTGAACAACGTTGAAAAGCAACAACAGCATCGAACGGCATTCGGCGCCAGCTTCGATCAGAGGCTGTCATCTACAGTGACTTTGGCCGGCCGCTTCGGTGCCTCACAGACTGAGGACAGACGGGACCAGTTCTATAGTGGCGCGCTGCAGTTTCGTAACCATCTCGTGTTCAACCCCGGAGACTACTGGGCGGTCGGCTATTCGCAATCGAACCTCATCGCAGGCCGGAGGGAACAACTTGCGGAAGGTTACTATAACTTTCAGCTTACAGAGAGACTCAAGCTCTCCTTCCATCTGACGCACGTGCTCGAATCCAGCGCCGGCGCCAGCAAGCTCGGCTTTCTTGTCCCTGGTATACGTCTACAAGCCAGCTTTTAAGAGTAGAATAGGTTGTCAGGAGAAAAAGCCATGTTTAAGTCAAGACTCCTTATCGTCGTTTGTGGGCTCGCCGCAGCCGCAGGTGGTGCGGTAGCCAGCGCCAGATTACCGGCAGCGGACATCAAGGTGGCGGACCCGACTTCTGTCGTGATGATCGTCAACCGCGATTCCAACGATATTGCGTTCATGGATATCAAAACGCACAAGATCGTCGGGAAAACATTTCTCGGTAACAATGTCAATCCGCATATGGTCATGATGTCGCCAGACGGCCGGTACGTCGTTACAGGCGGAACACGCGCCAACAAGGCCTATATCATCGATGCGCGTACGCTGGAACTGGTGAAAGTGATTCCTGTGGATATTGCGCCCGAGCATCTCGCCTTTTCGCCAGACGGCCGTTGGTACTATCAAGGCAATCCGGAAGGGGACTCCATATCTGTAATCGACATGTTGTCGCTATCGAAGGTCAAGACCATCCCAGGTCTTGTCGAGCCGCTTAACGTGACATTCTTACCCGACGGCTCGAAGGCCTATGTGGGTAATTACGGAGCGCACTGGGTTGGGGTCATTGACGTCCGGCGTCATGAGTTGTTGAAGAAGATTCAGGTGGCGGATGTGCCCGGCGTTGCAAAGCTGGATCCCGATAAATATCTTGGCGAGATCAAAGGGATCAATATCGCCGCTCCCACAAACGACGGGCGGTTCCTATATGCGGCTGATACGGATTTGGGAGTCGTCGGCGTCATCGATACCCGTGAGGACAAGGTGGTGAAGGTCATCAGGGTAGGCAAAGATCCTTGGCGCATTTACATGAGCCATGATGGCAAGTATGGTATCACCCCCAATAATGGAGACGAGACGATCTCCATCATCGATCTCCATAACAACAAAGTCGCGGCAACCTTGGAAGCCGGCCCGAATATGACCGGCGTGAACTACGCTGGAGGCAAGGCTTTTGTGATCAGCTCGACCAGCGGATTCGTCTATGTCTACAACATGCAGACGCTGAAGCCCGCGGGCCGCCTGAAAATTGGAACGAATATTCAACTGGAAACTGCCACGACGGACGCAGCAGACGAAAAAATCTATCTTGCCGAGTCGACGACCCATTCCGTTGTGATCATCGATGCCAAAACCGAAGCTATCGAGCGCGTCACGAATGTTGGTCTGTTTCCGTGGGGCACGCACATCATGGACAGCAAGGATAACTACTGCCATTGAGAGTATGTGTCAGTTCGCATGCCAAGAATGAGTCAACACAGAGACACAAAGGCACAGAGAAGGGCTTTCTCTGCGCTCTTGTGTCTCTCTGTTTTCCTGGCGCTCATGGGAATTGGCTCCACTCATGCTCAGGATGTGCGTAGTCACACCCGCCCAACCCCTGCCGGTAGCACGACAGTCAACGAGAAACAGGCCGTCGATCTTACGCTCACATTGAGTCAAGCGTCCATACGCCCGGTTCAAACATGGGTGCGCACGGCGGGCAGAATCGATAAAACGGGCAAGACACTGCGCGGATACGTTTATCCGCCCGACGCGGGCTTGATAAAAGTTGGACAGCGCGTCCGTGCGTTCTCGCCGGAGTCCAAGTCGTCGATGTACCAGGCTCGTGTGACACGCGTCGTTGCTGAAGGGCAGCGCGTCATGGTCGAGGCGACGTTCGCCTCAACTGGCCGGCAGGACAGCACCATTTACGTTATGGAAACCGTTATCGATCGGGGCGAGTTCCTCTCCGTCCCCAACGAAGCAATCATCGAAGAAGGTGATAAACGCGTCGTCTATTTGCAGCACCATCCGGGCATGTACGTACCCCAAGAGATCCACACCGGCCTACAGGGAGAACTTTATACGCAGGTCCTGCATGGTCTAAATGAAGGTGATCAGATTGTTACCTTCGGCAGTTTCTTCATCGATTCCGAATACAAACTCAAATCCAGCGGACAATCCCCGGCCGGTAATGAGCATCAGCACCATCATTAGAAATGTCATTCGCTTCAGGATCGTGGTTTTGATCCTGGTCGCGGCGGGCATTCTGCTGAGCGTCTATTCGATCCGAACCGCACCGTTGGACGCGATTCCCGATATTTCCGACCCGCAAATTGTCATCTATGTGAAGTGGCCCCGCAGTCCGCAGTTACTGGAAACGGAAGTCACGGAGCCTCTCATACGGGCTTTGATCGGCTCTCCCGATGTCCAAGCCATTCGGGGCACCTCTCACATGGGCTACTCGTTCATCTATGTGATTTTGGGGAACACCGCCAGGCGAGACAGAGTGCAACAGTTGGTGCTTGACCGCATCAATACGATTCGCCCACAACTGCCCTCGGACGCCAGCGTAACGCTCGGTCCCAACGCCAGCAGCATGGGTTGGATCTTCCACTACGCGCTCGTGGACCGGGAGCAAACACGCGACCTGCGTGAATTGCGGCTGCTGAATGAGAGCCAGATCAAGCCATCGCTACAGACCGTGCCTGGCGTGGCCGAAGTGGCTTCGGTCGGAGGCTTAGAAAAGCAATATCAGCTCAAGATTTTGCCGCCCTTACTGGCTGAGGCGGGTATTCCTTTAAGGCAAGTGATCAACGCCGTTCAGGACGTGTTTCAAGAAACAGGCGGTCGAACCATCGAAGTCACG
>Ga0066709_100005938_pt1 | contig 10200 bp, 8 predicted proteins | sample GraSoiAngelo_158_FD_79665 | JGI IMG/M metagenome (GOLD analysis project Ga0066709, IMG submission 79665) | Grasslands soil microbial communities from the Angelo Coastal Reserve, California, USA - 14_1009_16_30cm | ecosystem: Environmental > Terrestrial > Soil > Grasslands | place: USA... | reverse complement strand
TCACTCCTTCCCCACCTGTGCTGGCCTCGATGCAGCGATATCCCTGGCCTTCCAGCCCGGTGCGCAGAAATTTTCTGATGCCACCCTCGTCTTCGATCACGAGCACGAGCGCGGCAATGCTCCGGTTGACGGGGTCTTTGGCGACTCCGCTCGCAGTCACGGCGTTTCCATCTCCGGCGAATCGCCGGCGTCCTCACGCTCGACGGTGGGCGGCGCGCCCCCGAGCGGAAGGTTTACGGTGAACACGGAGCCGCCGCCGGCGCGCCTCGCCGCGAGGATGGTCCCTCCGTGAGCATCCACGATCCCTCGACAGATCGAGAGACCGAGCCCGGCGCCCGGTCGGATCGCGACTCGCGATCCTCGATAGAACTTCTCGAAGACTCGCTTCTCCTCGCCGGCCGCGAGCCCTTCCCCTCGATCGGCGACCTCGAGGCGAAGCTGCTTCTTGTCGACGGCCGCATTGATCTCAATGGGACAGCCCGCTGCCGAGTACTTGTGCGCGTTCTCGACGAGGTTTCGGACGACTTGCTCGAAGAGCACGTCGTCCATCGGAATGAGAGGGAGGTCGGCCGGGAGCGAGACATTGACCTCTCGACCCGACAGCTCGGGACCGAGCCTCGTCAGCGAGGCCCCGACCACTTCCTCGAGCGAGTGCCACTCCTTCTTCACGCGAAGGGTGCCGGACTCCAGCCGCGTCATGTCGAGCAGATTCCCGATGAGGCGGTTCAACCGCTCCGCTTCCTCCGAGATCGTATCCGCAAGCTCTCGACGGGCACGCTCGCCGATCTTGCTCCCATCGTCTCGAAGGGCGCTTGCCGCGCCGGTAATCGCGGCGAGCGGCGTCCGCAAGTCATGCGACACGCTGCTTAGGAGCGCGTTTCGGGCGCGCTCGGCTTCGATCTGGGTCTGGATCCGACGTGCGTCCTCCGCTAGGCGACAGCGCTCAAGGGCAAGCGCGGTGAGATTGGAAAACGCCCGGATCATCTCCATGCGCTCGGGGTCGAGAAGATTCTCTGGATCCATGGCGCTCAACGACAGGACCGCGTTCACTTTCGTTCCGGCGACGAGGGGAAGGTGCAAGCCTCGGACTCCTTCCGGCGTGCCCCGTGTGAATCCGATGGGCCGGCCATGAAGCAACGCCGACCGAGCGGCGGCACGATCGGGTTCGGACGCGAGGATCTCGGGATCGCCGGCCGCCACAGTGACCGCGCCTTGCCCGTTGGGCAGCACCGCGGCGGCCTCGATTCCGAGGATCTCTCGGATACGACCGACCGCGGCCTCCAGCACCTCGGTCGGGCCGCTGCGTAAGGCGAGATCCTGGCTCAGCCGCTGCAGGGACGTGATGCGTCTCTCGCGCAGGAGGGCCCGCTCCCGCTGCTCGCGTAGGCGGGCGGTGAGCGTGCCGGTGATCACGGCCACCGTCAGCATCACCGCGAAGGTGACGAGGTATCGTGCTTCCGAAACACGGAAGGTGAATCGAGGCGGAACGAACAGGAAGTCAAATGCCGCCACACTCAGCAATGCGGCGACAATCGCCGGACCCCGACCAAAGGAGATGGCGATGATCACGACGCCCAGCAGGTAGAGCATCGTCAGATCGGATAGTTCGGCGTGGTTCTGGAGGAAGGACGAAATGGCGGTCGCGCCGGCCACGACGGCGATGGCGCCCGCGTAACCCTTTCCACTCCCCCGTCGCGCCATGGATCATGATTCTAGCGCAGCCGAACCCGGCGCGAGGGTCAACGCCCATAAATTGATGAAATCTTGATGTGCCCGGCCCGCCTCCTGACACCGCATTGACACCGTTCCGTCATCTACTTACGCGAGGTGCGACCCAACGAGAACATGCCTCGGGACATCTTCGCGGAGCTTCGTCGCTTCTTCATCGGCGGACCCAAAAACCTGTTGGATCCACGCATTCACCAGCATCTCGCCCTCGTCGCCTTCTTCGCCTGGGTCGGCTTGGGCTCCGACGGGCTTTCGTCTTCTTCATACGGCCCGGAGGAGATATTCCGCCAGCTCGGAGCCCACCAACACCTCGCTCTCTACCTCGCGGCGGCGGTCGTGGGGACCGTCTTCCTCATCTCGACCTCGTACAGCCAGATCATCGAGCAGTTCCCGTCGGGAGGCGGCGGCTACCTGGTTGCAACGAAGCTGCTCGGCCCCACTCCTGGGGTAGTGTCCGGATCCGCACTCGTCACGGACTACGTGCTCACAATCGCCATCTCGGTCGCCGCGGGATGCGATGCAATCTTCTCCCTCCTCCCTGGTGCATCGGGCTGGCTCAAGCTCCCTGCGGAGTTCGCCGTCCTCGGGTGTCTCATCCTGCTCAACCTGCGCGGCGTGAAGGAGTCGGTCTACGTCCTGACGCCGATCTTTCTCGCCTTCATCGTGACACACGCCGGGTTGATCGTGTACGGCATCGCGCGGCATGCGAGCTACATCGTCCCAACGGTGACGGCCACCGTCGCGGAGACGCGTGGCGCGGCGGGCGAGCTGGGGATGGCGGGCCTGGCTGTCGTCCTCCTGAGAGCGTTCTCGCTCGGCGGGGGAACATTCACCGGGATCGAAGCCGTTAGCAATGGCGTCGGCATCCTCCGAGAGCCCCGCGTGGAGAGCGGGAAGCGAACCATGCTCTACATGGCTACGTCGCTCGCGTTCACGGCTGGCGGGATCCTTCTCTGTTACCTGCTGAACCGCGTTCAGTTCGAGCCAGGGAGGACCCTGAATGCCTCCCTGTGGGATCAGCTCGCGGGCGGGTGGAGGCTGGGCTCCATGGAGATCGGATCCCCGATCGTCTGGATCACCCTCGTTTCCGAGGGAGCCCTCCTCTTTGTTGCGGCACAGACAGGCTTCGTCGACGGTCCTCGCACGCTCGCCGCCATGGCCGTCGACGAATGGGTCCCCCGTCGGTTCAAGAACCTCTCGGACCGCCTCGTGACGCAGAATGGAGTGCTGACGATGGGCACCGCCGCCGGGGTGGTGTTGTGGTACACGCGGGGCGCGGTCGAGCTGCTGGTCGTCATGTATTCGATCAATGTGTTTCTGACATTCACGCTCAGCCAAACCGGCATGGCGCTCCATTGGGCCAAGGCGCGAGGCCACGAACGCCACTGGCGCCGGCGGCTGATCGTGGCTTCCCTAGGCGCGCTGGTCACCGGGATGATTCTCTCCATCATGATCGCCCTCAAGTTCCTCGAAGGAGGCTGGGTCACGCTGCTCGCCACGGGCGGATTGATCGGCGTCTGCTTCGCGGTCAGGGGACACTACAACGACGTCCGCCGGCACCTCACCGCCCTCGATGAAACCCTGCTCGATCTCCCCCTTCCGGCCGCTGCCGAGGTTCCCAGGCGATCACCGACCAGCGCCACCGCGATCATGCTGGTCGAGTCCTACAGCGGGCTCGGGGTCCACACGTTTCTCTGGATCCATCGCCTCTTCCCCGAACAGTTCAAGAACTTCGTCTTCGTCTCCGTGGGACTCGTCGACTCCGCCCAGTTCAAAGGAGTCCAGGAGCTCGGCGCCCTCGAAGGGCGCGTGCGTGAGGATCTCGAGAAGTACGTCCATCTGGCCCACCGGCTCGGGTGCTACGCGGAATACCGCTACGCCCTTGGAACCGATGTTCCTCTGGAGCTGGAGGGCATTTGCACGGCTCTCGCGGGAGAGTTCCCTAGCCCCACCGTGTTTGCGGGAAGGCTGGTGTTTCAGCGGGAGTTACTGATTACCCGCTCCCTTCACGACCAGACGGCCCATTCCCTCCAGCGCCGGCTCCTCTTTCATGGGATCCCGGTCATCATTCTGCCTGTGCGGGTATGGGATATCGCGAGCGTCGGCTGATTTCCGGCAGCGAACCATCGGTGCCCGCGGCGCTAGTGCGCTCCGTCGTGAATCGAGGGCGATGAAGCGCTAGTACGCCAGTTGTACCGCGCCTTTTCCGGCGGCAGCCAATTGGGAAGCGGCATCAGCAAGTAGTCGGAGAGGGCCGTAAGGTAGGGCGTATACAGTCGTCGGAGGTCTCGGAACCGGGCATCGGCTTCGGGTCCTTGCTCCAACGGTAGGCCCGCCGCTTCGAGCCAGGCGCGCAATCCCGCGATCCGCTCGGTCTCGCCGCCGGCGCTTCCTTCATCCCGAGGCTTCAGCCGAAATACCTGACTTACGTCGACCAGGGTGTGGCGGCAGATCGCGAAGGTGAGCCGCGCCTGGAACGGGTCGACGCCCTTCACCCAAGCGCCGGCCAGGGCCGAGGCATCCAAAATGGCGCAGAGCGACGCTAGCCACGACTGGTTGTCGTGCTGCGAGCGGAAGAAGGCGAGCGTTGGGTACGAGAGGTGGCTCTCGAGGATCTCGGCCGCCGTCAGCTCCCAATCCCGGAACAGTCGATCCAGCTCGCCGCCGGGATTTCCGCTCTCGAACGCACGCTTCAAGATGAGGCCGGCGGCGGGCGGCGATCCCGCCCACTGATCGAGCATCGTGATCCGGGCCTCCCGCCGGGAGAAGAACTGGTAGAGAACCGGCACGTACGCGATCACGAGCGCGAGGAATCCGAAGCCTATTCCCGCCTCCAGCACGGTGAGCACGCGAGCGAATTGCGTCATCGGGACGACGTCGCCGAGCCCCAGCGTGAAGAAGGTAGTGCCGCTCATGTAGAGGTCTTTTCCAAAACCGGCGACCCCGCTGGGCGCCGCGAGGTGCGATCCGACCGCCCAGTGAAGCAACGCGAAGCCCAGGATGAGCCCCGCGGCCCAGACGCTGAAGAGCCCGAGGAGCGACAACTGCGCGTAGAAGCTGAGGAACAATTCACGATCGTTTCGGGCGCGGATCCCCCGGGAAAGCCTCCTCCACACCCTCCAGATACTCCGGAGCACCAGGCGCGAGACGCGGATGTCCCCCGGAAGTCTACGCGGGAGCAAAATGGTCTCGTACGCGTCCCACAAGAGGATCGCGAGAAGGAAAACGCCGAGCGCTCCCGTGAGCGTCGTGATTAGGCTCATCGCTTCGCGTGGGACTCCGTCGTCTTGTCGAGAGCGGCGCGGAGCCCTTCCGCGAGAGCCCTGGTGGAGCCCACTCCCCAGTAGTGAAGAAAGACGATCCTCGGTTCCTCTCCTGTCATGTGTTGATGGATCGCAACGATGTTGATCCCCGCGGCTCGCAGTGCCTTCAACACGCCCTGCAATTCGGATTCGAGCATCGCGAAGTCGCCATCCACGACCGAATGATCGTCAGTTCCCACAAAGGCTGCCCATGTATTCACGCCCATCGTGTTACCCATGAGATGACCGTGCATTTGGGTCGTTCTTCCCACGACGACCTTGTAGACCCCGTCATTCAGGCTTCCCTTTTCGCGCAGTGCCGCGTCGATCTTGGACGGGTCCAGCGTGGTCTTCGAGGGGTCGAGGTCGGAGGCCGGGGTATCCCCCTTGCCGCCTCCGGTGTCCTTGATCTTCGCGAACACAAATCCGACGGCCGCGGCAAGCTTCGCCTCGTCGCCCATGCCGCCGATATGCATGAACATCACCCTCGGGCTGTCCCAGAGGAAGTGATTATGGAGAGCGGTGACCTCCAGCCCGTTGTCGAGCGCCACGCTCATGACCGGATTGACCTGATCTTCGAGCAGGACCATGTCACCCATGACCACCGTATTGCTGCCTATACGCTTGAATGAGGCCCATGACGTCAGGCCCATCGGCGGTGTCATTCGCACCCCTGCAACCCTGATGTCCAGGTCCGCGCGCGGAACCGACACCTTAAAGACGCCCTCGTCGTCGAGTTTTCCTCTCGCTCCGGTCAGCTCTTCGATTCGGGCCGTGTCTGGCCGCGTCGTCTCGTGGGCTGGGGCTCCCGCCGCACTCGAGACCGCTGCGATCAAAATGAATGCCGGTGCGAGCAATGCTGCTTTCATGGTGCCTCCACTGGGCTCGCTACGGAACAACATCGAAAACACGAATCTCGGACTGCTGGGAAGCATGGTGAGGCACCGCGACGAAGAGCCGTTGGCGTTCCGGAACGAAGAGCGCGGTTCGGGCTCCCGGCGCCGTCGGGACCCTGGCGATCACACGGAGCCCACCGAGGTTAGCAGGCTCCAGCACATCGACGAATCCTGCGCCGCACGCGACGTACAGACGTTCGCGCCGCGCCTCGTAGAACATATCATCGGGGTCGCCATCGACGGGTACTGCTTCTAGAGTTCGCCCGGACCGGGTGTCCAGGACCACGACCGCCGCGGGAGTGCGGCAGCCCACGAATAAGCGATGCCCTGGATCGTCAAGCTCCATGGGGTAGTTCGCGCGATAGGCCCCGAGCTTCCACGTCGCGATGACCTGGCCGCTCGCGCGGTCCGCGACAGCAACCTGACTGGCATCCGGGATGTTTACGAATATTCTGGCACCGTCCCGTTCGAGCTGGAACGACTCGGGATGACCGGCAAGCGCGACGTTGCCCAGGCTGTCGCCTGTCCGAGCGTCGACGATCCCGACCGCGCCGCCGCCGTATCCCACGTAGATTCGATTCGCCTTTGCGTCGTACCGGATGTTGTCGGCGTCGCCGGAGAAGCGCAGAGTTCGCAAATGATGAAACGTCGCCCCGTCGACCATGTCGCACGTGCCGTCGCCGCCGTTGGAAACGAAGAGGCGTGTGGGAATGTTCGTGAAACCGAGACCCTGTGGCTCGCGGAACCCACGAAGACTCCGTTCCCGCCTTCCCGACCGAAGGTCGACAACCTCAACCGTCCCATTTCCGAGCGCGGCGACGAAGAGCCGCTCTCCCTGGGGATCGACCGCCATATGGTCAATGCGACCTTCGACCCCGGCGAGCGGGACAGACTGAACGAGCCGCAATGGGTTTTCGTCCCGCGCCGCGGCTGCCGGCATGCCGCAGCATAGGAAGCTGAGGGCCAGGCACAGGGTGATTCGGCTCACTACCGCAATTCCACGTGGGCGAACACCATCCCCGACGTCGGATTGCTTCCGTAGACGTCCTGGATCTCTTGGGGCACCAACGAGAGCGTACCGAGAACTCCCAGGCCCGCGGCCAGGTGTTGATTCCTCCAGAAGTCATACCGGTAGCCAAGACTCAGCTCACCCACGTCGAATGCTTCCCCGCTCCGCGAATCGCCCTCCGGGAAAAGCTCGTTCTTCTCGACACGCTCCGCGCGCGCAAACAGCGTGTGCTTCTCTTGAAGCTGTACCGCGGCCTCGGCGGTGAAGGCGTCGAGAATGGGACCGGGGCGACTGCGGTTTCGACCCCAGGCCACGGTCGTCTCCCACCGCCCACCCGTCCAGGCCCCCGCGTACATCGCTGATGCCGTGGTGCGGTCGACGTTCACCTCGGGCTCGAGCTGCTCGGGGCTCATCAATCGACCGTAGCTCACCTGGAATGCCCATGCCGGCGCGGGATTGAGCGACAGGCGGAAGGAGTGGGAGTCCAGCTTAGGCGACTCGATGTCGTAGCGGTTCTGATCGGGCTCGCGGCCGCGGAACGCCGACGCCTCGATCTTAGCGCCTCCCACCACCGCTCCCGCCGTCAGAACGCCGAAGGTGATGTGGGAGGAGTCGAGCCAGTGGTGCGTGATGGGAGCCTGCGGGATGTTCGAGCCCGAGAAGCGGTGCATGAACGCCGGAGGCCCCAGCGCGGGCTCACCCGGAAGGCCGCCGTAGACGAAGAGCGACCGGTTCCCCCTCGCGATGCTGTAGGTGGCCGCGAGCTCCATGAAGAGATCATGAGGATGCTGCCGGTCGATCAGATGGGTTCGGCCGTTCGCCGTCTCTCCTGTCTGAAGCAAGAGCGGATAGCCTTCCTTCCCGATCGTCGTGGGTTCCAAGGAAACCATCGCCCGGAAACCTAGCGTGCCGGGACCAGCCGGCCGCTGCGCCATGCCCATGAGCATGTTCGAGCTGAAGACCTTATCGTCCCCGCGCGCGCCGCCCTGCTTGTCGTACACCACGTCCGCCATGCCGTGAAGCATGAGCACCCACGATCCCCTCATTTCGTGAATGCCATGGTGACCCGCTCGGTCGGGTTGCCAGGCCGTCCCCGAAGCCTCGCGAGACATGGAATAAGGACCGTACAGACCGTTCATCGCCATCTCGTGATCATTGCCCATCGCCGCCATGTCATGCCCCATCGCGGACATGTCGTGGTGGTGAGCCGTAGCCGAGGTGTCGACTTGCGCCGACGCGGGTTGTGTCAGGGCCAAGCCAGCGGCTAGGACGTACGCCATCCGCCAAAGTAAATGATCCAGCATGTCTGCCTCCAATGTATTGCTTTGAGTCACGCGTTCCCGGGAAAGTGGAGAGTGCTGCGGAATTTCTAAGTGCGGAGAACCGCGGACCCCATCCACCAACCGTGACGGCGACCAGCCACCGACGCAAGGCATTTCTCGCCTAGCCTCGGGGGCACCGGAAACCGCTGGCCACGGCTTCCCCCAAGAGTAAAACGGGCCGGGAAAATTGCCCGGCCCGCTTCGGTTCCATCATGGATCTCGCTACATCAACAAGCTCCCCGTGCGGAGCAGATACGCTAGCTTTGTCCGCTGGTCCGGGTTCAGCAGGGCGTGGAGTCGATCCACGGACTCGACCACCTTCCGCTGTACGCGCTCAGCGCTCTTCGTTCGCAGCGCCGCGGCCTCGTCCGCCTTCGCGCGATCGAATACCTCGCCCTCGGCGGCTTCGGCAAGCAAGCTCACGGCGCGACGGTCATCCACCTCCGCCTGCGCCCGCTCGATCTTCAGCTGATCCAGGATCGCGGCGAGCTGTTTCATTTGCGGCTCGTCGAGCTGAAGCTTCCACGCCAGGAAACGGAGTGGACGGCGGACGCCGAGGCCCGGCGAATGCCCGAAGCCTGGGAAGTGGTGGTGCTCGAAGTGGGTGAACGGGTGGCTCGCGCCCCAGTTACGGGGACCGCAGTGGGCGCGCGCCATAAACACGGCGGGACGGCACATAGGTTGTTCCTCCTCGCGCCGGGGTTGGATAACGCCCGGCGGGTCGTCAAGACGCGGGCACCATGCCTCGCGTCCCAATAAATATAGCATACTAATGTCGATTCCGGGCCCCGCCAAGGAGGTACCCATTACCGCCGGCCGTCGCGCTCCAGTGCTCGTGTCGTGAAGGTTCTCGAAACCCAGCGCCTGATCGTCCGGCGCTTCTCTCTCGAAGACGCCGCGTTCGCCCTCGAGCTGGTGAACGATTCGGCGTGGCTCCAGTACATCGGCGATCGCAAGGTGAGAACGCTCGCGGACGCCCGTGCCTACCTTCGCAAGGGCGCGCTCGACATGTACGATCGCGTCGGTTTTGGCATGTTCGTGGTGACGCTGAAGAGCTCCGGGGAGCCGATCGGGACCTGCGGCCTCATCAAGCGGGACTCGCTGGACGATGTCGATATCGGATTCGCGTTCCTGCCGGGATTTCGAGGCCAGGGATTTGCTCTCGAGTCCGCCGCCGCGGTCCTCGACTACGGCCGCCGCTCCCTCGGCCTCACGCGGATCGTCGCGATCGTCTCCCCCGCCAACCGCCGCTCCATTGCGATTCTCGAGAAGATCGGCCTCAAGTACGAGCGGATGATGAAGCTCCCCGGAGAGGACGAGGAGATTTCTCTGTACGGCTACGAGACTGCGGATGCCGGGAGCTGATCGATCATCTTCTGCACGTGGGCCAGCTCGTCCCGATTGATGGTGTGCCCTAGCGCCGGATAGATGCGGAGCTCCACCTCCCCGCCGATTCGCGTGAGCTCCGCGCCCGACTCCTCGACCCGCTCGCGCGGGATGTGCGGATCGGTGTCGCTGCAGCCGAGAAAGACCGGCGTCCGGTCCAGAGAGCCCGTGAAATTCCACCGCCGGCCGGGCGGTCCGATGAGGCCCGCCGAGAGGCCCGCGACTCCACCCCAGCGCCGGGCAAACCGGCCAGCGAACTCCACGACCAGGCAACCGCCCTGAGAGAATCCAAGCAGGATCTGCCGCTCGGCAGGGATGCCCCGAAGGCCCAGCTCATCCACGATCGCTCCAAGAAGCGCGATGGCCGACGAAAGATGAGGCTCGTTCTGCTCGAGCGGAGCGAGGAAAGTATACGGATACCAGGTGGACCCCGCGGCTTGGGCAGCGACGAAGGCGAATCCTGCCGCGCTCCATTCCTCCCGCAGCATCAGGATGTCCTCGGCTGATGCCCCTCGACCGTGCACCAGGACCATCGCCGCCCGAGCTTCCTTGAGGGG
>Ga0066709_100005937_pt1 | contig 10200 bp, 8 predicted proteins | sample GraSoiAngelo_158_FD_79665 | JGI IMG/M metagenome (GOLD analysis project Ga0066709, IMG submission 79665) | Grasslands soil microbial communities from the Angelo Coastal Reserve, California, USA - 14_1009_16_30cm | ecosystem: Environmental > Terrestrial > Soil > Grasslands | place: USA... | reverse complement strand
TCGGCGACCCGCACAATCGCGAGCGCGAACTTGTCCACCGTGACCTGCTCGACGGCAAGATCACGATTGCCGCTGCACGCGCCAGCTACGGATACGAACCGGTGGCCGGGGAAGGCATGGCCGAGGCGATGCAGCCGCAAGGGCGAGCGAGCCAGGCGCCTGCTATTAATCCGTCAATCATGCCGACGGCTTCGCCAGGCAAGAGTTCAGCAAGCGCCAACGCTGCGAGGTCAAGTCCCCGAGTTGTCGTAACCGCCGAAAGCCTTGCACCGGAGGCGGTTAGGTTGCTGACTGACCGGGGTGCGCGCGTGCGTTACCTGCCGAGCAACTCGTCAATGGAAGCACTGAAGGACGCGGTTGCCGAAGCGCCGACCGATGCGATTGTCTCTCGGGTGATGCCAATTACCGCCGAAGTGATGGATGCGGCCGGCGCGCTCAAGGTGATCTCGAAATACGGTGTCGGAGTCGACAACATCGATCTTCGCGCCGCCGCCGAGCGTGGCGTCGTGGTGATGCGCGCATACGGGACGAATGCGCGCTCTGTGGCGGAGCTCGCGCTGACGATGATGCTCGTCCTTTTGAAGCGAGTCTTTGCGTTTGACGCTTCGCTGAGAGCCGGCCGTTGGGAAAAATCCAGTACGCCGGGTATCGAGCTCACCGGCAAGCATCTCGGCATCGTAGGCTGTGGTGCGGTCGGCGGCGATCTCGCCGCGTTGAGCCGAAGCTTCGCAATGCCGCTGACGATCTATGATCCGTATATCGAGGCGGCTTCGGTGCCACTCGGGGCTGAGCGCGTCGATCGCCTCGAGGCGCTGCTCGAACGTGCCGACGTCGTCAGCCTTCATTGTCCATTGACCGCTGAGACGCGCGGCATGATCGGGGCGGCGGAGCTCGACCGAATGAAGGCGACTGCGCTGCTCGTGAATGCGGCCCGCGGTCCGGTTGTCGATGAAAGCGCTCTGATAGCGGCGCTCCAGACCGGACGGATTGCCGGGGCTGGTCTCGATGCATTCACGCATGAGCCGCCGGACCCGGGTAGCCCGCTTTGGCACTTACCGAACGTCGTCGTGACTCCGCATATCGGCGGTTCGACCCGCGAGGCGATGACCCGCGTCGCTGTGCAGGCAGTCAAGAATATATTTACGGTCCTGGAGGGACAAACGCCCGATCCACGCTTCGTCGTGACGGAATGGAAGTCCTGATTTCCCCGCAACCATTGTCGACGAGATGGTGCAGAGATCCGGACTGGCGGCGAAGCGCGGGAGAATTCGGATTTCATCGTCATCGCCCGCTCCGACGCCATCGCGGTGGCAGGATTCGAGGCCGCCCTGCGGCGCGGCGAAGCCTACGTGGACGCGGGCGCGGACATGCTCTTCTTCGATGCCCCGGGCACGATGGAGCAGGTCGAAACGATCGCGGCCCGATCCGCGATCGCGCCCCGCTCCTGATCAACATGACCGAAACCGGCAAGACGCCCCGCCTTCCGGCCGCCGAGCTGGGGAGGCTCGGCTACAAGGTCGTGATCTACCTCGCAACGGCGCGGCTGATCACCTTTGCCGAATGGACCGAGCTCACCGGCTTGCCCGAGGCGCGTGCGCTCGAGGAACGCTACGGCACGGACGCCACCCGGTTGCCCGGCTTCAGCACAGGTGCACTCGAACCGCAACAACGCCGCTAGGCGCGCGGCAGGGGAACGATGCGACATCAGACGGGTCCGTATGCGGAACGCAGCATGACCTGTTTCGTCTCCAACGCCCGTACCAATTGCGTGAGGAAGGCGTTAGTGGGGGCGCTCTGTCCGACGCGCTCGGCCTCGCGCAGCAGCGCGCCATTCAAGGCATCGATCTCGGTCGGCCGGCCGGCCAGCATGTCGAGGAGCATCGACGGCATCGCATTCGGAATCACGCGACCGAATTCGTGAATCCGCTGCACCGGATCGGTGAAATCCAGCGCGATGCCCTTGGCCGAGGCCACTTGGTACGCTTCAGTCGCACAGCACTCGGCCAGCATGCGCGCCTGCGGATTGTCGAGCACTTGGCCGATGCGCAACGAAAGCGCGGTGCATACCGGGCTGAACGCGAGATTGCAGACGTACTTGCCCCAGATCATCGGGTCGGGATCGTCGTAAGCCTCGGCATTGAAGCGAGCGCCGCGCCAGACGTCGACGACACGCTGAAGCCGCGCGCTGCGCCCGCTCGCGGCTTCGGCGATCTTCACGTGATCCCAACCGTTGTGATGCACCGCGCCGGGCTTCGGATTCGATGCGCCGAAGCCACCGGCGATGCCGACGAGGAAGTCACGCCCGCCCAGGACGCGTTCCATGATCTCCTGACTGCCGAGGCCGTTCTGGATCGCGAGCACCGTCGTATCTTCGCCGAGCATTGGCTTCACGGAGCGTGCGGCGGCCTCGAGGTCGCGCATCTTGGTGGCCAGAACAATGAGTTCGCACGGCCCCGTCTCGGAAGGGTTCGTCGTAGCCGCCGGTCTCACCGTGCGCTCGCCGCTGGCGCCGGTGACGTGCAGGCCGTTCTTGCGAATCGCATCCACGTGCTCGCGCCAGATATCGACCAGCCACACGTCGTGGCCCGCCGCGGCGAACAACCCGCCGTAGACCGATCCCATTGCTCCAGCGCCAACGATGCCGATCTTCATTCCGCTCTCCTGACTCCTAGATTCGCACGCCCTGCTTAAGCGACTGCCAGATCTCGCGGCGCAGCTCGACGAACGTGGGATCGGATTTCACGTCCTCGGTGCGCGGCCGGCCAAACGGCACGTCGAGGACCCGCTCGACGCGCGCCGGTCGTGGCGTGAGCAGCACGATGCGGTCGGCCAGATAGATCGCCTCCTCGATCGAGTGGGTCACGAACAACACGGTCTTGCGCTCGCGCTGCCAGATCGCCAACAGCTCGTCCTGCAGCAGATCGCGCGTCTGCACATCGAGCGCGCCGAAGGGCTCGTCCATCAACAGCACTTCGGGTTCGATCGCCAGCGCGCGGGCGATGCCGACGCGTTGCTGCATGCCGCCGGACAGCTCGTGCGGGTAAGCCTGCTCGAAGCCGGTCAGCCCGACGCGTTCCATCCAGCGCTGCGCGCGTTCGCGGCATTCGCGCCGCGCCACGTTCATCATCTCCATTCCGAATTCGACGTTGTCGATGGCGGTGCGCCAGGGAAACAGGTCGAAGCTTTGAAACACCATGCCGAGCCCGTGACCGGGCCCGGTTACGGTTTGGCCATCGATGAGGATGGTCCCGCTATCGGGCGGGATCAAACCGTTGACGATGCGCAGGAACGTCGACTTGCCGCAACCGCTCGGACCCACGATCGCCACGAACTCGAGATCGGCGACCGAGAAGGAAACGTCGTCGAGCACGGGTATCCGTTCACCTCGTCCGCGCGAGAACGTCTTCGTCAGGTGCTTGACCTCAAGTTTCGGTTGCGTCACGCGCTACCCAAGCTCGGATACCGCCTGTTTTTCCAGCGAGCCTTCGATGACCGAGGCAACCTTGACCTTGCCCTCGATGGCGCCGGCCTGCACGTAGGCGGGCAGCAGGTCGTTCCAGTACTCGAGCTTCAACTCGACGACATTCGGGAACGCCTTGATCTCGCGCGTCAACCCTTCCCATAGCGGCTTCACCGACTCCGGTGTGGCGAGCTTGGCGTCCTTCAGCGTAACGTGCTTGCGATAGCCCTCGGTGTACCAGTTCAGGTCGGCATTGGCCTTGCGGAAAGCCATCATCTGCGCCTTCAGCAGATCGATGACCGCCCGCTCGTTCTCCTTCTTCTTGAGCCATGCCCCGCTGCACGCCCAGATCTCATTGATCCAGGCCCCGTATTCCTTCCAGGGCTCGAGCAGGATCTTGTAGTTGCCCTTCTTGGCCATCTCCGCCGCCTGATCGAAATGTATGGGCACTGCCGCCACGCGACCGGACTGCAGCGCCTGCATGCGTGCGCCGGAGCCGCCGATCTCGACGATGTTGAGCTTCTTCACCTCCACGCCACGCTTGATCAGCGGGCCGAGTAGCATCACGTGGGTGATGTCGCCCTTGCCGTTGACTGCGACGATGTTTTCCGGCTTTTCGAGATCCTTGAACTCGCGGACCTTGTCCGCATTGACGAGGAAGACGAGGCTGGTATGCATGTACCACAGGCCCACGATCTTCAAATCGGCGCCCTGTTCCACCGCGCTCATGACGGTGATCGAATCGGTCTCGCCAAGCTCGGCAGCGCCGGCAATCAGCGTCTGCGTCAACGTGCGGATCTGATCGAGACGCTGCGTCTCCGGCGCATAGCCCATGCCCGGCAGGATGTCGAGCAGCGCCGCAGTCGTAGGCACGTGAATGCCGAGCGCAAAGCCCAGGAGGTTGACCCGCAACGGCCGCTTGCCCTGCGCGAACGCCGGAGCGAACGTGCTCAATCCTGCCGCCGCGGCCGCCTTCAGTGCATCTCGTCGTGTCACCATTTTCGTTTCTCCGTTCCTCCAGATTCACACCTGCGTGGCGCTTACCGAAGCCACTCGCCGCTCGTACCAGGGGGCGATCATGCGCGCTCCTTCACGTAATAGCCCATTCGCCGTCACGCCAATCAGCATGAGCGTGACCAGCAGCGCCAACAATGGCGCAGTCGATAGCGATAATCCCGAACGATAGATCAAGCCGCCATAGCCGACGATGATGAACATTTCGGCCACCACCATGGCGCGTATCGCATGGACGAGACCGATCCGCATCGCGGTGATGACGTACGGATAGAGCGCCGGCAACAGAATCTCCCAAAACGCCTGCCATCGGTTTGCCCCGAACGACCTGCCGACGTCGATGAACCGCGGCTCGACGCCGCGCGCGCCATGATAGACCGTCAGCATCACATACCAGATGGAGGCCGCGAACACGATCGCGGCGCGGAACATGAAGCCGGTTCCGAAAACCAGGATGAACAATGGCACCAAGGAGGCCACCGAAGTCACCACGAACATGGAGAGCCACGGATGGAGCAGCGCGTCCCAAAGCCGCGAGCGGCCCATGGCCGCGCCCACCGGAATCCCGATCAGGCAGGCGAATCCGTAACCCACGATCATCTGGCGCAACGAGGTCGCGAGCTCGCGCAACATCTGTCCATCCCACAGCAATGCCACGTATTCCGGAAATACGACCGACGGCGGCGCGAAGAGGTCCGTGCCGAGCGCGCGTCCGACCAGCTCCCACACCGTCAGCGCCACGGCGATGCCGAGCAAGTTGTATTTGATGCGTCCGCTCATCGCCGCACATGCCACGGCAGCAGCCGTGCTTCCAGACTCTTCAATCCCGCCTGTGCCGCCAAACCGACGAGACACAGGAGTGCGATCACCGCGAGCAATCCCGCCGTGTCGAAGCGCTGCGCGCTGTGTTTCATCAACGCCCCGAGGTTGACGGCCGCGAGGAACAGCTCGGCGGTGATCATCGCATTGATGCCGCGCACCAGTCCCACGCGCAGCGCCGCGAACACGAACGGCAGCGACGCCGGAAGCATCACCCGGGTAACGAGCCTTGCGCGCCCGGCACCGAAGGACCGTCCGACCGCCAGCAGCGTCGGGTCGACGTTGCGCGCGCCGGCGGCCACCGTCACCAGAATCTCGAAGAACGACATCAGGAACACCAGCGCCACGCGTGCCTCGAAAAACAGACCGAACCAGATGATCAGGAACGGCACCATGGCCACGGGCGGCACCGCATAGATCGCGTTCAGCACCGGATCGGCCATCGCCGCGACTTTGGCATTGCGACCGATCAAAAAGCCCAAGGGCATCGCCAACGCGACCGCCAGCAGAAATCCGGCGGCGAGTGTCGCAAGCGAGCCCAGCAACGCCAGCGGCAACACGCCCGAGGCGATGTCCGTGGCCAGCCGTACCAGCACGGCCGAGGGCGGCGCAAACACGACGCGCGAAATGTCCCGCACGGCCCATTCCCACAGCGCCAAACCCATGACGAGTGACAGGCCGGTGAGCGCGAGCGTATTCAGGCGACGCGTCATGCAGCCTCCGCCAAGGCATGCCGCAACAGGCGCAGCAGCGGCTGCACGTCGGGCAGGCGTTCGAGATCGTCGACGACCGCAATGACGGCGTCGGCATTGGCGGGTCCGAATACTGGCGCTGCCAGCGCGCGGAACTTGGCACGAATCTGCGCGCTGTCGGCCGCCGGAGGCTGCTCGGATTCCAGCGTCACGCGCTCGCCGCTCTCCATCGACACGATGATGCGGTGTGGCCAGCGCGCCGGGTACGCGGCATCGAGCGCGGGGTCGTGGCGAACGTACACGCGCTCGGCGAGCGCGCGCACGACGGCGTCCGGAGCCTCGAGCGCGTGCGGCACGATCGCCCGGTCGAGCAGCGCCAGCGCGGCGGCGAGCTGGTGACTCAGGATTGCCTCCTTTCGGTCGCGCGGCCGCGGGCGGTCCGACACTTCGGCGGAAGCGCGGAAAGTCACGATCTCGACCGACTCGATCCGCTGCGGGTCCAACTTGGCGGCGCGAAGTGCCGCCACGGGACCGTGCGTGAAACGACACGATGCAAACGGTTTCACTCTGGTGTCGGCGAATTCCCACCGCTTGCCGAGATCGGCAGTCAAGGCTGCCGCCGGACCGCCGCTCATCACCTTCAACACGCCCCAACGGCCGTCGAGCACGCCGCGCGGGCCTGCCACACCAGAGGCGGCGAATGCCGCCGCAGTGACGCCCAGTTCGGCACCGCGCGCGCCATTGAGCGCGGTGTCGAGCATCGAGCCGTCGTCCTGATATTGGCGCAGACCGATGGCGGCCTCGCCGGCGAGGCCCAACGCTGCAGTGGTGCGCGACGCATCGAACCCACCGGCACGCGCCGCGGCGGCAGCGGCGCCGAACGGCGTCGCGGTGCCGGTGCTATGAAAACCGGCGGCGTAATGCGCGGGGCCCAGTGCCGCCGACACCCGCGTTGCCGTTTCATAGCCCGCAAGCAGCGCCGCGAGGAACCTGCGCCCCGACGCTTGTGCCGTTTCCGCGCCGGCCAGCGCCGCCGCGACCACCGCACTTCCTGGATGCGAAGGACCTGCCTCGTGCGTGTCATCGAAGGTGTGGATGCGCGCGTGTAGCGCATTGAGAAACGCGGCTTTCGGTGCTGGCAATCGCATCGGCAGGCCGATCACCGCGGCTTCGGGATGGCCGCCCCAGCGCCGCACCACGCCGGCCACTTCGCTTGCCTGCGGGTCGGTCAAACCAGCGCAGGTTACACCGAGAGTGTCGAGCAAATGCTCCTTCACCTTCGCGATCAATGCCGGCTCGATATCATCGAGCTGCAATGACGCTACGAACGCACCCAGGCCCTCGCTCGCGCTCATTGGAGCACCATCGCCCGCCGCGCTCATGCCGCCTCCCGCTCGCCGCGGCGGGCGCTCGCGAGCGTCGCCATCAGATTGCCGTCGCGATCGATGATGGAGGAGCTTCCGGGACCGATCACGACGGTCGATTCCGGCTCCTCGATTACTGCGGGTCCGCGCAAACGCTTGCCTGCGCCCAACGCAAAGCGATCGTAGACCGCGCAATCGACATAGCGACCGGCCTCGGAGAAATAGACCGGGCGCGTCCCCTTGCGCGCGCTGCGGATACCGGACTCGATTGGCGCGATATTGAGCTCGGGCTTTGGACCGGCCACGGATACGCGCCAATGGACGAGCTCCACCGGCACGTCGGGATTGAGACGGTAATACCGCTTGCGATAAATGGCGACGAAATCCGCGCGGAGCTGCTGCAGGTGCGCGCGACTCAGGCGGCCCGTTGGCAGCGGCACCGGCAACGCATAGCTCTGACCGGCGAAACGCAACGCCGCCTCCCGCTTGACCACGCAATCCGCAGCGGGCACGCCGGCCGCACGGACGAGCTCGCGCGCGTCCGCCGTCAGCTCGGCGAGAACCGCGTTGGCGCGCGTGAGATCGACGGCATCGAGCGGACTCACATCCGCGCGAAGGCGTTCGAACGCCACGGGTGCCGCGAGAAAGCCCAACGCCGACATCACGCCGGCGCGCAGCGGATACATCACGCGCCTGATGCCGAGCGCCGCCGCGACTTGTGCCGCGTGCACCGGCCCTGCGCCTCCATACGCGAGCAGCACGTAGTCGCGCGCGTCCTTACCGCGTTCCAGGCAATGCACTTTCGCCGCGCGCGCCATGTTGTCGTTGACCACTGCATGAATTCCCCAGGCCGCTCGCGTCGGGCTGAGGCGAAGCGGCTCCGCCACATAACGCTGGATGGCCGCCGCTGCGCGCGCGCGGTCCAGGCGCATCGCGCCGCCCAGGAAGAAATCCGCATCGAGATAGCCGAGGATCAAATCCGCATCCGTCACGGTTGGTAGATCACCTCCCAACCCGTAGCAGGCGGGGCCGGGATTGGCGGCGGCGCTCTCCGGACCCACGCGCAACAGGCCGAGCTCGTCCACGCGCGCGATCGACCCGCCGCCGGCGCCGATCTCGATCATCTCGATCACCGGCACCTTCAACGGCAAGCCACTCCCCTTGGCGAAGCGGTGCACGCGCGCCACTTCAAACTGGTCGGCGCGTTCGGGCTCGCCACCGTCGATGACGCAGACTTTGGCGGTCGTCCCTCCGACGTCGAACGCAATCACGTCGGGCTCGCCGGCGCGCCGGCCCAGGAACGACGCGGCGAGCGCGCCACCCGCAGGACCCGATTCGACCAGGCGCACCGGATAGCGCAGCGCCGCCGTGCGTCCGATCGTGCCGGCATCCGACCCGATCAGCATCAGCTCGGCGGCGATTCCTGCGGCGCGCAACCCGTCGGCCAGCCGATCGAGATAGGAGCGGACCACCGGCTGCAAGTAGGCGTTGGCCACCGCCGTGCTGGCCCGCTCGTACTCGCGCAAGTCGGGCATCACATCCGAAGAGAGCGATACCGCGAGCTCGGGCCCCAGCGCGTGCAACACTGCGGCAAGTTGCCGTTCGTGATCGGGATTGCGAAAGCTGTGCAATAGGCATACGGCCACGGCCTGAACGTTCTCGGCCTTGAGCGCACGCACAATAGCGCCGACCTCGTCGATCGCCAATGGCTGGACGATCGCGCCATCCGCGGCGACGCGTTCGGTCACTTCGAATACGAGACGGCGCGGCACCAGCGGCTTCGGCACCTGAAGATCGATGTCGAAGATGTCGTAGCGGCTCTGGCGCGCGAGCTCCAGGATGTCGCGAAAACCGCGGGTGACGATAAGCGCGGTGAGCGCGCCGCGCCGTTCGATGAGTGCATTCGTCGCGAGCGTGGTGCCGTGCACCACCTTGCGTACCGCGGCACCGGGAACGCCATGACGCGCCAGCAGCTCGTGCACGCCGTGCAATACGCCGGCGGCGAGATCGTCGGTGCGGGTCAGCACCTTGCCAGTCATCACGCGACCGGTCGCTTGCTCCAGCAGCACGAAGTCGGTGAACGTGCCGCCGATGTCGACGCCGAGGATGCAGCCAGCCGGATTCGCGGGACGCGCCCGCGCGCTACTGCGCGACATCGTCGAGCCTCGGCGCGTGACCGTAATCGCGCATCGCCGCCTCATGTGGGACGAGGCCATCGGCGATGTCGAGTGCCAATGCCTGCCGGTCGCGCGTTGCGGGCGCGTACATCCCGCCCGAGCCCGGAACGTGCAGTGCCAGAACGTCGCCACGATTGAGCGTCAGCGGCAGCTTGTCCGGCACGGGTATCCCGTTGAGGTACAGACCTCCTGCACTGCCAGCTAGACCACCACGCAAGCCACGTGGTGCTGTCGCGAGTTTGCCGTGCTCGGCGCGCAGCGTGATCGGTGCGTCGGCCACCGATTGCAGTTCGTAGATTTGTCCGCAGCCGCCGCGAAAGCGGCCGGCGCCACCCGAATCCGGACGTAGGGCACACCGCCGCACGCGCAGAGGGAGTCCTTGCTCGAGCACCTCGACCGGAATATTCGACGAATTTGCCGGAAAGCTCATGCAGTGTAAGCCATCGCGGGCGGCCCGCGCGCCCATGCCGCCCATCACGAACATGAGATCGGAAAAAGCCGCGCCGCGGTCGTCGCGGCCCGCCATGTAGACCAGGAACTTGTTGCCCGATTCAGCCAGCATGTGATCGGGCACCGCGTCGGCGAGTGCATTGAGAATGGCGATCGGAATGTAATGGCCGCTGCTCGGCTTCATCTTCACCGGCGCGGGGAAGCGCGGATTGAGGAACGAGCCC
>Ga0066709_100005936_pt1 | contig 10203 bp, 7 predicted proteins | sample GraSoiAngelo_158_FD_79665 | JGI IMG/M metagenome (GOLD analysis project Ga0066709, IMG submission 79665) | Grasslands soil microbial communities from the Angelo Coastal Reserve, California, USA - 14_1009_16_30cm | ecosystem: Environmental > Terrestrial > Soil > Grasslands | place: USA... | reverse complement strand
TCTGTACTCCTTCGGATTGCTGCTGGCTGCGGGGTTTATGATGTCTATCCACTTCTGGCGTATCAGTCGTGATGGGGGCATCTCCGGTCCCCTATAGAAATTTGGGGGACGACGATGTTCATCAAAGAAATTATTAACACGCTCACTGCGCCATACGTCCTGATTACCGCGGCCGCAATCCTCTTGCTCACCTCGTTGAAGTATCCGCATAAGTTCTACACTAACCGGGTAGGGGCGATCGTGTTTGCTGGAATGTTTCTGTTCCTTGGCCTGAGCATACTCGATCCCAACTTCCGGTTGATCGTCACTAAGCCGGATAACGTGCCAATCGTCGGAATGCTCTTTCTGATCCCATTCTTCACGTGGTTCGCGATGCGTGAAGCTGTTCGAAACGACCAGCGCATCGCGGAAGGCAAGCCGCTCATCGAGCAGGAAGAAACGGCTGAGAAGGTTCTGACCTGGCCTGATTTGGTCTATACGGAACTCATTTGCATGGTCGTGCTGACGGTCCTGTTGATCGGATGGTCGATGGCACTTCAAGCGCCCTTGGAAGATCCTGCGAATCCCTCCAGCTCACCCAATCCATCGAAAGCGCCGTGGTATTTCCTTGGACTGCAGGAAATGCTCGTCTATTTCGATCCGTGGCTCGCCGGCGTCGTGTTTCCCGGCCTGATCTTTGTTGGTCTGATGGGCATTCCGTACATCGATACAAATCCAAAAGGAAATGGTTACTTCACGCTCAAAGAGCGGCGATGGGAGATCACGACATTCCTGTTTGGGTTTTTGATTCTGTGGATCCTTCTCGTGATTCTCGGCACGTTCTTGCGCGGTCCGAATTGGAATTTCTTTGGTCCTTATGAGTACTGGGACATCCATAAACTGGAAGCGCTCGTGAACGTGAATCTGTCGGAATACATCTGGGTGAAGGGTCTCGGAATGGGTTTGCCGAAGAATCCGTTGATCCGCGAGATGTTTGGGTTCCTCATAATTCTTGGGTATTTCTTGTTGCTGCCGCCGCTATTCGCCAAGAAGTGGTTCAAGGGCTTCTACGCGACGCTCGGACCGGTTCGTTTTCACGTCATGATGTTCTTGTTGCTATGCATGGCAGCGCTGCCGATCAAGATGGTGCTGCGGTGGTTGTTTAACCTGAAGTACATCATTGGCATTCCTGAGTACTTTTTCAATATTTGAGGACATAACTGGAATGGAGCAAGGCCTTGAGTAGTGAAACTCCCAACGAGGGCGGTCCCAAAAAGCCGCCAATACCGACACCGGCGAAAAAGCTTCCGGCGCTGAACATCGAAAGGCGCGGTGACCGCCTTTACCAAGTTATCTACCTCCACAAGTGGTTTGCGATTTCCAGCCTCTTGCTGTTCCTGTTCACGATTGCCATGGTGCTTGCGGATTATTCGCGCGAATGGAAAAGGTACCAGCGTGACTTCGTACGGCTCCAGATTCAAAAGACACGCAGTGACATCCAGCAGGTTTCGTCCTCTCTGGATCGCGCAAAGCTGCAGCAACTGGACCAACAACTGCAACAATCACGCGCTCAGCAACAGCAAAACGAAGCGCAGATCGAAAAAATCCAGAAGCAAGTGAGCGATCTGAACGCGAAGTTATACGCTGTGGATGAGAACTATCGTTTTTCGAAGGCTGTTTACGATAGTGATAAATACGGATACGAAGATGCTTCCGCACACAAAGCCTCCAATACGCAAAGACTCGGTGAGAAGCTGAAAGCCACCGAGAAGAGAATGAATGACTACAAGGGCCAGTTGGACCAGGTGACTCTGGACCTGCGCGCCGCCAACGCGGAACTGGACAAATACATCGGCCAGCGCGGTACGCTTCAAAAAGACCGCGAGGTCCTGTTGGCGGATTACACCAGACTCCAGACGCGACTGAACACGCTCAATCCAGGCGCCATCATCGTGTCTTTCCGAAATGCGCCGGTATTCGATTTCATGAATCCGTCGGAGCGCATCAATCAGGTCATTCTTAGCAACCTATATAATGACCAACCTTTTAAGGCCATCCCGAGAGTGGACCGCTGCACCACCTGCCATCTGGGAATCGACCAAAAGACGTATCAGGATGCGCCGCAGCCGTTCAAGACCCATCCCAACCTGGATATGTATCTCGCGTCCGGCTCACCGCACCCGCTCGAAACGTTCGGCTGCACGACTTGCCATGCAGGACTCGATCGGGCAACAAGTTTCCAGAACGCGGCGCATATGCCGCGAAGCGAAGATCAGCGAAAAGAGTGGCAAAAGAAATACGGGTGGCGCGAAGACGAGTTCATTCCTCAGCCTATGCTTCCGATGAACAGTATCGAAGCCGGGTGTTACAAGTGCCACAACGCAAGCTCGGAGGTCCCGAAGGCGGCTGCCTTCAATACTGGCCGCGACCTGATCCGCATTTACGGCTGCTTCGGCTGCCATAAAATTCCGGGTTACGAAAATATTCGTAAAGTCGGCCCGGATCTTTCGACAGTCTCCGGAAAGCTGACAAAAGAATGGGTGCGCAAGTGGCTCGCGAATCCGAAAGAGTTCAAGTCGCAAGCGCGGATGCCCCAATTCTGGTGGAACAGCAACAACAGCGGCAGTCCTTATTGGGACAAACGGAACGCAGCAGAGATCAATGCCATTGCGGAATTCCTGTGGGCAAACTCAAAGCCCAAGGAACTTCCAGCAGGACGTACGGGCGGCAATCCCGAAAAAGGCAAGCAGATTGTCGAGACCGTCGGCTGCTTCGGTTGCCATGCGATCGGTCCGATTCAGGAAGTGGCGAATCAAAGTCAGATTCGGCGGAGGCACGGCTATAACCTCGAGAACCAAGGCAGCAAGGTCCCCCAATCCTGGATCTACAACTGGGTGAAAGATCCCGCGCAGGTTTGGCCGGAGACAAAGATGCCGAGTCTCCGATTGACGGATGAGGAAGCGGCAGACGTTTCCGCTTACGTGGCGTCGCTGAAAAATCCGGAATGGGAGAAGAAGCCGCTTCCACAAATCGATCAAGCCGCGCTCGATGACGTCACCCTGGAACTGTTGCGAAACAATTCCACCGATATCGAAGCACGCGAAAAGCTCAAGGGCATGTCGGTCGAGCAAAAAAATCTATACGCGGGCGAGCGCCTCATCAGCCGTTATGGCTGCTTCGGATGCCACAATATTCCGAAATTTGAAAAAGCACAGCCGATCGGTACGGAACTCACCGAAGCGGGAAGTAAACTCATCTCGCAGCTTGATTTCGGATTCCTGCCGATCGAACACTCCCGGCGCGGCTGGTACGAGCAGAAGCTGAAAGATCCACGCATCTTCGATGTCGGGCGCGTCAAGCGGCCTGAAGAACTCTTGAAGATGCCGAACTTCCACTTCAGTGATAAGGAAGTCGACTCTATCTCGGGTGTGCTCGTCAGCTTGGTGAAAGATCCGGTCCCGCTCGAAATGCGTGACAAGACCACTCAAGCTATTGCCGATGGCCGGCAACTGCTGGCGGAAAAGAATTGCAGGGGATGCCATATCATCGAGGGCGCAGGTGGCGACATACGTCCGACAAAGGAACAAGCGCAGTGGCCGCCGAACCTCAATACTGAGGTCTTCAAAACTCAGCCCCTGTCGTTGCATCCTTTCTTGAAAGATCCTTCGATTGTGAAGCTGCGTCCCTGGCTCTCGGCGCGCATGCCCACGTTCCACTTCACGGAACAGCAAGCCGCGACGATTGAGCGGTACTTCTCGGCATTGGACAAAGTGGATTATCCGTTTATCAATACGGATGTCAACACGGATGCCGAAAGGCTCAAGGTAGGCGCCGAGCTGTTTACAAAGCTGCAATGCCAGAGCTGCCATCCGACGAGCAACGCGATTCCGCCGGGCAAATCGCCAGAAGATCTCGCGCCCAATTTGCAACTGGCACATGAACGACTACGACCCGATTGGGTGTTGCAGTGGGTTGCAGATCCACAAAAGATCTTCCCGGGAACCCGAATGCCGACATTCTTTCCGCCCAATGACAAGGGAGTGCCTGTGAGTCCATTTCCGGATATCCTCGGCGGCGATGTGAAGGCGCAGATCCAAGCGATCCGCGATCATCTGTTCATCACGGTCGGCGGTGGCAAGCGGGCGACCCGCAGCAGCAGCGTCACGAATTAACAATCGGGATCAGCCACAAAAAGACACAAGATTCACAAGAGCGTGGGGGGACCGGCCGGTAGTGAGTAGGCCGCGAAGCGGTGTACCAAAATCACCCGGACGGTGGGCCCGACGCTAAGAAATGGGTTGTGAATTTTGTGCCTTTTTGTGGCGATGATCCCATTTCCCGCAAAGCCTACGTGCTATATTTATAAGTTGTATTTTCCGTAGTTTTTCCAACTATTAACCTGGAGATCCTAACATGCATAGACGTGCTTTCTGTTTCTGCGCGCTCCTTCTCGTCTCGAGCCTGGTTGCCGCTTGCGGTGGAGGAGGAACGACCGAAAATAATCCACCTCCTCCTCCGGGCGGAGGACCTGCAGGTGGCAATACTTTCGACATCTCGAAGGCGAATTCAACCGTCAGTGGAAAGATCAGCTTCGAAGGAACGCCTCCTCCGAACGATAAGGTTCAGATGTCCTCCGATCCTTACTGCCAGCAGCACGCGGCGGATTACCCGACGGTCGAAACGGTGAAGGTCAGTGATGGCGGCCTGGAGAACGTGATCGTTTACGTAAATTCCGGCTTGCCTGCGGGCGTGAAGTACCAGACTCCGACTGATTCGAAGGAGATCAACCAAGAGAACTGCCACTACATTCCTCACGTCTTCACGATGATGACGAATCAACCATTGAAGGTGAAGAACAGTGACTCGACTCTCCACAACATTCACGCGTGGGCTGAAAAGAATCCGCAGTTCAACGTCGGACAGCCGGTGAAGAATATGGTTAACGAGACGAAGTTCTCGAATCCCGAAGTTCCACTACCGATCCGATGCGACGTTCATAAGTGGATGGGCGCTTTTGTCGGTGTGTTTGACCACCCGTTCCATACCGTTTCCATGAAGGGCGGGACCTTCGAGCTGAAGCTTCCTCCGGGCAATTACGAGATCACGGCCTGGCACGAGAAATACGGCAAAAAGACGATGATGGTCCAAGTCGGCGACAACGATAAGAAGGAAGTCAATTTCACGTTCAGCGCGAACGACAAAGGCACCGCGGATTAAGTATGCGCACCGCGGAGCGGTGCAAGGAGATTAGCCAGGGGTACGCGTTCTTTACCCCTGGTAGTGCAATATACCAACGATCGCACTCCGGCGGGGGTGCGAGGAGTCCTCGACACCTTTTCAGGGTGCGGGCTCCAGAGCGTCAACGTATTCCAGGGGTACGCAAAAAACGCGTACCCTTGGCTAATTTCCCAGCACCGCTCCGCGGTGCGAAAATGTCAAAACTCCACGCCGCTCCGCGGCTGGAAATCATCCATGCGCGACGAAAATATTGCTCTCCACCGATTCGCCGTGTTCACAGCGTGCTGCACCGCGCTTCTCATCTTCGTGGGCGGCTTGGTGACGAGTACCCAATCCGGCCTTAGCGTGCCGGATTGGCCTACCACGTACGGTCGGAACATGTTTGCATTTCCGTATTCAAAATGGGTGGGGGGAATCTTCTATGAACATGGCCACCGGCTGCTGGCTTCCTTCGTCGGCTTTCTCACCGTGATTCTGACGATTTGGATGTGGGCAAAGGAAAGGCGCCGATGGGTGCGATGGCTTAGCACCGCAGCACTGGGTGCCGTCATACTTCAAGGCGTGCTCGGCGGGCTAACCGTCATTTTCCTTCTGCCTGCCTGGATCTCAACCGTGCACGCGTGCCTTGCGCAAACGTTCTTTTGCACCGTAATCGCTCTCGCCGTGTTCACGTCGCCGCGCTGGAAGCGTGGTTTACCTCTGGTGAAATCTCGGGCCGAAAGCATTCCATTGCAGACGTTGTGCGCAGTCACAACGGCCGCCGTGTACGCGCAGCTGATTCTTGGCGCGCTAATGCGACATACGAACGCAGGTCTGGCGATTCCGGACTTTCCGCTCGCCTTGGGGCATGTCATTCCGCCATTCACTTCGAATAAGATCGTCATTCATTTTGCACATCGTGTTGGAGCGGTTGTCGTCGCTACCATGATTGTGTGGACATTTTCTCGCATCGCGCGCTCGTACTCGGATCATCGGTTGCTGTTTCGGCCCGCACTGACGATGCTCGTTCTTGTAGGCATTCAACTCATACTGGGCGCGATCACAGTCTGGACAGCGAAGGCCGTCATACCAACGACCGCGCACGTTCTCACAGGAGCGCTGGTGCTCGGCACGTCTTTTTTGCTGACCCTTAGGGCTTATGCGATGGTAGTCGTGAGCGTATCCGCCGAGTATAGAGGCGCTCTATGAGCCTTCAACAACCGGCAATCTCGGATTTTGTTGAGCTCACCAAGCCCCGAATCACCTTCCTCGTTCTAATTACGACGGTCGTTGGCTTCTACATGGCATCTCGAGATCGGTTCAACCTCTTGCTGCTACTTCACACAGTCCTCGGCACGGGCCTCGTCGCGAGCGGTGCGAGCGCACTCAATCAATATTTCGAACGCGATCTGGATTCGCGCATGCTGCGCACGAGAAACCGGCCGCTGCCGGATGGTCGTCTGTTCGCGAATGACGCGCTTATTTTCTCGTCCGTTGTGTCCGCGCTCGGCATTGCATACCTGATGGTTTTCGTGAATGGCCTTACGGCGGCGCTCGGTGTGGCGACCTTGGCTGGATATATTCTTGTGTACACGCCGCTCAAAACGCGAACAAAGCTGTGCACGCTGATCGGAGCATTTCCCGGCGCTGCTCCTCCGGTCATGGGATGGACTGCGGCACGCGGCGAAATCGACGCTGTCGCTCTATCGCTGTTCGCAATCTTGTTTCTATGGCAGATGCCTCACTTCTTCGCGATAGCATGGATCTTCACGGACGATTACGGCCGCGCCGGCTTCTCAATTCACACCAGCGGCGAAAGCACAGGACGGCAAATCATCTTCTACTGTTGCGCGCTCATTCCAGTGAGCGTACTGCCGACATTCTTCGGATTGACAGGCATGACATATCTGTTCGGCGCAATTTTGCTGGGCTTCGTCTATTTGGGCTATGGCATCGCTGTGGCATTGTTCCGCTCGAACATGTACGCGCATCGGCTGCTCCGAATTTCGGTCCTGTATCTGCCGGCTCTCCTCGTCCTGATGATGATTGACAAGATGTAGTATGAAGAACTTTATAATCACCGCGCTTAGCCTGTGTCTCTCTGTCTCTGTGGTTGTCTCCGGCTGCAAGCGCGAGCAGGAACTAACCAGGTTCTACCCTCTTCCGGATTTTTCCCTCATCGATCAAACGAACAGGACCGTAACGCTTGCTGATCTCGAGAACAAAGTGTGGGTAGCGGACTTCATCTTCACGAACTGCGGCGGAACATGCCCCATGATGACCGACAAAATGCGAAAGCTGCAGGACACGGTGCCCAAAGAAATCCGCCTGGTGTCGTTTACGGTCGACCCCGGTCGAGATACGCCGAAAGCTCTAGCTGTGTATGCTGCGGAACATGGCGCCAGCGCGGATCGGTGGTTGTTCCTCACGGGAGATAAACAGTCGTTATACGAGCTTTGTATGAACGGCTTCAAACTTCCGGTTGATGATTCAGGCGGAACTGCTACCGAGCCGATCACGCACAGCACCCGCTTTGTGTTGGTGGACAAGCGAGGCGAGATCCGCGGCTACTATAGCGGAACGGAAGAAGAAGATTTGAAGCGACTGGCTTCCGACGCAAAAAAACTTCTATGATCGGCATCGCAGATCTGGCGACAGTCAATGCCGGCCTGAACGCTACCGCCGCCGTCCTCATCGGCACTGGGTTCTACTTCATTAAGCAAAAAAATATCCAGGCTCATAAAGCATGCATGCTTGCGGCGATGGTGGTGTCTGCGCTGTTCCTCACGTCCTATCTGGTTTACCACTACAACGTCGGCAGCGTGCGATTCACGAAGCAGGGCTGGATGCGGGACGTCTATTTTCCGCTGCTGATCACGCATACCGTTTTAGCGGCTGTCGTCCTGCCTATGGTATTGAGGACCGGCTTTCTTGCAGCGACGGGCCGGTTCGGCAAACACGTCCGCATCGCCCGTTGGACGTTTCCAGTCTGGATGTACGTGTCCGTTACGGGCGTGATCGTTTACGTGATGCTGTGTAGACTGTAGGGGCGGTCTACAGCCCAACGCACCGCGAAGCGGTGCTGGGAAATTAGCCAGGGGTACGCGTTTTTTGCGTACCCCTGGAATACGTCGACAACTCTGGAATCCGCACCCTGAAAGGGTGTCGCGGACTCCTCGCACCCCTGCCGGCGTGCGCGTGGTGTGTTAGCGCGGGAGATAGATCCCGTTGAACAACAGCTTGTAGGTGCCGTGCGGCTGTGAGCGGAAAAGGATCTCCGGACCGTAGAGGACCAGCTTACCCTTGCCTACGTTCAGCTCGACAACGGCAGCGGCACCCTCGAGAACTTTTTGACCCCATGCCCAACCGCTGCGCAAGGGCTCGGCGGAATCGTACCAGGCGATAACATTGCCGCCCGACTTCAGGCGAAATGCGGGGCTGTTATCGAAGAAGAAGTCCGCGTGTTCGGGCATGCCGTATCCCAACGGGTTGGCATTCTCGACTCGTGCCTGTAGCAGCGAACCAGGCACATAGAAATCGCGCCGAGTGAGATTTTCGAGTGCGTTGGTGAATGGCAAATCGAGTTGATATGCCAGTTTGGTCGACTTGCCTATCGCTAGGATTGTTCCGCCATCCTCCAGAAATGTTTTCAGCTGCGGGACCGGTGTTGTTGTCGCATCATCGACCAGGATGAGCACATTGAATTTTTGTGCCAGGTTTGTCTTTTCGAGAGCCTCGGGCAACAGGACCGTGTAGGGGAACTCGAATTTTTCCAGAACGTATCGTGTCCAGCCTGAGGCGACAGAGCCGCCCGGCCGGTCCCATAACGCAATCCGCGGCTGCTGCAATTTGAAGGCTTCTGCCTGAGGCATTGCGGCGACCGCATCAAAAGACAATCCGATTTCTTGTGCCAGTCTCTGAAGCTTTCGGAGCGTGCCGGCTTTGGCCGGAATGAATTGCTCTCCAGCAGGATACGTTTTCCCATTGGCCGAGAACGAACTCTTGAACCAATACACCTCCTCGTTATTTTCGAGCATCCGATTGACAGCAATAAAAGAATCGTTGACCTCATGACTCAGCAGGTAACCGGCCGGGTTTGCAACATCGGTAATCTTGCCGGCAGGCGGTTTGATTTCCTGCCGGAGTACCTCGAAGGGTCCGTCGAAGCCGTCCAGAATCCGGGCAAACTTCACACCCATTTGAAAAGCCAGTGTCCAGCCCGCGATATCGTACGGCGGAGTCGGCGCCGCGCCTGGGTAGGCAAAATCATCCGGATGATCTTGTGGCTCGAACATATCGAGCACCTGTGGACGAAACGCCTGCGCGGTTTTCACAACATACGATCCGGCCGGATAAATCTTACCGTCGAGGTTCAATGGCGCAGTTGCGCGGAGCACGGTCACGCCGTTCTTGATAAGCGCATTGGCGAACTTCGTTGCCGTCAGAAAATCGGGCTGGTCCGCCGGAATGACGTAACCTCGCGCATCGCGCGCTGCGGGCGTACGTAATTCATCGCGTGTTTTGGCAGTTCTCAGCCGCCGCGGCGTCACTGTCCAGGTATCGCGGCTGCCGCGCTCGATTGAATTCCGGCCCATCCGATAAATGTCGAACAGTATCCGGTCTTTATTACGTGACGCGTAGTCGAGAACAGCGCGATTGGCAGTGATCGAATACTCGATGGACTGGCGGAAACGCCACTTTTGCTGAGGATCAATGGGAAAAGGTGTATCGGTTTTCGGCAGAGCTTTATCCGGTACGAATGGAATATCGATTGGTGTCGGACTACCGATAGTTTCAGTCAGCAATCCAATTTGGTTGTGAAAATACGGGCTCGTCCGGAGGCCGCCGTTCCACCACGTCGAATAATTCGCGCCGGAACGCGATGTCACACCCGGCTTGCCTTCCACGACGAAACGGCTGTGCATGGCCGCGCCGACTTCGTCCAGCAGCGTGATGGCCATTGGATCCAAGAAGTAATTAAATGGATCGCGGAAAGGCGGCGAGAAC
>Ga0066709_100005935_pt1 | contig 10203 bp, 5 predicted proteins | sample GraSoiAngelo_158_FD_79665 | JGI IMG/M metagenome (GOLD analysis project Ga0066709, IMG submission 79665) | Grasslands soil microbial communities from the Angelo Coastal Reserve, California, USA - 14_1009_16_30cm | ecosystem: Environmental > Terrestrial > Soil > Grasslands | place: USA... | reverse complement strand
TCACCAGATTCCGCACGCGCTTTTGACGGAGGGCTGGCGTCCCGTTCACGCAGCCTAGTCTCTAGCGGTTTTTCGTCTTGATCCACTGATCCTTCCATTTGGCGCGCAGGCCGGCGCGGTCCACTTCCTTCCCGCGAAGATAGACCCTGTTGATCCGGCGCACGTTCGAGATCTTCTCGAGCGGGTTGGCGTCGAGGACGATGAAGTCGGCGCTCTTGCCGGCGGCGACCATCCCGAGCCGATCGAGCCGCAGAACTCTTGCCGATTCGCGCGTCGCCGCGACAATCGTCTCCATCGGCGTGAAGCCGGCGGACGCCATGTTGTCGAACTCGAGCAGCGTCATCATCCCGATCCAGCGATTGCCGTCGCCGGCCGTGTCGCTGCCCAGCACCTGCCGCACGCCAGCCGCGTGCAGTTTTCTCGCGTTGACGATGTCCCAGACCTGCGCGCCGGTCGAGACGCGAGCCGTTCCACTTCCCGCGCCGGCACCCTGACGGCCGAGAGCGGCTTTTCTGTCGGCGTACATCTGCGCGCGCGTCCTCACGAGCGCCGGGGCGATCGTCTCGCCGACGAGCGGATCGTCGAACCATTCAGGCGTTCCGTTCTCGCGGATCAGCGAGGTGCGGTTGATCCCGCCGAGATTGGGCGTGATCCAGATGTCGTGCTGCTTCGCGAGATCGATGTACTCGTCATCGACCTCCCGATCGCGAACGCTGTGCAGGAACCCCTCGACGCCGGCGCGGATCATCCCCTTGGCGTCTTCGAGATCGAAGACGTGTCCGATCACGCGCAGGTTGTGCTCATGTGCCTCATCGGTCGCCGCCTCATAGATGTCGCGCGTCATCTTCTTCTGCGTGCCGTTGCGGTCGTCGACCCACAGCTTCACGAAATCGGGCTCGTGCGGCGCGAGATCGCGGACGGCCTGTCGCGCTTCTTCCGGCGTCGTCACGGCATACGGCACGTCGTTCCGCGACGGATCGGAGGGTCCCGAGCCGGGCCACGCCAGGCCGCGACCAACCGTCCGAATGATTGCCGCGTTCGGAATCCGCTCGTGCCGCAGCTGGTACGCCAGATCGCCCGTGTCGGTACCGGTGCTGATCGTCGCGGCGACACCGTGGTACGCGTAGCGCTGAAGATGATCGATGTAGTTCTCGCGCGTGAAGTTGGCCTTCGACAGTTTTCCCGTGGCGGCATCGAGGAATCCGAGATGGCCGTGCGCGTCGACGATGGCCGGCATCACGGTCTTTCCGGTGAGATCGATCCGCACTGCGCCCGCGGGCACTTGAATCGCGCCTTTCCTGCCGACCGCGGTGAACGTGTCGTTGGCGACGATGAACGCCGAGTTCTCGATCGGGGCGCTGCCGTCAGCCGTGATGAGTCGCGCGCCCTCGAACACCGTGACGCCTGTCGCCGATCCGACTTGCGTGGCGATCTCGGTGGAAGATGCGACGAGCAACACCGCGCTCGAGGCAAGAGCGGCGAACGGTAGACAAGCACGTTTCCTCGACGCCATATGGCCTCGCTTCGAATCTACCAGCACGAGGGCACGAAGGGCATGCTCCTGGACCGTGACGCGCTCAGCTCCTCGTACACCCTCTGCACGTCGGCCTTCGCGTTCGCCATGTCGTAGTCCTTGTACTTGTCCGGCAGCCGCAGGTTGCGCGCGGCTTCGTCCGCGTTCCTGCCCGCCTTCTGAGCGGCTTCTGCCGCCGCGACGAACGTTCGGGTGAACTCCGCATACTCCTGGAGGTCGGGCCACTTCATCATCGGATTCGAACGGACGAACGTCACGTCGCGGCCTGACCCGTGCTGCGTCGTGCTATGCCCGGTGATCACCGTGTCCACGTCCTTGATCGTCGCCAGGGCTTTCGCAAGGGTCTGCGGGTACGCGAGGGCGCTGCCGCCGTTGTTCGCGTCGACGAGCGGCGCCCATTTCCGCGCGAACAGATCGCCCATGACGGCCGACCGCAGCGCCGGGAACACGATCACGGTGTCGCCGTCGGTATGACCGCGGCCGAAGTAGTACAGCTCGATCCGGTCGTTGCCTCCGAGGAGCGAAAGCCGATCCTTGAACGTGCGCTTTGGAAGGAACGCGGCGTTGTCGCCCTGGAATTGACTCATGCGAGCCATGTTCGTCCGGGTGTTTTCGTGCGCCACGAACTCCACGGTGCGCGGGAACTCGCCGTTGCTGCCGGTGTGATCGCCGTGCGTGTGCGTGTTGATGATCGTCGTCACCGGCCTGCTGGTCACCGATTTGACCTGCGCCAGGATCGTGTTGCCGAACCCGGGGTACTTCGTGTCGATCAGGACGACGCCGCCTTCGGCAACGAACACCGTCGTCACGCCGCTGACGCCGCCCTCGGTCGGGCTCGCGCGGCCGCCGGTGACGATGAAGAGGTTGTCCCTGACCTTTTCCAGCCGGATGTCGATGGGGCTCTGCTGCGCGCCGACGACCGCGATCGTGAGCGCGGCGATCGCCACCAGAACACCGAGTGTCGTCCACCGTCTCATGGCCTCACCGCCTGTCGCAGGAAAAAGGAATATGGATCCGAACGAGTGTGCTGGATTATACGGCGGAGACAATACCGAAATGCAGAGACACGCCTGGAATCAGCTCCGTTTCGGCGCAGCAGATCCGAACGCGCCGTGGAGCCGCGGCCCGTCAGCGCCTGAGCGCTACGTCGCGCACAACCCCGCCGCGTGGACGCCGCAGTTCGAGAACTACGCACGGATCCGCTATTCGTGGACGGGCTCGGCCAGTAGTCTCGAGACGCGCGCGCGCCGGCCTAATCCAAGACCGCGTCGAAGAATGAGCCCTCCACCGCGGAGAACACGAAGGGCACGGAGGAACGGACTCTAATGGTTATAATGGCGCCCGAAGCCGTTACGGCGAGGAGGGAACGATGAATTCCGGGTGGCGAAGAAACTCGAGCTTGCTCGGCGTTGTCGTCGTTGCTGCCGCGGCCACGATGACGCAGGCGGCAGTGCGCGCGCAGGATTCATCGGCCGCCGCCGGCGACCGTCAGGTGACGTTCACCAGGGACGTCGCGCCGATTCTGCAGCGCTCGTGCCAGACCTGTCACCGGCCCGGCATGATGGCGCCGATGTCGCTGCTGACGTATCAGGAAGCGCGGCCGTGGGCGCGATCGATCAAGGCGAAGGTCTCGAACCGCGAGATGCCGCCGTGGTTCATCGACAAGCACGTCGGCATCCAGAAGTACAAGAACGATCCGTCGCTCTCCGAGGCGGAGATTCAAACGATCGTCAAATGGGTCGACCAGGGCGCGCCCCAGGGCAACGCCGCCGACATGCCGCCGGCGCGCAACTTCGGCGAACTCGAGGCGTGGCACATCCAGCCGACCGTCATCGTCAAGATGCCGAAGCCGTACATGCTGAAGGCCCACGGTCCCGACGAGTTCATCGACGTGACGATCGATCCCGGGTTCAAGGAAGACATGTACGTGACGGCGATCGAGACGCGGCCGATCCACATGAGCGCGTACAAAGTGATTCATCACGCCACGACGAACGTCATCGAGGACGAAGATGATCCGACCGGCTTCTTCCTGAACGAGTACGCGATCGGCAAAGCCGCCGATGTCTTCCCGCCCGATTCGGGACGTTTGATCAGGGCCGGATCGAGGATCAATTTCAACCTGCACATGACGCCGGACGGTGAAGAAACGCCGGTCGACGTTCAGCTCGGGCTGACGGTGATGCCGAAGCGCCAGGTGCCGAAGTACGTCGCGTTCACGCAGCACATGGGCGACGTCACCGACCTCGATATTCCCGCCGGCCAGGTCGTGCGCAACGACGGCTACTTCCGGCTGCCGAAGCCGGCGCTGATTTCGGCGTTCCAGCCGCACATGCACATGCGCGGCAAGGCGCAGTGCATCGAGGCCATCTATCCGGATATTCGCGCCGATTCGGCGCGGCCCGGACCGGCGCGCACCGAAATGCTCACGTGCGTCAGCAATTTCAACTTCGACTGGAGCGTGACCTATCCGTACGCCGACGATGTCGCGCCGCTGCTGCCGGAAGGCACGATCATCCACATCATCTCGTGGCACGACAACACGAGCGCCAACAGGACCAATCCCGATCCGAACACGTGGGTCGGTCAGGGACCGCGCTCGATCGACGACATGAGCTTCGCGTGGGTGAGCCTCACGTATCTCGAGAAGGGCGATTTCGATCAGCGCGTGTCCGACCGTCAAAAAGCAAAGGCGAGAACACAGACGCAGGATCGGTAAACGCCAACGGTGGATTGCAGAGTTGATGTGCGGCGGCCCGCGCCACACCTGTAAGGCCCGCGCCACAGAGGGTCCCATGATGAGACGCGTCGGCGGCGTCATTTGTACTGCGACGGCGGCGCTCGCCGTCGCGGCGCATCTCGTGCAGGCGCAGATTCCGCCCACCTACATTCCGGATATCAGGTTCGCGAGCGGCCGAAGCGTGGTTCCGTATCTCGAAGGGTGGATCAGGAATCCCGACGAGACGTTCGACTTCGTGTTCGGCTACCTGAATCGCAATACGGAAGAAGAGCTCGTGATCCCACCGGGGCCCGACAACTCGGTGATGCCTGACGGTCCCGACAGAGGACAGCCGACCTACTTCGCGCCGCGTCGGCAGCCGCGGATTTTCCGCGTCCGCGTCCCGAAGGATTGGGGCGACAAGGCGATTACGTGGTCGATTACGGCGAACGGCGCCACCGAGAAGGTCGTGTCGAAGCTGCTGCCGGCGGAAGAGATCAACGAACACATCATGATCGCCAACGGCAACAACACGATGCGGTTCGGCGAAGAGGATCTCAACAAGCCGCCGACGCTCGCCGTCGCGCCGATTGGCGAGGCGACCGCCGGCGCCCCCGTCAGCCTGACGGCAAATGTCACCGACGACGGTCTGCCGAAGCCGCGCGCGCCGGTGGCGCCGCGCCCCACCGAGCCGACTTCCCGCTTTCAGTCGCAGCGCAACACCTCATCGAACCCGAACGCGATGATCGGATTACGCCTGACGTGGGTCGCGTATCGCGGGCCGGGGAAGGTGACATTCGAGACCAATCCTGTTCGGGTCGTCGGCGACAAGACGACGACGACGGCGCGCTTTGCGGCGCCCGGAACCTACACGCTGGTCGCCCTGGCCAGCGACGGCAGGCTCTCGACGAGAAAAGACGTCACCGTCACGGTGAAGTGACGCTCGGGTGTCCGAACGCCACATCCGGAAATGAGTTCCCGGCGAGCGTCGCTCGGATCGCACCTCCTGTCCGGCCTGCTCTGTGCCGGACTTGCCGCGATCGCGCGACGCGCCGATGCTGCGGCGCCGATGACGTTCGCGAAGGACGTGGCACCGATTCTCTTCGAGCACTGCGCGTCGTGCCATCATCGCGGCGACATCGGCGGCTTCAGCCTCGTGGCGTACGAAGACGTCAGACCGCGCGCCGCCGCGATCGCGCGCGCCACGCGCAGCCGCGCGATGCCGCCGTGGAAACCGGAGCCGGGCCGCGGCGAGTTCGCCGGCGCGCGGCGTCTGACCGATCAACAGATAGACATCATCCAAAGATGGGTCGCCGACGGAGCGATCGAAGGCGACCGGCGCGATCTTCCGCCGCCCCCGCAACCGGCTGACGGCTGGCGGCTGGGTGTGCCCGACCTGATCGTCACGCTTCGAGATCCGTACGTGGTGCAAGCCGGCGGCGCCGACGCGCTTCGAAATTTCGTCATCCCGCTCCCGATCGATCGCGTGCGGTACGTCAGCGGGATCGAATTCCGTCCCGGCAACGCTGCCGTCGTTCACCATGCGAACCTGCGCATCGATCGGACCTCTTCGTCCCGCGCGCTCGATGAGGCCGATCCGCTGCCGGGATTCGACGGCCGGCTGATGACCGGCGAGTTCCCGGACGGGCACTTTCTCGGATGGACGCCCGGGCAGCTGCCCCCGCTGCTCGCGCCGGGGATGGCGTGGCGGCTCGATCCGACGAGCGATCTCGTGATGCAGCTGCATCTGCACCCTGCCGATACGCCGCAGGCGGTTCAGCCGAGCATCGGATTCTTCTTCAGCGATCAGGCGCCGCAGCGGACGCCGGTGATGCTGCGGCTCGGCCGCGAGAACATCGACATCGCCGCTGCCGACAGCCATTACGAGATCAACGACGAATACGTGTTGCCGGTCGACGTCGACGTCTACGGCGTGCAGCCGCACGCGCACTACCGCGCGCGATCCGTAGAAGGAACCGCGACGCTGCCCGACGGCACGCGGAAATGGCTCATCTCGATTCCCGACTGGGATTTCAACTGGCAGGACGTGTACCGGTACGTCGAGCCGGTGTCGCTTCCGCGCGGCACGACGCTGAGGATGCGCTACACCTACGACAATTCAGCGGCGAACCGGCGCAATCCCGATCGGCCGCCGAAGCGCGTGCGATGGGGCCAGAACAGCGACGACGAGATGGGCGATTTGTGGCTGCAGGTGCTGCCGCGCTCCGACGCCGACCGCGTCCGGCTGCGCGGCGACTTCGGTCCGAAGGTGATGGCCGAGGATGCGGTTGGCTACGAATCGATGCTTGCGGCCGATCCCGACAGCGCGCGGCTTCACGAGGCGGCGGCGGCGATCTACCTGTCGCTGGGACGGACCGATCGTGCGATGGCGCACCTCGACGCCGCGCTGCGGCTCGATCCGCAATCGGTCGAGGCGAACTACAACGTCGGCCTCGCGCTGGCGGCCGAGCGTCGACTCGCCGAGTCGGCCGAGCATTTTACGCGCGCGCTCGCGCTGCAGCCCGATCACGTGGCGGCGCGGGTCAATCTCGGAGCCGTCCTCCGAGCGCAGGGACGATTCGACGAGTCGATCGAACAGCTGCGGGCGGCGCTGAAGATCGACGCGTCGAACGCGGCGGCGCGCACGAATCTCGCCGGCGCGCTCGTGTCACGAGGACAGGTGCGCGACGCGATGGCCGAATACCGATCCGCGCTGGCGACGAGGCCCGATCTGATCGAGCCGCTCACGAGCCTCGCGTGGATTCTGGCGACGTCGCCCGACGCCGCGATTCGCAGGCCCGCTGAAGCGGTGCAACTCGCCGAACGTGCGGCCGCCCTGACGAACCGCGCCGACCTGAGAGCGCTCGACACCCTCGCGGCGGCGCACGCGGCTGCGGGAGACTTCCGGCGCGCGGTCGAGATCGCGGAATCGGCGCTGCAGATCGCGGCCCATCGCGGGAGGAGCGACGATGCCTCGCTCGTCCGGGCGCGCGCCGATCTCTACCGGCATCACCGTCCGTATCGCGACTCCATGCTCGTCGAGCGATAGCATTTTGCCCATCCTATTTCTCGCCGCCTACGCGTGCTCCGGGCTGGCGAGCCTCATTTATGAAGTCGCCTGGACGCGGCTCCTCACGCTCTACATGGGGCACGGCCTCGCGGCCGCGAGCACGGTCGTCGCGGCGTTCATGGGTGGACTGGCCGCCGGATCGTTTCTCGGCGGCCGCGTCGCGCCGCGGCTGACGCCGGCTCGGACCCTTTACACGTACATCGCGCTCGAGTTGACGGTCGCCGCGATCGCGATCGTCGTTCCATACGAGCTCGCGGCGCTGACGCCGCTGCTCGTCTGGTCCTACCGAAACGGCGCCGCCGGTTTTCTCTTTTCATCGATCCGACTCGTGTCGTGCCTCACGCTGATGTTCGTTCCGGCGCTGGCGCTCGGCGCCACGTTTCCGATCGCGGTGCGGTGGTTCGTGCGCTCGGGCGAGGCCGGGCGGGGCGGCGGCGCACTGTACGCAGCGAACACGGTCGGCGCTGCCGCCGGCGCGCTGGCGGCGGGCTTCGTCCTGATTCCAGCGATCGGCGTGCGAGCGACGACGTTCGTCGGCATTGCGGCAGCCGGCGTCGCGTGTGCCGCCGCGCTGGTGATCGTCCGTCGCGGCGATCGGGTCGAGCGGCCCCTTCAGGGCCGCCGACGCGGGCCTGAAAGGCGCGCGCCACCGCCTGAAAGGCCCGCGCCACAGCAGGCGCGATCTCCGTCATGGCTGCCGGCGGCCGCGCTCGGCATCTCGGGGTTCGCGGCGTTGATGTACGAAATCGCCTGGACGCGCGCGCTGGCGCTCGTCGTCGGACCGACGACGTACGCGTTCTCCGCGACGGTGACGGCGCTCGTTGCGGGCACGGCCATCGGATCGACGTTGGGCGCCGTATTTTCGGCTCGCACGCGCCGGCCGGCCGTCGCGTTGTCGCTCGTGCTCGCGCTCGCGTCGATTGCGATGATCTGGAGCGGCGCGCTGATCGGCGGATACGTTCCGCGTCTCATCGCCCGGTCGCTCGCGCGATCGAGCGCGTTCAACCAGTCGCTTCCTGAACACACGCTGCTCGCCGCGGCGCTGCTTCTGCCGGCCGCCGTGTGTCTCGGCGCGGCATTTCCGCTGGCGTTCGACATGGCCGGCGGCGGCCACGGCTCGTCGGCACGGTCCATCAGCGTCGTCTACGCGGTCAACACCGTCGCGGCGGTCGGCGGATCGCTGGCGGCCGGCTTCATCGCAATCCCCGCGATTGGTCTTCAGCACACCTTTCGCGCCGTGAGCCTCCTGGTGGTGATTGCCGCCGGCGTCGTGGTCGTGTGGGGCCGAATCCCGGGACGCGCGCGCGTCGCGAGCCTCGCGCCGATTGCGATCGCGCTTGCGCTCGTCGTGTGGATGCCGTCGTGGGATCGCGAGCTGCTGGCGAGCGGCGTCTACAAGTACGCGCAGTACGTCGACCGCGACCTCGACCTCGAATCGGCGCTCAAGAGCGGAACGCTGGTCTACTATCGCGACGGCGCCGTATCGACCGTGTCGTTGAAGCGGCTGACCGGAACGCTGTCGATGTCGGTCGACGGAAAAGTCGACGCGTCGAACGGCGGCGACATGCTGACGCAGAAGATGCTCGCGCATCTGCCGCTGCTGCTGCACGCGAAGCCGCGCGACGTGTGCATCATCGGCCTCGGCAGCGGCGTCACGCTCGGCGCGGCGCTGACGCATCCGGTTTCGCGAGCGGACGTCATCGAGATCTCTCCCGAAGTCGTCGACGCGTCGCGCTATTTCGCGGCGGACAACCGGCAGGCGCTGGACGATCCGCGTACCCGCCTGATCGTCGGCGACGGCCGTTCGCATCTGCTGCTGTCGTCGCAGCAGTACGACGTCATCGTCTCCGAGCCCTCGAATCCGTGGATGGCGGGCGTCGCGGCGCTCTTCACGCGCGAGTTCTTCACCGCCGTCCGCCGGCGGCTGGCGCCTGGCGGCATCGTCTGCCAGTGGGCGCACACGTACGACATCAGCGAAGCCGATTTCCGATCGATTCTGGCGACGTTCCTGGCGGTCTTCCCCGGCGCAACCGCGTGGCTCGTGGGCGACAGCGACGTTCTGCTGGTCGCGTCGACCAGTCCGATCGACGATCTGCTGGCGAACGTCGCACGTGGCTGGCAGCGGTCCGGTGTGGCGGCCGGTCTGAGCGCGCAGTCGGTGCTGGAACCGTTCGAGATCCTGTCGCTCTTCGCGGCCGGCCCCGCCGAAATGTCGCGGTTTGCCGCGGGCGCCGCCGTCCAGACCGACGATCGCACGGCGCTCGAATTCTCCGGGCCGCGCGCGGTCGCGAGCCGCACGTCGCGCGACAACGCGTCGGCGTTGTGGCAGGCCGTCGACGAGAAAGCGGCGCCGGCTGCGATTCGGCAAGCCCGGGAAGCGGCGACGGCGCCGGAGTGGCGGAATCGCGGCGCGATGCTCCTTGCGGCGAACGATTACGGCAACGCCTTTGACGCCTATCTGAGCAGCCTGACCCGCGAGGCGACCGATGCGGCGTCGCTCGACGGCTTCGTGCGCACGTCAATCGCCGCCCATGCCGAGGAGCGAGCGCTGACGCTGCTCGAATCGTGGGCCGGCACGCACCCGCGTGATCCGTCGATCCGGATCGCCATGTCCAGGCTGCTGGCTGCGACAGGCGCACTCGATCGAGCAATCGACATTGCCGCCGAAGCGTGCCGCATCGCGCCGGGGACGCCGGCTGCGCTCGAGCAACTGGCGTCGATCCTCGCCGACGTCGGCGACGTCGAACGGCTCGACCCGGTCGTGGCGGAGCTTCAGCGGGCGGCGCCGCTTCGCGCAGCCACCGAGTACTACGCGGGCGCGGCCAGATATCTGCGCCGTGATCTGCCGGCGGCTCTCGGCCTGGTGCGACAAGCGACGAC
>Ga0066709_100005933_pt1 | contig 10205 bp, 8 predicted proteins | sample GraSoiAngelo_158_FD_79665 | JGI IMG/M metagenome (GOLD analysis project Ga0066709, IMG submission 79665) | Grasslands soil microbial communities from the Angelo Coastal Reserve, California, USA - 14_1009_16_30cm | ecosystem: Environmental > Terrestrial > Soil > Grasslands | place: USA... | reverse complement strand
GTTACAGGGTGCGCGAAATACATTGGCGACTATGGGAGCGATTTGTACGCGCTGAATGCGAAAACAGGTGCGCTAATTTGGAAGACCGCTTCAGTCGGCGGAGTGGCCGCAGCGGCGGTTGCGAATGGAGTCGTCTACGTCGGGTCGAGCAATTGCTCTGCTTACGCCTTAAGCGCGAAGACTGGCGCCATACTTTGGCAGCATGCCACCAGCTGTCCGCAAGGAGTGAGTTCGCCAGTGGTTGTGAATGGCGTTCTCTACTTTTCAGGGGGCAACAACCTTTACGCGTTCGGGCTGCCCCACTAGGCATGCCAGCAAAGCAATAGTCGACACGTGTTGGGCTGACGGGTAGGCGCCTGATTTGGCGACCGCGGTGAAATCAAACGCCCAGCTTCTTCACTTCCTCGTTGTAGTATTTCCGATACAGGATGTCCCACTCCTGCGAGCCTTCGAGAATCGTCCGCTTCTGGCTCTCGATCTTCTGCCGGGCGGCCTGATCGATTCGTTCTTCCTGGTTGAGCAACTCTTCCAGAATCTTGCGAGTTTCCTGGCGGATGGTGTTCGGGTCCTCAATGAACTCGACTTCGTCCATCTCCTTGAGGACGTCGGCAACGGCCCGCGCCAGCACGTTGACTTTGTCGCGGCTCAGTCTCACAGCACCGCCTTGTATTTGCGTACCAGTTCGCTCTTCACCTTGCGGAACATCTCCTGGTAGTTCGCCCCGGTCTTCTGCATCTCTTCGGAGTAGGCCTCAAGGATCACGCGCACTTCGTCGTTAATACGGTCTTCGAGCGAAAGTTCATCGACTAGGGCGGCATGCACGCGTTCCGTGACCACGGGAACAGGGGTGGCCTCGATAAACTTGCCTGCAATCAGTTTCTTGGTGACTTCGCGGGCCAGGTAGCCCACATATTCCTTGGAAAAAAGCATGTGCGGATCGAATGCCTGTCTGCTGCGGACGCTCTGTGTGAATCAAAAAGTGTAACACACGCGAGGGACGAGCAGCCTGCCCTTCCAGCTCCTCTCGGCCTCTCCGCCGCTGGCACCCCACCTGTGAACGGCATACAATTGCGGAGAACCCATGTCTCCCATTCCAGACGATCTGACGACGGTGAAAGACGACATGATCGCCTTCATCGAAGGCCATGGCATGCGCCGCTTCCACGGCTACGTGGATTTCGAAGAGGTGCAGTGCGTCATGTGGGAGGCGGGCTCGAATCCCGACGGCTGGAAAGATTTCGTGGAACTGGCCAAGTCGAGCGGCGCTGCCTTCCTGACCATGCACGCCTGGACGCTGGAACGCGAGGAGTTGGATGGACTTCTCGAGCGCCTGTCCAACTCCGAGTTCACCGACGGCGACGATGTCGAAGACGCCCGCTGGTTCCGCTCGCATGTGGGCAAGGTCGGATTTCTTCAGCTGGGATGGGCCTACCAGGGCTCGATGTTCCTCTGCGAAGTCAGCACCGAGTGGTACGAGCGCTACCAGCGCCTGCTCGAAGTTTCCGACGAATTCGGCGGCCTGGCCATCGACGACTCCGATCAGGACGAAGAAACTTAACCGAGTGCGCGGGGGCCTCTGTGTGGGACCGGGTCTCTGACCCGGTCGCCGAGCCAAACTCGGCGGTTTCTGTCTGCATCCCGCCGACAGTAGTAGACTGCTCCATCCGAATGAAGTGGCTTCAAAAGACCTCCGACGGCGATGTCGTCGCGCGCCTGGCGACGGAGTTGCAAAACTCAGCAATCCGCGGAATCGACAACGCCGCTGCGTCCGTCCTAGCTCCGCTCCTAGTCCACCGAGGCATTACCGACGCCGAATCCGCCGCCCGGTTTCTGACTCCATCACTCTCCCATCTTCACGATCCTGGACGAATGGCTGGACTCCCCGCTGCGGTCGACCGCCTCGACGCTGCCATCGAACGCAAAGAACCCATCCTGATCTACGGCGACTACGACGTCGACGGCACCATGGCCGTCATTATCCTGAAGACCGCGATCGAGTTTTGCGGCGGCGCAGCCGACTTCCACGTTCCCCACCGCATACGCGAGGGCTACGACATGCGCGGCGACGTGATCGAGGCTGCCGCCGCAGCAGGTATTCGCCTCATCATTAGCGTCGACATGGGCATTCGCGCCTTCACTCCCGCGGAAACAGCGAAGAGACTCGGCGTCGATCTGATCGTCACCGACCACCACCTTCCCGGCCGGGACGGCGTTCCCAATGCGTTGGCAGTTCTCAACCCAAATCAGGCAGGCTGCGAATATCCGTACAAGCAACTCTGCGGCGCGGGAGTGGCATTCAAGCTGGCGCAAGGATTAATGCAGCGCCGTCTCGACGCCAAGGATCTGCCGCGGCTGTTGTTGTCGTTCATGAAGGTGGTAGCGATAGCCACAATTGCCGATGCAGTTCCCCTCACTGGTGAGAATCGAGTTTTTGCCAGCCTTGGATTGGACGCCTTGCGCAAGGCCGTGAACCCCGGCTTGAAAGCTCTGCTGGAAGTCGCGCAGATTTCCACCAAGCGGCCACCAACGTCGACCGAGGTGGCCTTCCGAATCGCGCCGCGTATCAACGCCGCCGGACGCATGGACGTGGCCCGCGACGTGATCGAACTGTTCAGCGTGAAGGATACTGTCCGCGCCCGCGAACTCGCCGCCAAACTCGATCGTCTCAACACCGACCGTCAGGAGGAAGAACGCAAAATCCTGGCCGCAGTCGAAGAGCGTTTCAGCGCCGATCCGGCCCTCTGTGACGCCTACTGCATTGTGGTCGACGGCGACGGCTGGCACCGGGGCGTCATCGGCATCACCGCAACCCGAGTGCTCGAACGCTATAACCGTCCCACAATCGTGATCTCGCGTGAAGGTGAAGATGCATTCGGGTCCGGCCGCTCCATTCGCGCTTTCCACCTCCTCGAAGCCATTGAATCTTGCAGCGACCTTTTCTCCCGCTACGGCGGACACGCCCACGCCTGCGGCTTCGCCATGCCCGCGGCGAACATTCCGCAACTTCGCGCCAAACTCGACGCTTTCGCTCGTGCCCGGCTGACTGCTGCCGACTTCGACCCGCTGCTAGACCTCGACGCCGAACTGCAACTCGACGAAATCACGCCGGCTCTGTTTCAGGCGCTGCGCATGCTCGAACCATATGGAGTAGCGAATCCGGAGCCGGTGTTCTCGGCACTCGCTGTTCAGATAACCGCGCCGCCGCGAATCCTGAAAGAAGAGCATGTGAAACTCAAACTGAGAACTGGAGCGCGGAGGCAAGAGAGTCTAAGTCTGTCCGGCGCCCGCGAACACGAATCTGCAACCGGCGAGTCTTTGGAACCAGTGTCCTCTCACCAGAAGCTTTCCCCGGTAGCGATACTCACCACTCCCCGCTGCCATCCCGACGGCGCCGCCATACGCCGCAGCGAAAAAACAGTGTCCGCCGAAGAACTGAGAACTGAGAACCGAGAACTGAGAACTGGCTCGTGGCGAGACTTCATCGTCTTCGACGCCCTGGGCTGGCGCATGGCCGAGCGCCTGCAGCAGTCGCCACTTCTGGCCGGCGACACCATCGATATCGCTTTCACCATCGGACATAACGATCATCCCGAATACGGAGGCCTGGAACTCTCGTTGCGGGACTATAGATCGGTCCGTTCCGAAAGCGAAAGCGTGAAAGCCGCGGCCCCCGCTGGTGACTAGACACGACATGCTGACCGACAACCTCTTCAGCTAGACTGGACTCAGGATGCCGCTCCCCATCTACCGTCTGCGCCGCTGGCTGCTGGCGACTGCCGTGCTCTTCACGGTGGTAGTAGTGGGGATGTATTTCTACGCGCGCATGCGAGTGCGCAATGGGCTGAAGGAAGTTCCCAACAAGATTGGCTACGACATCAAGCAAACGGCGCAAGGCTTTCAGTTCTCCAAGTCCGATGGTGGGCGTACCCTGTTCACCATACAGGCCACGGATCTCAAGCAATTCAAGCTGAACGGACGCGCCGAACTGCACAACGTCAGCATCGTTCTTTACGGGAAGGATTCTTCGCGTTTCGACCAGATCTCCGGAGAAGACTTTGCCTATGATCCCAAGTCCGGTGACATCACCGCCAACGGCGAAGTGCAGATCGATCTCGAAGCGAATCCGACCGGCTTGACCGGACCTGACCAAGCCATGCCCAAGGAACTGAAGAATCCCATCCATTTGAAGACGCGCGATCTGGTCTTCAACCGCGAGACAGGAAACGCCTGGACCAATGCCCGGGTCGAGTTCCGTACACCCCAAGCGTCGGGATCGGCCGTGGGCGTGCAGTATGCGGGCAAGGCGCATATGCTGACCCTGGCCTCGCAGATCCATGTACAGCTTGCAGGACCGGATGCGGCGGTGATCGATGCCGCGAGCGCCGTCGTCATCAATGAGTTGCGGCAGATCGTCGTCGAGGATCCGCGAGTCGAGCGGGGTACGGACACACTGCAGGCGGAGAGAGCCACGTTCTTCCTGGGGCAAGACAACAATGTCGAGCGAGCATTGGCAGCGGGCGATGTGACTGCAGAGACCAGGATTGAGGAAGCCCGCCCAACCGCGCGTTCGGCGGGAAGGTCAAATGCAGCTCGCTCGGGAATATCGTCTCGGAATGCGGCAAGCCCCGAGCAAACTTCGAAAGTTCACGCCCGCGCCGACGTGGCCGAACTCATGCTCGCGCACAACGAACCGCAGAGCGCTGTGTTGAGAGGCAACGTTCAGGTCGAGCGTTCCGGGGTGCAACCGCTAGAGGCCCGCGCCGGCCGCCTGATTCTGGATTTCGTCGGTCGCAAGAAACTTGATAAGGTGCGAGCCGACGAAGGAGTGCGCCTGATCCAGCAAACGAGCCAAGGTAACGCCTCGGCGAATGGTCCGCCCCCGCAGGATTTCGAACTCACCGCACCGGCTATCGATTTCTTGCTTGCGAACGGTCGCATTCTCGACCGCGCGGTAACCTCCGGCGCCGCCCAGATCACGGTTTTCCCCGCTAAGAGTTCTCAATCGAATAAGCCTCACGCTCAACTTCAGCGCACCGTGGTCACAGCAGGGAAGTTCGAGGCGAAGTTCGACCGCACCTCAGACGGTCGCAGCCATCTAGCTGCGCTTCATGGTGCACCTGACGCGAAAATCGTCAGCATCAATCCCGGTGAACCCGACCGCATCAGCACCAGCCATGCCGTCGAAGCAGCATTCCTGCCGCAAGGCGGGATCGAATCGATCACGCAGACCGGCAACGTCACCTACACCGACAACCAGAGTCCCGGGAAGCGAACACAAGCGTGGGCCGACCGTGCCCGCTATGCTCCCGCCGACCAGACCATTGTTCTCAGCGGAAATCCACAAGTCACTGCCGGCGGCATGTCTGCCACAGCGCAGACCATCCGGATTAACCGCGCCACCGGCGATGCTTTCGCCGAGGGCGACGTCAAGAGCACGTACAGCGAGTTGAAGGAACAACCCAACGGCGCCCTGCTGGCGTCGGCTTCCCCGATTCACGTGACGGCACGCCAGATGAGCGTCCGCAGCAATCCGGGGATTGCGGTCTATAACGGCAACGCCCGCCTGTGGCAGGATGCCAGCGTCATCCAGGCACCGTCGATCCAGTTTGACCGCGACCGGCGATCTGTGACCGCTCAGGGCACGCCCGGTCATGCGGTCCTGACCATCCTCGTCGAGCCGAAAAAAAATGTTGGAGACACGAGTGCACGAGCCGCCGAACCGACGGGGAAAAGCACGAAAAACAGTGCTATCGCCATCACCGGCACCGAATTCACTTACACCGACGCGGAGCGAAAGGCGCACTACGAGAGTGGCGTGGTCGTCAAAGGTGCAGACTTCACAGCCTCAGCCCAGACCGTCGATGCGTTTCTCCTCCCTCGCAGCCAAACGTCTGATAAGCAATCAGTTGCGAGTCCGGGCCAGCTGGATCGAATGGTCGTGCAGGGTAACGTAGTGATCCAGCAGTCGACCCGACGGGCGGAAGGTCAGAAACTGGTTTACCTGGCTGCCGAGGACAAATTCGTCCTCACCGGCGGGCCGCCTAGCATTTTTGATGCCGAACGAGGCAAGATTACCGGGGTTTCGTTGACTTTCTTCAGACGCGATGGTAGGGTGCTCGTAGAAGGCGAAGCAAGTACTCCTGTGGTGACGCAGACGCGAGTGGCCCGATAAATGGCAAGATAAATGCGTACCTTGGCCACAGATGGAATTGGCAAGTCGTATCGTGGCCGACGGGTCGTAAACGGCGTCAGCCTCAGCGTCGAGCAAGGCGAAGTTGTTGGATTACTAGGACCTAACGGGGCCGGCAAGACTACTACTTTTTACGCCATTGTAGGTTTGATCCCCCCAGACACTGGCCGCGTGTTGTACGGCGGTCAGGACATCACTGACGTTCCCATGTATCTGCGGGCGCGCCAGTATGGCATCAGCTATCTCCCGCAAGAAGCTTCGGTCTTTCGCAAGCTCACAGTAGAGGAAAACATCCTCGCGGTGCTGGAAGCGCAACCTATTTCCTGGCACGAGCGCCGCGAGAAGATGGAAAAATTCATCGACGAGCTTGGCCTCGAGCATATCCGCCAAAACCGCGGCTATGCGCTGTCTGGGGGAGAGCGCCGGCGCGTGGAGATTGCCCGCTGCCTGTGCATCAATCCCACATTCATTTTGCTGGACGAACCGTTTTCCGGCATCGATCCCATTGCCGTCCTCGACCTGCAGAAGATCATCAGCGGGCTAAGGGCAAGTGGCATCGGAGTCCTGATTACGGATCACAACGTGCGCGAAACGCTTTCGGTAACCGACCGGGCCTACATCATCGATGACGGAAGAATCTTCCGTCACGGCGAGCCCGGAGAGCTAGCGGTCGATCCGGAAGTCCGACGCGTGTACCTGGGCGAGAGTTTCTCGCTGGTGTGAAGTTCTGTTGTCATTCCGAACCGGCTTTAGCCGTGAGGAATCTGCCTTGGGCGCGTGCAGACAGCAGATTCCTCGCTTCGCTCGGAATGACAAAGCAAAAGTAGAAAGAATCGGCCGAACACATGGTTTTGTTGCAGCACAAACTCAGTGTAAAGCTCTCCCAGCGCCAGATCCTCACTCCTGGCCTGGTGCAGATGGTCTCTGTCCTCGCGCTCAACAAGCTTGAGCTCAAGGACATGATCAACACTGAAATGGTCGAGAACCCGGTTCTCGAAGAGCTGGAAGAGACGGTCCCGCTCCTCGATGACGTCGGCAAGAAAGAAGAAGACCGCGACCGCGCCGCTGCAGCCACCACCGAAGAAAATCCTATCCCCGCGGCCGAAAAGAAAGATCCCTTCGAAGAGATCGATTTCGGCTCGTTCTTCCAGGACTATCTCGACCCCGGTTATCGTACCCACAGCGAGATGGAAGAGATCGAGCGCCCGTCGTTCGAGAATTTCCTCTCTAAGCCAAGCAATCTCACTGATCATCTCTCATGGCAGCTGGGGGCGCTAAGCCTGCGCAAAGAAGTGCGCGAGGCCGCCGACCTGATCATCGGCAACCTCAATGAAGACGGTTACCTGATTGCGAGCGATGACGAGTTGCTCGGCGTGGCCCCGCCGGCATCGCCTGAAGCCGACGCAGTGACTGCGAAGAATATTGTGAGCGAGGCGCAAGCCTTGGGACTGGCGGAGAGTCTGACCGACCCTGTGACAGAAGGAGTGGACCCGTCCCTCTCTGACTCGTCTGCCGCCTTTGAGATTGCACCTGGCAACGGTGCAGGTCCCGGTCTCGACTACCTTACTGGAAGCTCAGCATCTGAAAGCAACAATCGTCCTGCCGAAGCTTCTTTCTCTTCGAGAGGAATCGAGACAGCAGCCGCTGTCGCCCCCGCGCCAGAGGCGCCCAAGCCGGCAGTTCCAACCTACAAGGCGAACTTTAGCGCTGCAGACTTGCAGGAAGCCCTCGACACCGTCCAGCAACTAGATCCTCCGGGCGTGGGCTGTCGCGACCTGCGCGGATGCCTGCTCTCCCAGTTGCGTTACCACCAACAACAGTTGGCGTTGCACAAGAACGGCAACGGCACCGCACAGATCCTGCAGGACGCTACGGCCATCGTCGATCAGCACTTGCGGGCCGTGCAGAACAAGCAGCACAAGGAAATTTCGAAAGCGATTGGACGCCCCTTAGAAGCGGTGCAGCAGGCGCTCGATTACATCCGCACGCTCGATCCCCGTCCCGGGTTGCGCTACAACAAAGTCCAGGCGCGGTTGATCGAGCCCGACGTTGCTTTCGTGAAGCACGGAGACGAGTGGCTCGTCATCATGAATGACGAAGACCTGCCCCAGCTTCGCCTCAATCCCGCCTACAAGAAGTTGCTGACTCGCGACGGCAACGACAAGAACACGCGTGACTACGTCAAAGAGCGCTACAAAAGCGCCATCCAGCTCATCAAGAACATCGAGCAGCGCAAGCAGACGATCACCAAAGTCTGCTACTCCATCGTCGCCCGCCAGTACGAGTTCCTCGAAAAAGGCATCGATCACCTGAAACCCATGATGATCAAGGAGGTGGCCGAAGAAATCGGCGTGCATCCTTCCACCGTAAGCCGTGCTGTGGCCAGCAAGTACGCCCACACTCCGCAGGGCGTATTCGAGCTACGATATTTCTTCAGCGAGAGCGTACAAGGCCCCGAGGGCGGCAACACGTCGTTGCTCATCCTCAAGCGCCGCGTCAAGAAGCTCATCGATGAAGAAGATCCCAGCCGCCCGCTGACCGACGAGCAAATCACCAGGATCCTTCAATCCCAGGGCATCCAGGTTACTCGCCGCACGGTAGCCAAATACCGGGAAGACATGCGCATCCCGAGCACTCACCAACGCCGGGTAAAAAAATAGTAGCGTTTCAAGAGTCCGTAGCGCCGGCGTCTCGCCCACGCTCTAACAGACGAGTGAAATGCTCAAGGACGCGGGATTCGTATCAGGGCACGGCTTCAGCCGTGCCGAATCCGAATGAGATAAGAAATGGGGCTTTGGCCCCTGAGGTTCCCAGCTGCCAAGTTCCAAAATGTGATGCCCGATTTAACTCGACTGGTGAAACGACTAGGAGGGGCGCTCATGAACGTGGAATACACCGGAAGACACTACGACGTAACTCCCGCCATCCGCAAAGAAGTAGAAACCGGCCTTACAAAGATCCGAAAAATTCTCGGCGACAGATTTGAAACGAAGGTCATCCTCGCCGTCGAAAAACACCGCCACAAAGCCGAAATCACCATCAGTCCCCGCAACGGCCCGCTCGTAGGTCTTGCTCAAGCCAAGGACATGAGCATCGCGGTCAACGAAGCCCTCGATCACCTCGAGAAGCAGGCCGTAAAGTACAAGTCGCGCTGGGAATCGAAGAAACGCTCCGCCCGCAAGACCGAAGAGGTCCAGAAGTGGAACGGTCACTCCACGCAGGGAGATCAAAATGACGTGCAGACCGCAGTCGGCTTGTCGGGGAAGACGGCGGTGCCAGTGCTCGTACACCGCTATCCCGCGGTAGCGAAGACGACTGAAGTACACCTCGTCCGCTCCGAGGACGCCGTAGCCATTCGTCCCATGACCCTAGAAGAGGCCATCAAAGAAGCCCACTTCCGCGACCGCGACGTCTTCGTCTTCCGCGATCCCAAAGGCAAGGTGATGGTGCTGCATCGTACCCGGGATGGAAGGATGGAGTTGATCGAAGCTCCGTAAAAGCGGGCTTCAGGCTTCAGCTTTCCGGCTTCAGCGAAACTCAAGTAGACGGGTACTGTGGTGGACATAACTTGTGTGGGTGGGGCCGCGGGCCTCGCCCGCCCCACGGCGGAAGGGCAAGAATCCTCTATTCATACGTTTTAATAGAGCGTTCTGCATGTTAGAATTCGCCGCTGCGGAGGGATTTAAGCATGCCTCATAACTTCTGCAGAACTCTTCTTGTTCCGATGTTTCTTCTGCTCGGGATCATCTTGACCTTGCCTCAACATCTTAAGGCACAAGCAAAGCTGTCGGTCCATTGGGAAGAGCTCACAGCCTCCGACTTCCGCGAAGGCATTCACCGCTCCCAGGGAACGTGCCTGCTGCCATTCGGAATCCTTGAGAAACATGGTCCCCATCTTCCCCTCGGCACCGATTTGCTGGACGTCCGCTATGCGGCGCTACACGCCGCCGAGCAGGAATACGCGGTAGTCTTCCCCGAATACTATTTCGGACAAATCGCCGAAGCCCGCCACGAG
>Ga0066709_100005932_pt1 | contig 10205 bp, 11 predicted proteins | sample GraSoiAngelo_158_FD_79665 | JGI IMG/M metagenome (GOLD analysis project Ga0066709, IMG submission 79665) | Grasslands soil microbial communities from the Angelo Coastal Reserve, California, USA - 14_1009_16_30cm | ecosystem: Environmental > Terrestrial > Soil > Grasslands | place: USA... | reverse complement strand
GCCCTTGCTCTTGCCCGGGCGGCGCGTGCTGGTGCCCGAGCTGCCCGGGCACGGTGGCTCCGACCCGCTTCCGGCGGCCGCGAGCCTGAATGCGTACGCCGACCGGATCGCGGGGCTGCTCGACGAGCCTGCCGCGATCGTCGGGCACTCGCTCGGTGGCGCCGTTGCGTTGCGGCTCGCGATCCGGCGGCCGGAGCTCGTGCGGGCGCTGGTCCTGGCCGGGGCTGCAGGGATTTCGTCGGGCAAGCGCCGTGCCCGCTACGGGCTGACGGTCACCGGCCTGCTGAAGCCCGGGCGGAAGATTGCGCCCCACCGCCGCCGCGTTGCGCGCTCGGCCCTGCTCAAGACGCTTGTCTTCGGCCGCTGGGGCGCCTCCGACCCTCCGGCTCTGCCGGAGAACGTGGCGGAGGCCTTTCTCTCAGGGCCGGCGCGCCACACCGACACCGTCAGCGCCGCGAAGGCGCTCGTCCGCGACGATCCGCGCCGTGACCTCGACCGCGTCCAATGCTCGACACTCCTGCTCTGGGGCGCGCGCGACAACCAGCTCCCCATCGGTGACGCCTTCGAGTATGCCCGTCGCCTGCGGGCGCCGCTGCGCGCGATCGCCGACTGCGGCCACTTGCTGATCGGCGAACGCCCCGACGCATGCGCCGATGCGATCGAGGCGTTTCTGTCTCGTCACGGTGCCTGACACCTACGGGCAGGCGCCGCTTGCAGGGAAAATGACATTCGTGTGCGGAAGCCGTGCGGCTTCTCTCGCGGTGCCTGGCACCGGTGGTTCGCCGAACGACCCGGCTCCCGGCGCACGCTAACCTGTGCGTGCTCGGGGTGTGGCGCAGCCTGGTAGCGCGCTCCGTTCGGGTCGGAGAGGTCCCCAGTTCAAATCTGGGCACCCCGATGAGAGTGCGGGGGAACCACTGGTTCCCCCGCGAGTTCCTCAAGTCTGGAGCCTGCTCAGGCCGCTGCCTCGAGCTCGAGGGCCGCGTCGGGCGCGAGCTCCTCGGCCTCCGTCGGCTTCGACTCGACCAAGACGGCTGCGAGCACCGCTCCGACCGCGGCCAGCGCCGCGAGCACGTAGAAGGCGATCTCGAAGCCGTGTGTGAGAGCCGCGCCGCTGAGCGGGCTCACGCCGGGGTGGCTGTGGACGTAGTGCGTCGTGAAGGTCGTCGCAACGGTGGTCGCGAGCGCGACGCCGATCGCTCCGCCGATTTGCTGGTTCGTGTTGATCAGCCCGGAGGCGATCCCTGCGTCCGCCTGCCTAACTCCGGTCAGCGCCCCGATCGACATCGGCACGAAGGCGAGCGCCAGCCCGAGCCCGCTGATGATGAAGGCCGGGAACAGATCGCTGAAGTAGCTGCCGTGCACCGGCAGGCGGGCGAAGAGCACGAGCGCCACCGTCGAGAGGGCGAGCCCGGCCGGGAGCACGCGGCGCACTCCGATCCGAGTTACCAGCGCCTGCGCGACGGCCGAGAACGCGATGATCGTCAGCGTCAGGCCGATGTAGGCGACGCCGGTCTGGAGCGCCGAGTAGTGGAGCACCTGCTGCATGTACAGGGTGAGCAGGAAGAACTGCGAGAAGATCGCCCCGCCCATCAGCAGGCCGCTGACGTTCGACGCCGTCAGCGTTCGCAGGCGGAAGATCCGGAGCGGCAGTAGCGGCGCCTTGGAGCGCAGTTCGATCACGAAGAACGCGGCGATCAAAACCGCGGCCCCGGCGAGCAGCCCGATCGTCTCGGGTGTCGCCCAGCCGTTCAGCGTGGCGCGGGTCAGTCCGTAGACGAGGAGCATCAAGCCGCTCGTGATCGAGGCGGCGCCGGCGAAGTCGAAGTAGCGGTGGTTGAGGTCAGCGCGGCTCTCACGCAGCAGCCAGGGACTGAGGGCGATCACGGCGATACCGACGGGGACGTTGATGAAGAAGATCCACGACCAGCTCAGGCCGCTCACCAGCGCGCCGCCGAGCAGCACACCGGCCGCTCCGCCGCTGCCGGAGGCGGCTCCCCAGATTCCGAGCGCGAGGTTCCGCTCACGTCCTTCGCGGAACGTCGTGGTCAGGATCGACAGCGCGGCAGGGGAGAGGAGGGCTGCGCCGAGACCCTGTAGGGAGCGGAAGACGATCAGCGAGGTCTCCGACCAGGCGAGCCCGTCGAGCAGCGAGCTGACGGTGAAGAGCGCCAGTCCGACCATGAACAGCCGCCGCCGTCCCAGCAGGTCGGCGAGGCGGCCACCGAGCAGCAGCACGCCGCCGAAGAAGATCGAGTAGGCGGTGATCACCCACTGCAGGCTTTCCTGCGAGAAGTGAAGGTCGTTCTTGATCGAAGGCAGGGCGACGTTCACGATCGCGACGTCGAGCACGACCATGAACTGCGCGGCCACGATCACGGCCAGCGCCAGCCAGCGGCGCCGGTCCTTCGCTCCAGCCGGTGAATCTGCAACAATTTCGGCGCTCATTCGTTCTCTCCTTAAATCGTTGACGTTTGCCACGATATCACAGGCTAACGTTTGCGCGCTACACTTATTGCGTGATGACTGCCACGACCACTGAAACCCGGCCCATTCAGCGGGTAGCCAAGGAGCTTGTGGCGAGCAGCGGCTTCCTACTCGCCCGGCTCGGCTTCGCGTTCAAGGGAAAGGCGATCGAGCGAATCGAGCGCGAGGGCTTCGAAGGCCACCACTACAGCGTGCTGGCCATCCTCGGGGAGGGCTCGCGCGAGACACAGGGGACGATCGCGGAAGCGCTCGACGTCGATCCGAGCCGCCTCGTCGCGGTGCTCGACGGCCTGGAGGAGCGCGAGCTGATCGTCCGGCAGCGCGATCCGCAGGACCGGCGCCGGCACGTCGTCAGCATCACGCCGGCCGGCAGGCGGCAGCTCCAGCGGCTGCGCGCGATCGCCAAGGAGCTCGAGTCGGAGTTCTTCGGCGCGCTTTCCGCCGAGGAGCGAGCGACCTTCCATGCGCTGCTCGGCAAGCTTGCCTGCGCGCACGACCCACGCTGCGGCTTCGCGCCGACGGTCTCGTCGGCGCCCGATTCGGACTAACTAGCGTCGGAACAACGCCCGCAGGCGCGCCCGGAGCGAGACGGCCGGCTCCCGCTTCAGCGCTTCCTCGCGCTTCGCTTCCTGCCGCGCCCACGCCTTGTGCCGGCTCGAGCGCGTGCCGTACTTCGGTTTCCAGTAGACGGGCTTCATCGCGCGAGATACAGCTTATGGACGACCTTGGTGCACGCGTTTTCGACGTAGTCGAGCCCGGCATCCTCGGCGATGCGGCGAGCGTCCACGGAGGCGATCCCGACCTGGAGCCAGAGCGCACCGGCGCCGGCCGTGACGGCTTCCCGCGCATGCGGCGGAACCGCTTCAGGCCGGCGGAAGACGTCCACGAGGTCGATCGGCTCCTCGATCTCCGCAAGCGAAGTCACGCACGGCACTCCGTGGATCTCGTCGCAGTCGGCAGGCCGAACGGGGATCACCCGGTAGCCGACGTCGAGCAGGTAGCGCATGACCTCGTTGCTCGGTCGCGACGGGTTCGGCGAGGCGCCCACGAGCGCGATCGTCCTCGCCTCGGCGAGGATCTGCTCTGGCGACCTCAATCGATCGTCCTGATCTGCCGCGAGAAGAGCCCGCCGGCGACGATGCAGATCGAGATGCAGGCGCCCAAGGCGATGATCGTCCCGGGCGCTGCGAGCCCCGCCACCGCGCCGACGATCAACAGCCCGACCGGCGTCAGGCCGAACGAGCCGAACCAGTCGAGGCTGATCACGCGCGAAAGCATGTGCTGCGGCACGAGCTCCATCAGCATCGTCTCCCAGACGGCGACGCCAAAGCCGATGCACGCGCCCCGGAGGAACGACGCGGCCACGGCGACCGGGTACCAGGGCGAGAGCGCGAACACGATCACGAGCAGGCTGTTCAGCATCCAGATCAGGTACGAGAGCAGGCCGCGCCTGCGCCTCGGGTTGAGCTGGCCGAAGGAAACGGCGCCGACGACCATCCCCGCGCCGAGCATCGAGAAGATCAGCCCGTAGGCGCCCACGCTCAGGTGATAGTGCGAGCGGATCAGCTTCGGCGTCAGCACCTGGATCGGCGCCCACTGGAACATGAGCACGAAGGCGAACAGCGAGATCGTCACCCAGAGCCACGGAATCCCGGCCACGTAGCGGATGCCGGCGCGGATCTCGCGGGCGGTTCCTTCCGCCTCAGCGCGTTCGGCCGTGCGCGGCCGCGTCGCCCACACGAACCCGAAGGAGACCAGGAAGGAAAAGGCGTCGAAGGCGAACACGACCGTCGAGCCGGCGAAGCCGTAGAGCAGGCCGGCGAGTGACGGTCCGACCAGCAGGCTGCCCTGGCGCGCCATCCCGATGAGCGCGTTCGCCGAGCCGAGGCCGGGCTCCTCGACGACGAGCGGCACGAACCCGCCGAGCGCCGGCGTGAAGAAACCGGTCGCAAGCCCGTGCCCCACGGCGATGGCGAGCAGGATCCCGAGCGTCAGGTGCCCGGTGCCGTCGACGAGAGCCAGCGCGCCGATGAGGACGAAGCGCGAGGCGTCGGAGACCAGCATCAGCGTCCGGCGGTCGTAGCGGTCGGCTAACGCACCGCCGACCAGCACGGTCGAGAGCAGACCGACGCCCTGCGCTGCCAGGACGTAGCCGAGCGCGCGCGACGAGCCCGTCAGCGTGAACGTCCGCCAGCCGACCGCGACCAGCAGCGCCGTGTCGCCGATCAGCGAGACGGTCTGGCCGGTCCAGAGCAGGCGGAAGTCGCGGCTGGCGAACGCGTGGAGCACACGCGCACGAGAACGCGGGGCCGCGATTGTCTCCATGCTCGAAAGCTATCCTCACCTCGTGACCGACCTGCTACGCGTGGCCTGCGTCCAGATGACGAGCGGTCCGGACAAGGCGGCGAATCTCGAGAAGGCCGAGCCCCTGGTCGGCCGTGCTGCTTCAACGGGAGCCGACGTCGTCGTGCTGCCGGAGAAATGGAACGCGATCGGCGACGGCGACGTCCTCTACGCGGCCGCGGAGCCGCTCGAGGGCGGCGAGACCGTCGAGCTGATGGCCGAGTGGGCGCGGCGCCACGGGATCACGCTCGTCGGCGGTTCGATCGCCGAGCAGCGCGAGGGCCGCGAGAAGCTCTCGAACACCTCGATCGCCTTCGGCCCCGACGGCGACGTGCTCGGCGTCTATCGGAAGATCCACATGTTCGACGTCGAGGTCGAGGGCAACGTCTACCGCGAGTCCGAGGCGCAGGAGGCGGGCGACGAGCCGGTCGTCGTCCAGGCGGACTGGCCGATCGGGTTGACGGTCTGTTACGACGTCCGCTTCCCCGAGCTCTATCGGATCCTCGCGCTCGAGGGCGCCGAGCTGGTCACGGTTCCGTCGGCCTTCACGGTGCCGACCGGACGCGATCACTGGCACGTGCTCATGCGCGCGCGGGCGATCGAGAACCAGTGCTACATCGCGGCGTCGGCGCAGTTCGGGATGACCAGGCCCGGCAAGCCGAGCTACGGCCGCTCGCTGATCGTCGACCCATGGGGGATCGTGCTCGCGCAGGCGCCCGACGAGGAGACGGTCATCTCGGCCGAGCTCGACCGGGCGCGGCTGCGCTCGGTGCGGGAGAAGCTGCCGTCGCTCAAGAACCGCCAGGCGGACGCCTACCGCTGGCCGACGTCGGTCTGATCTCCGAGCGCTGGGGCCTGACCCCGGTCGAATCGTTCGAGCCGGGAGCGGCGTCCGTGCTCGTCCAGCGGGTCCGGCGCGCGGAGGGCGGCGAGGCCGTGCTCAAGATCCAGAAGCCGCACCGTGAGAGCGAGCACGAGGCCGATGCGCTCGAGCTCTGGGACGGGGAGGGGGCGATCCGGCTGCTCGCACACGATCCCGACCAGCACGCGTTGCTGCTCGAGCTCTGCGAGCCGGGCACCCCGCTCTCCGCCGCCGGACAAGACGGGGCGCTCGACGTCTTCGTCGAGCTACTGCCGCGACTCTGGAAGCCCGCCGGCCGGCCGTTTCGCCCGCTGGCCGCCGAGGCCGCGTGGTGGGCCGAGTACCTGCCGAAGCAGGACTGGGGCGCCGCGCCCGATCTGCTCGACGCCGCGCTCGAGGCGTTGCGCGAGCTGCCCGGCACGCAGGGCGAGCAGGTCCTCCTGAACCAGGATCTGCACGGCGACAACGTGCTCGCGGCCGAGCGGGAGCCGTGGCTCGTGATCGACCCGAAGCCGCTCGTGGGCGAGCGCGAGTTCGGCGTCGCGCCGATCGTGCGTTCGTTCGAGCTCGGGCACTCGAAGCGCCACGTCCTGCACCGCTTCGACCGGCTCACGTCCGAGCTGGGCCTCGATCGCGAGCGGGCGCGCGGCTGGACAATCGCGCAGACGGTCGCGTGGGCCGACAGCAGCGAGTACGACCAGACGCACCTCGAGACGGTCCGCTGGCTGCTGGAGGCGCGGTGATCCGCGCCGTTCTCTTCGACGTCGACTTTACGATCGCGCGGCCGGGCCCGGAGCTCGGGCCCGAGCGATACAAGCGCCTCGGCGCGCGCTTCGGCCTCGAGCTCGACCCGGCGCGCTACGGGGCCGCGCGCGAGCAGGCGGTCGAGGGTCTCCGGCGCCATCCAGAGCTCGAGCACGACGAGGAGATCTGGGTCGCCTTCACCGAGCGGATCATCCGCGGCATGGGCGGCGACGCGGATTCAGCCCGCGACTGCGCGGTCGAGATGACGGAGGCCTGGGAGCACGCCGAGCACTTCGAGCTGTACGAGGACGCGCTCCCGGTGCTCGACGAGCTGCGGGCGCAGGGGCTGAAGCTCGGGCTCGTGTCGAACACGGGGCGCGACCTCGAGCGGTTCGTCACGCACCATCGGCTCCAGGTCGACGCCGCGCTCGGCTCGCGCGCGTTCGGCCGGACGAAGCCGCACCCGGCGATCTTCTGCGCGCTGCTCGAGCAGCTCGGTGTCGATCCCGGAGCGGCCGCGATGGTCGGCGACTCGCCCGAGGACGACGTCGAAGGCGCCCGCGCGGCCGGGATCGAGCACGCGTTTCTGCTCGACCGGGAGGACCGCTATCCGGAGGTCGCGGACCGGTTGCCGGACCTCTACGCGCTGCCGGCCGCGCTCGGGTTGCGGCCGAGCTGAGCCGCGGCTTCCTCGAGCGTCGCGACGGGCCCGACGCTGACGTCCTCGCCGTCGAACAGCTCGAGCCACGTCGCGAGCGGCTTCGCCGCGAAGAGCTCGGCGAGCTCGTCGGCGAGCGGCTCCTGGTCGGGCTCGTACTGGCCCTCGGCTAGCTCCGGGCGGCCGAGCAGCTCGCAGAGCCGGCTGAAGAACCTCGGCTCGAGCGCGGCGACCGTCAGGTAACGGCCGTCGGCCGTCGGGTAGATCCGATAGCAGGCGAGGCCGCCGGTGAGCAGGCGCGGGAAGGGCTCGCCGCCGAGCCGGTGCGCGGCGAGCTCGTGGGCGCCGTGCGTGAGCGAGACGACGAGGTGGGCTCCGCGGCCCGTGCGCTCACGCTCGAGCAGCGCCGCGAGGATGCGAGTGGCGGCGCCGAGCGCTCCCGCGGCCAGGTCGGCGATCTGCACCGGCGGCAGCGCCGGAGCGGTGTCTGCGAGCAGGCCGGCCCAGCCCTGGTAGTTGAGGTCGTGGCCGGCCCGAAGGTCCCCGGGGCCGAAACCGGTGATCGAGCAGTAGACGACGGTGGCCGGCAGGTCATCCGGGCCGATGCCCAGGCGCTCGACCACGCCCGGCCGGAAGCTCTCGAGCACGACGTCGGCCTCGCCGCAGAGCTCGCGGCCGCGCTCCGGTTCGGCCTTGAGGTCGAGCTCGAGCGACTCCTTGCCGGCGTTCAGCGCGTCGTGCCAGGCCGGCGCGAGCTCCCGCAAGGGGTCGCCGCCGGGCGGTTGGAGCCGGAGCACGCGCGCCCCGAGGCGGAGCAGCTCCCGGCTCGCGAACGGCCCGGGCAGGTAGCGCGTCAGGTCGACGACGAACAGGCCCGCGAGCGGCTTCATCTAGCGAAGTTACTAGACTCACTCAGGTTTGCCTGACCAGACAAAGGCGCAGGAAGACAAGCGCCGGCTGCTTCTCGACGCGGCGGTGCGGGTCTTCGCGCGGAAGGGCTACCACGCTGCACGGGTCGGTGACATCGCCGAGGAGGCCGGGGTCGCCTACGGCCTGCTCTACCACTACTTCTCGTCGAAGGAAGAGGTGTTGCGCGACGTCTTTCGCGAGACTTGGCGTGCCCTGATCGCGACCATCGAGAACGTCGAGCGAGCCGGCGACTCCCCGCGCGAGCAGCTGCGCAAGGTTGCCGAGATCCTGCTCCGCTCCTGGCGGCGCGAGCCCGATCTGGTGCGCGTGCTCGTGCTCGAGGTGACGCGGAGCCAGCTGCTCGCGGGCGAGATGGACGAGATCGTCGCCTCGTTTTCCGCGATCCAGTCGATCGTCGAGCGAGGGCAGGCCGACGGCTCGATCCGCTCCGACCTGGACGCGCGGTTGGCGAGTTACGTCTTCTACGGCGCGATCGACGAATTGCTGACCGGGTGGGTGCTCGGCCGGCTGCCCGACTCGGAAGAGGATGTTGCCCGGGCGGAGCGCACTGTCGTCGAGATCGTCGCCGGAGGCCTCGCCCCCGAGCACGCGGGCGCCCCAGCCTGATGGCGACGACACCGGCGTCGCACGCGCTCGTTGCGCTGCCGCCGGTCAGGCGGCGCCTGCTCTGGACGCTCGGCTCCGGGGCCTTCGGCCTCGCGTTCTCGATCACGACGATCTCCGTCGCGCTGCCACCGCTGCTGCACAAGTTCACCGATTCCGGGTCGCTGATCGGGCTGGCGATCGGCGCGGAGGGATTCTTCGCGCTGACCCTCTCGCCTGTCGTCGGGCCCTGGAGCGACTCGTTCCACACGCCGCTCGGGCGCCGCCGGCCGTTCATGCTCGTGGGTCTCGGGCCGATGGCGTTCTGCCTGCTGCTGATCCCGTTCATGCCGACGCTCTGGACCACGGTCCTGCTCGTGCTCGCGTTCTACTTCGCGTACTACCTCTACGAGCCGCCCTACCGCGGGCTCTACCCCGACGTGCTGCCGCCCTCGACGTACGGCCGCGCGCAGGGCGTTCAGCACGTGCTGCGCGGCATCGCCCTCGGCGTCGCGCTCGTCGGCGGCAACTTCCTGCTCAAGGTCTGGTCGCCGGCGCCGTTCCTGACGGCGGCGTGTGTGACGACGGTCGCATGCGGGCTGACGATCGTGCTCGTGCGCGAGGACGGCGGGCACGGGCGCGTCTTCGAGGGCGTCCTCGCGTACGCCAAGCGGAGCTGGCAGGTCTTCCGGGAGGACGGTGACGTGCGCAGGTTCCTGTTTGCGAACTCGGCGTGGGAGGGGACGTTCGCGGCAGCGCGCAGCTTCGTGATCCTCTACGTCGTCGACGGCTTGCACGAGTCGAAGACGGTCTCGGGCGAGATCCTGGCGGCGGTGGCGGCGGGGTACGTGGTGGCGGCCGTGTTCGCGGGGCGGCTCGGCGACCGGTTCGGGCTCGCGCGCGTGATCTTCTTCGCCTCGTTCGTCTACGGGACGGGCTTTTTGGTCGCGGGGCTCGCGCAGCACTGGCGCTCCTGGTACCTCGGGCTGATCGCGGTCGTCTCGATCGCCGGCGGGACCGTCATGACGCTCGCCTGGGGCCTGCTCTACAAGATCGTGCCGCCGCAGCACCGAGGAGCCGTCTCTGGCCTGGCGACGACGACTAAGGGCATCGGGCTATTGGTGGGCGCGCCGCTGGCCGGCCTCGCGATCGACGTCGCGCGCCCGCACCTCGACGCGACGGACGGCTACCAGGTGCTCTGGCCGTTCTGCGGGCTGTTGATCCTGGGGGCGATCCCGCTGCTCGTTCACTTGATGGAAGTCGAGCCGAAGGACGTCGAGCTCGAGGTTCCACTGACCTAAGCGCCCACGTCCTAGGGACAGTCCCTGGGACATGGCCGAACCCGCGTGGAAATGAAACGTAAGCGCGCCGGTTCGGCACGTCGAAGACGACCCCGCGCCTGACCCGGGCTAGCTTGGGGATGTGCCCAGGAGGCCCCGCTGCTCGCTCCCCGACAACGGCTGCTATCAGGTCACGGTCCGCGGCGTTAACAGGTCCGCGATCGTCTTCGACGACGTCGATCGGAGGGCGCTGCACGACCTTGTGCTTCGGGCCGAGCGTCGGTTCAGTTGGCGTTACGACGTTTTCTGCGTGATGACG
>Ga0066709_100005931_pt1 | contig 10207 bp, 19 predicted proteins | sample GraSoiAngelo_158_FD_79665 | JGI IMG/M metagenome (GOLD analysis project Ga0066709, IMG submission 79665) | Grasslands soil microbial communities from the Angelo Coastal Reserve, California, USA - 14_1009_16_30cm | ecosystem: Environmental > Terrestrial > Soil > Grasslands | place: USA... | reverse complement strand
TTATCAAATTCACCAAGTCAGAGAACCTACAGGAAAAGAGCGATTACTACTCCGAAGTCTCGATAGCCTATGACCGAGAGTTTAAAAAGAGAAAAGAGAAAATGGATAGGTTGTCTAAATGATCTACGGACGCGATTCTCAAGGACGTTTCATCAGTAAGGAACGTTTCATTGAGCAAAAAGAGCTTGTCGATAGGACGAAGCCAACCGCTAAAATTGTGGAATTTAGGGAGAGAATCAAAGGAACTCGTATCGCTCGAAAGATGAAGCGTGCATATCCGGTGGATGAACCGGATGATGTGATAGGCATCAAGCTAGCTCAGCAATATGATCTTGGAGGAAATTACGTTATGAGAATCATGTCGATAGGAGTAGGTTACATGAAACCAGGCGATGAAATCGAGTTAGAAAGAGGCCCCCCCGGTTCTGCGGATGTGTCACCATGAATATTAGACCAGAACTAGAAGAATTTGCTCTTGCTATGGAGCAGATATTGCGAAATCATGATAAAGTGAAAGGTAATTCTTGGATTGACCCTTCTTTTACAATCTATGATTGTCTTTGTAGGTTGGAAGATGAATTAGAAGAATATCGAATTGATCATAATCCCGATGAACTATTGGACATGGCAAATTTTATATTCTTCGCTTGGTATAAAAGGAGGATTGAATAGATGAGCGAATTTGATGATGTGAAAGAATGGCATCAAAAGATGAATCTCCGTCAGGGGCTTAATTACAGGATTGATACTGTAGATAGAGTCTGGCTTGGACGAATCCGTTTGATTACAGAAGAATTAGCCGAGTTAGCCGAAGCTATCGCCAAGAATGAATGGTCAGAATTTGCCGATGCATTGGCTGATCTAACTTGGGTGGTCCTGGGAACGGCTGTAGAATTTGACATACCGTTTAATGAAGTTTGGAATGAAGTTAAGCGGTCCAACTTTACCAAGATAGGCGGAAAGCCAGACTCTGGTGGAAAGATCATTAAACCCGAAGGCTATTCTCCCCCAGACATTGATGCTATTCTCAGAAAGAAAATGGATAATGAGACAGCAGGAGAACATATCCACCAGTGGGTAAAGGTAAGCCAGCGTTCTCAAGTTTGCGTATGTGGAATAACGAGGCTGAAGTAAAATGTCGAAGGCTCCATTTATGATAGACTGTCCCGGTTGTATGAATGCTACCATTGGTAAAAAGAATATCTCAACTGGCGTTGTATTGCGAGTTGCCAATGGAATGTTTGGAGTAAATCCCAAGCCATTGGTTTACATGGACCTTTGCGATAAGTGCGGTGGATCAGGACGGATAGCGGCATCCACAAACTCAATGGGACAGTATGGAATGAGTCTTAGATTCACAAAGCGCCATAAAGTCGAAATGCGAAAGTGGATAGATCAACAAAAGGAAATCCTCTATGGGAAGGCTGAGAATCTTGGGTAAGCATTCGATTTTCTGTCCTAGCTGTCAAAACTACTTGTATCGAATGTATATTCGCTACGGTAGGGGTAAGACTCTCATATCTAGATCAATACCAATTTGGTATTGCTTGACCTGTAACCGATGCTATAGCATAGCAGAATTTCCAAGTCATACGTTAACAGTGTGACAGTGAGGTGATAAAATACCTGAAACTGAGCGACGGACGCCGAAACTTGCGGATGTGGAATCTGTAGATGTGAGATTGCCTCAAGCCGGAGAAATCTTCGACGCAAAGGTTACCAAACTTGGAATGACTGTTGCGAGCGAAGTCTTTGGTGATGCGGCAGAAAACCCTACACAACCCGTATTGATGGTTTTCTTTGAAACCGAAGAGGGAGTAAAAGGGAACTCTCCGATGGGGTTCTATAAGGTTCCGTCACCGCGAACGCACCTATATCAATTCGTGCGAAAATACGGACAGCCAAAAGTGGGCATGACCGTTAAAATCGACCGAAACGATAAGGGCTACTGGGGAATCGCTCTTTGAGCATTTCCCACTTTTTCTTTTTTCAGGTATGATTATCATGACAGAACATGGAAATAAATTTGGTACCGGCTCCATTACCGGATATATTAATGAGAATGGCTTGCTTGGTAGTGGTTATATTCACAATGGGCAACAAAAAGGATATGGAACGCATTTTAATCTTTTTTTACACCTTATCGCTGGTAAGAAAAGTAACTATGTGGTTGTTGAAATGTCTATTTCATACCTTGGTGATTTTCATTTGGTTGGTTTTGAATATAGAAAAAGATGGTGGCTTGGAGCTAAAAATTTATGAAGGCCCTTAATATCGGTTGTGGAAAGATCAGGCTGAACTTTGCCGTGAATATGGACATTCACGGGGGGGATGTGAAAGGAGATATTCTCAACATTCCGTTTAACGATAAGACGTTTGATTGGGTTCTAACGTCCCATGTGCTAGAGCATATCCTAGATACCAGAGTTGCCATGCTAGAGATTCATAGAGTCTTGAATTACTCAGGTATTTTAGTGGTGCGTGTGCCTTATGGCTTGAAAGTCTTGTTTGACCCGTTCCATAAAAGAGCCTTTGATCTAACAACAATGGACCGATTCACGCATGATGACCCCAACTCTTTGGAGTATGGACGGCTGTTTAGAATCATCAGCGTTCAGATCAGCGACTATGAATTGCCATCGTTCCTAGAGTTGCCATCCTACAGTTATCATATATACAAATATTTTAAATGGCTTCTTATCAAACTTGGTTTCGAAGAGGGGATAGACGGTAAGATCAGAAACCCATATCCGTTAACTAGGAGGAAAGAGATAACATGGATACTCCAAAAGATTGGAAACTAGACGTTATCGTGCCTACAGCCAATGAAACCGAATGGCCCGCGAAAGAGTCTTTAGACTGGAATATGTATCGGGCATCGGTTTATCCTAAGATCAGGTTTAATCCTGTAGTCTCATCAGGTGATTCTTTCTCGTTTGCAAAAAGCGTAAACCGGGGCATTCGAGAGTCTAGACCCGACTCCGACATTCTCCTTTTGAATGATGATTGTTTCCTAGATAGAGGATGGGCACCCAAATTTTGGGCCGCGAAGCGTTCTCATCCAACGGCTGGCCTATTTGGAGCATTGCTTAGATTCCCCACGAAACAGGATGCTATCTCGCATCATCATCCAGAACCGAAAGAAGCTTATGGTGATCTGTTTTCAGGTCGAAGGGCTGTTAACCATTTCATGACGGCTTATCAGCATGCGGGAGGATTCATTCCTTTGACTGTAGAAGAAAGCGCATACGCGATTGTAAGATGGGCTTTGTGGTATAAAGCTCCTTTATGGGCATTGAAAGCATTACGTGATCTATACAACAACAACGGTTCAGTATTCCCCGGACACTATCACCACATGAGGGGAAACAATAAGATCAACTTGGTAACAGCCGCGGCTATGATGATTACTAGGGATACGATAGACGAAATCGGAATGTTTGATGAGCGTTATGTTTGCGGCTTCGAAGATACCGATTACTGTCTCACGGCTCAGGAAAAGAACATTTTGCCATGTCTGGTTTCTGACGCTGTGGGGAGTCATTATGAAACTTTGACCACAAGACATTTAGAGAATGTGAAACGAAATAGTTATAGGAAATTGATTCAGAAATGGCCTATTGAAAGGATACGAAAGGCCGTCAAAGTCGGTATAACCCATCCCGCTTATTGTGGATGCAAGGATGGATACGAATGACGTTGCATCTTCGTGAGTATATTTCAATTCTTTATATTCCAGGACGTGGTTATTGTATTTGTCCTAAATGTGTTTGTGAAACAGTAGTCGATTGTTTTGTTCATATTTGTGATTGTTGCCTAACAGATAATGATGATGGGACGTGGAATTAATGAAAATCATTAAATGGTTTTGGCAACTCTATGACTGGCGCTATTGGATAGTTGCTTTACTGGCTGTTATTTATCTTGTGTATATCGTGTATATAGTTATCAGGTGTGATTTTAATCTCGGTCAACTAGACCCATACAACCGGGGAGTTTGCACGCCATGACTCTGTTTTATATGTGTGATAATTGCTATATGATTGTGAAACCACCAGTTCATGTTTATACATCAAAGTATGGGTTTAGTCATCTATGCGAGAAATGCCATCAAGAAATAATGAGAGAAATACATATATTACCACGATTGAGACACATGGAGAAACAAGAATGACGTGGGTATTAGAAAATATCAAACTGATTGTTATGGTTGGTTTGATAGGTCCCTCTATTTTTTGCGCTTACTTTGCTTTCAATGGAGAGTTTAAAGATAAAAACGAAAGGAAAGCATGGTTACTTTCTAGTGTCTATGGTGGAATAATTAGCGCCCTAATGTTTCTGTGGATAGGTCCGTGATCTGTCAACCCAACTCCCCCAACAAGCTTAAGAGTATCTACCAGTATACTAGTAGTGATCCCCAAGATCGGGGGGTGACATAATAAGGGAATTGCTACGCAATGACAAAGAAGGTATCTCCGTGTTAACCACGGTAGTTACTTTTATCGTCCTGGTCATTGCAATTATGGTGCTAGTCATTGTCCTTGCCAACCTTTGGCCGACATTCACGAATGCCCTAACCAACTACAGCACGAATGAGACAACTTTCGGACCAACCGTAAAGACTCTCACCCCGCTACTTATCGGAGTCGGGGTTCTGCTTGTGATCTTGGCAACGGTTTTCGGCCTCGCGGTCTTTAGGGAGGGCGGACTTTTCGGCTAGATCACTAATGGCCCGATGCTACAACGTCGGGCCTTTCCCTTTTTTGATTATGTACGGAGGGATTTTGTACGACAATGTTTGATGACATTGCTAACGCAATAGGTCAGGCGCTTAACGCTGATAAGACAGTCGGGGGACTTGTAGCCGGTGCCGCTTTCACTATCGTTCTGATTGTGATCATGGAATGGTTGATTGGAAAAGACCGAGAGGGAATGACTTTTCTAATGTCAATAGGCTTGGCAACGCTACTTTCTGCGTCTTTCGGTTGGTATCCTCTTTGGGTGCCTCTGATCATGGCGCTGTTAATCGTTTTGATCTTATACAACCCTTTTAGTGGTAGTGATTAGATGGCATCCGGTGAGATACCGATTTTAGGAAAGATGCTATTGGGTCTTGGGTTGATTATTCTAATAGCGGGTCTTTTATATCCCGGTGCTGATGCACCCTGGATTAGTTTTCAGAATACACTATCAAACATTTCATGGCCTGTTTACAACAACCCATTTTCACCACAAGTAATCGCATCGGAGTTATTGCCACTTGATGGGTTTTGCTATATCAATCCTGGTGCTGTAGGTGGATGCAATGGGAATACAACTCCCCCAGTGGGCTGTACCTTTGCGCAGGGTCAAGTTTGCATACAATCTGATGATGAGAATACTTCTTACGTTGTGATCAGTGGTGACACTGGAAATGCTGGATTCCAGGTGAATGGTACTCATGACTCTTTCCCCGACTATTCTATTCAAGCGGTCAATATGGGTGTGTGGTGCATGAGCGAGAACAAGACCATGCAATTCTTAATACACTTTGCATCCCAGGGATTACCGATTAATTTCTATGCAACATGCCCAGTCAGTAATGGAGTTTTCATGAAGCTAAATGGAGCTTTCACCCATCAGATAGTCTCTAATCCTTTCGGAACTAACTATACAATGTTTGTTGAGAGAAACGGGACACAGCCAGGGGGCTCAGCTAGAATCACAATGGTTGATCTATCGGTTAGTTTTGTGCCTGAGCAAATCACTTGCGCCGGAAACGTCTTTGAAAACATGGGATGCCAGCTTGCGAATCTAGGACGAACTTTCGTTAAGATGGTTTATGCCTTTGTTAACGCGGTGGTTTTTGTGATTTCAATCATTGCATGGGTTGGCTATCTTGTAGCTGTTTTCTTTACAGCGATAGTTCAAACTCTGATCTTTCTATATAGGTTGCCGGATTGCCCGGTTGTCATCCAAGCTGTGGTTTCCGCTTTCGTTACGTCGGAACTAGGTGCTGTTATCTATATGCTAGTGAAAACTCTTAGGGGGAGTCAGGGATGAGCAAACTAGTTGCACTTTTGATCATTATTATAATCATCTTGCTATTGATCATAGTGGGGTTTGTGGGTGCGGCACCGATAGCCTTTGTAAATAAATGGACAAATGCTCTATCGACCACATCAAATTTTATTAATACGGTAGTTGCTACGAATCAGGGAGATTCAATAACTGTTTTCATGGATGGACTTTCTTGTGATACTGCGGTAGGCATGAACTATACAATTACTGATAATGCCGCTCCTCCTAATGTTTATACATGGGTTGCAGAAAGAAAATCGGCGAATTGTGAAACAGTTGATAATCAAGTACACGCCTGGATTAAATTAACCAATAAACCCACTACTCAAATCGCAATTACAAGACAATTGAGTACTGGTGGAACAACACAGAACGTTGGTGTATTAATTCAGAGTTATTCTAATGTTGTATCATTGGGTAATGTTGCTACAGGAGTCCCAAACACTGCTTTCCCAGATATGTTCGTTACAGCATCAACTAACATTTCTTGGGTTATTGGATTTATTCACTTCTATTCTAACCCAACTCCTTTCCCTCCAGGCGGGTATAATGCCGGTAGGTTTGTTTCTAGTGTTGCAACTCCGGCAACATTGTTACAGAATTTAGGAATGGATAACAACGTCACGGATAATGGAACTAATAGCGGTAATGCTCATGTTTGTACGATTACGCAACTTTGTATCTTTCCGAATGAAGGTAATGCTGTATTACAATTCTTTGTGATCTTTGAGATAATACCGGCTGTAAACCCAACTGTCATAACTCAGCCAGCTTCTAGTATCGCTATGGATGCGGCAACTCTGAACGGAAATCTCACTGATTTAGGAGTCGGTCCAACTATCAAAGTGTGGTTTTTCTGGGGAGATAATGCATCCTCTTTAGAGAATCAAACTCCCCAACAATCGTTTTCGGCACCATCTACATTTAACGCTTTCATCAATCAGCTTTTATCTAACCACATTTACTATTTCTATGCTCATGCTGAGAATGCCGCGAACGCAAGTCAGTTCTCTAACGGAGCAACTTTGAATTTCACAACGGCCCCCAACGTTACAGCAATACAGTTCGGTAATTATGGTTGGACTTTCGGATTCATCGGTGCTTTAATCCTGGGGCTATGGGGTGCATACTGGGTTAAGAAACGGAGGGAAGAACATGGATGATTGGCAATTAATCAAAGTGTGGCAACTACTAAACATTGAATGGGCACTGACATTCGTTCTAATCTACGTCATTCATGTTTATATACTCCCAGGGGCATGGTGATCTGATGCGAATACCGTTAATTGCGTTTATCATGTGTATGTTAATTCTGATATTAATATCAGGATTGAGTTCAGCACAGCTAGTTTCATATCCAACGTCTTGTTATGGCGATACGGAAACCGTTGGGTTTGAAGCATCAAAGGCTTGTGATCGCGTCGTTACCAATTTTTGGGAAAGTGGGACTGGTGGATATCCTCATTGGTTGATTGTGAATTTCAGTGCTAACTTTTCTTTCAGTGCATTTTCAATGATGAGTCATGGTCCTACACACATAGATTTTCAAATCCCTAATGGCGTTGGAGGATGGTCTACAGTTGATGGGGTAGATGTTAGTTGCCCGGCTGATAACACAGTCTATGTGAATTTCAACATGACTAAAACATCCAATCTCACAAACCAAATTAGGCTTTTTGCGACAACTGGATGCGCTTCTTTTTGGGATTTGAGGGACGTTGTTTATGCCGCAGAACCCATACCTTCATTCATTCTTCCGGCAACAATTTCTGTTATAGGGTGGTTACTTGGGTTAATCGTTCTAGCGTTGTTTGTGTTTGGAGCATGGAAATTCCCCATAGCGATTTTTGTTTCTGGAATTGTTACCATTTTCTTGGGATTGCAATTATTTTCAGAGACACATTCAATTATCATTAGTTCTTTCGTTTGGTTATTAGGTATATTCGTGATATTGTTCGGTGTTTGGCGAGTAAAGGGGGATTTAGATTGAGCATAAACTCAGAGCTATTCAGAATCGTTCTGATGAAGGTTGAGTTTGAAACATCAACAATAATTAAATTAGAAAAAGCTAGGAATCGGATTGTAAAGGAGGCTGGATTGAATGGGTGGATTTAGATATCTATGGATTGTCGAAACCCGCGCTGGAAAATGGCGTTTCAATATGACTAAAGGAAAGAAAGGCCCGATGCCAGATTCGGATGGGTTTATCACACTTGCTGGAAAAAAGTATGCCGTTGATCCAAGACGGTTCAGAGATTGGACTTTCAGAATGAATAAGTGGAAAAGAAAGCGGTACTACAGGGTTCAACTATGGAAAGAGAATGACCCACAATCTCTAAACTTTTTCCATGTAGATACCCCCGAACCCCGATTTAGTTCTGAAATGATTGCAACCGCGATGAAGGCAAAGAAGATCAGGGAAGTTATCCCGTCTGAGGGATTTGACATATTCCAGATTGCCCTAATTCTATCTCTCATTGGTAATATAGCCATCATCATTTGGTTGTTGTCTCAGGTGAAATTCACATGATGCCTGATTCTCCCGAGGATGCGTTTCTAGCAAAGTATGAGAAAGAACGCGATGCTTTGGGTGTGCTGTTTCCTGATGAAAAGACTTTTCCCCATCGGATTAAGATCATAACCACCCTGAAAGGTCAAGCCCCGAACATGTATAAGCTCTATTCGGCTCATTGCCAGTGGGAAATTCTGGATGCGATGGAAAATGACCGCGATATAGACTGGCCTAAGCTTGATCCTATCACATTTCTAACGTCCTATGCACCATCATTAAAGGGTAAGCACGCTGATAGAGCCGTGGAAATCGCCAGGGCCGCACCAATGAATACAGAAGCCGGAATCGTGGATAGGTTGTTGGGTAGAAAATGATGCAACAACAATCAATCAATCCTTACAATCCAGAAATTGCAAAGGAACGAATGACACAATTTTTACAGGTCATGAGTAGGTTTGAAACTCTCAACTGGAAAAACATAATCGACATAGCGACTGTCGGGGTTTGGGATGTGCAAGACAGAGACTATCTGTTTGTAAAATCTAGACAATGGGAATCAGAGGGAAAGCATCCGAAAGACGTTGACGGTTTGGAAATCAGAATCCGGGGGGCTGTCGCATCCAGTTTCCACGTTGCCGAGCGATGGGGTATCGGTGTGGGTAGTATGGTCTTTGCTCCTGAGCTAGACTATGATCAGTGGGAAATCTACAATCCTGATCTACTCATAGCCAATTTCAATGAAGGTAACTTTGGTGAATGGACCGGCCCCCCACGGACTGGTAAAACGTCCGGTGCCTGTGTCTTTATCGAGCAATGGATTTCAAAGAATCGTCTTGCGATTAGCAACGTTTTCAAGAAGTCAGAAACAAACGCCTATGACTATGCCAACAATGCGCGTGATCTATTTGAACTTATTGCCAATTACCCTAGAGGGAAGAAATGGATTTTCATCTATGATGAAGGGGGGGCAAGTGGTTACAGCAAAGCTCAGGCAATGACGTTGAAATCAACCTATCTAAACAACGTTTGCCGCATCATCGGTAAGCTGTATGGAAACGTCCTTTACATAGATCAGAGACAGCTTAGTGTCCCAACAACTATTCAGGAATTTTCAACGTCCCGTTATCATTCGATACAGCCTGGAATGGTGCATTTTGAACTGTCTCACCCAATGGAATTTAACAGAGTTGTGGGTGGATTCCCAAAGACCAGTTTACCGTATGATACCAGAGATATAGCTTCATTTGAAATGAATATCAATACCGATAAAATGTTTCAAGCTATGTCGGGAGAACTGAAACCCTATCAGGCTTTACAGGACTTTTTACAAACAAAGGAAAGCATACCACCGAAGGGAAGAAAACTGTAAAGGGGGTGATTATCTGGCACGAAAGAAAAAGAGAAAACAGAAAATCGCACATCTTTACAAGCTTCGAATGACCCCTCAGAAAAGACCTTACAAAGCACCTAAGGTTTACAAAGGTAAGTTTAAAGTCTTGTAGGGGGTGATCAATAATGCGAAGAAAACGGAGAATGAGCAAAAGAGCGTCAGCTTTCATAGCACGCGAAGCCAGAAAGCAGTATCGGCATGGCAAACCACAACGTCAAGCTGTAGCTATTGCTTATGCAAAGGCA
>Ga0066709_100005930_pt1 | contig 10207 bp, 10 predicted proteins | sample GraSoiAngelo_158_FD_79665 | JGI IMG/M metagenome (GOLD analysis project Ga0066709, IMG submission 79665) | Grasslands soil microbial communities from the Angelo Coastal Reserve, California, USA - 14_1009_16_30cm | ecosystem: Environmental > Terrestrial > Soil > Grasslands | place: USA... | reverse complement strand
AGAAGCAGGTTTCAAGAATGTGCGCACGTTGGACGCCCCGGGGCCGTCGCCGCTAGTTCTGGCAACGAAACCGTAATTGTAACCACTGTAAACGCGGCTTGCCGCCACGTTACTTTGTCAATCCGGAGTGGCCGGAAGCGGCTTGGCCTTGTTGAAAAGTTTAGGCACGGGTGGGGCATGGGCTTCCAGCCTGTGGCTTTGCTCTTTTGTCGGCGGGCAGGATGCCCGCCGGCCCCCAGCCAAGATGGCTGTGCCCCGGGGTTGGACAGGCTTTTCAACAAAGCCAAGCCGCTTCTACCCAAGTCCCTAGCCTGTACGGGCAATCGGCCGCTGCCTCTGATTCTCGGTTTTGTTGCACACGGGCTCGCCCACAGCCCGAGTCCGTCCGATTGCGGATAAGATGCCCTGTTTTCCAACAATGCTCTTCTCACAAATCAACAGAGATGCTTTCATCGAACGGCCATGAAAAAGGCGAAAGCCAAATCGACGAGACCGCGCAAAACTCCCGCAGCGCCAAAAAAACGGAAAAGGGTCTCACCGGGGCCGCCGCCTGCCATTCGGAGCGAGGCATTTTCCGCGGCGGTGGCCGATGCAAAATCATATATCAAAAATCCAGAACGTTTGCGCGGGCTGTTGACGGAGGCGGCCAGGAAGGTGGCGTCGATGCCGCGCGAACCGTTCAAGGAAACTTGGGCCTATTTGCAGGCGATGTTGCGTCTTCTTCGTGCCTATCATCGCGGCCAGTACCGCAATGTGCCGCCGACCGCTCTCGTATCAATCATTGCCGCCCTCGCCTATGTCGCGAACCCGTTCGACTTAATTCCCGATGTGGTTCCGTTTCTCGGTTTTTTGGATGATGCCGCGGTCATTGCCTTTGCCGTCCACAAGACGAGGCACGTTTTGGATGAGTTTATGATCTGGGAAACAACAGCGCTGTAGAGAATGACGAAATCAGAATGCCGAACGAAACCCGAATGACTAAATCCGAAATCGCGGCAAGCTCCCAGCGCTTTCCTTTATTCGTGCTTCGTCATTCTTTCGTCATTCGCCATTCGCGCCGTAGCTCAGCGGTGAAGGCGAGTGCTTCGTCATTGTTTAACCCTCAGCCGATAATGCAGGGAGCGCAGCCTGCTAGCCATGGCTATACCAGCAGCAGGGCCGGGTTTTCGAGCAGGTGCCGCAATTCTTTCAAATACTCGGCGCCGAGCGCTCCGTCGATGACACGATGGTCGCAGCTCATCCAAATCGACATGCGATGGCCCACCACAATTTGATCGCAATTGTCCACCACCGGCTTCTTCGATATGGCGCCAATAGCGAGAATAAAGCCCTGGGGCGGATTGATAATGGCGGAGAAACTGTCGATGCCCATGCCGCCGAGATTTGAAACGGTGAATGTTCCGCCCTGAAATTCTTCCGGCTTCATCCGCTTGTTGCGCGCGCGATGCGCCAGGTCTTTTGCGGTCTCACTGATCTCCCTCAGCGATTTGTTTTGGGCCGCGCGAATCACCGGCGTCAGCAGCCCTTCCTCGATTGCCACGGCGATGCCAAGGTCGACATCGGCGTACTGCACGATCGCGTCGCCGTCGAATGACGCGTTCACTCTTGGAACTTTAAGGGCTGCTTGAACCGCAGCTTTTAAAACAAAATCGTTTACGGTAATCTTCGATGCGTCGGCGCCCTCGCCGGCGGACTTCAATTCGGCGCGCGCCGCCATGAGGGGCCCGGCATCGATGTCGATATTAAGATAAAAATGCGGAACTGGCGCTTTGCTGGTGACAAGTCGCTCCGCAATAACCCGGCGCATTCCGGAAAGATTGATGCGCGCGCTTTCGCCGGCTTTGATTACAGGAGCAGGTTTCGGTTCCGCGCCCGTCTTCTCGCGATTACCGGCCGCGGCCACAGCAGATTGGGCCGCCGCGCGGACGTCGCTTTCGGTAACGCGGCCGTCAGGACCGGTGCCGCTGACCTTTGCAAGGTCGACCCCAAACTCAGCCGCGATTCTTCGGGCAACAGGTGACGCCTTTATGCGGCCTTCTTCCCTCTTAACGATCTTAGGCTCGGCTGCTTTTGGTTTCTCAGCGGGTTTCTTTGGCTCGGCCCGTTTTGCTGTCTTTTCGCCTTCCGGCGGAGGCGCGGTTTCTTCTACCTCTTCTTCCGCTGGAGCAGGCTTCTCCGTTTCAGTTGGCGGCTTCTTCTCCGATTCAGTCTTCTTTTCTTCTTTCTGTTCGGCTTTCTTCTTCGGCTCTTCTCCTTTTTTTTCTGCGGGAGCTTCTTCTCCTTCGCCACCGATAAATGCGATTTTGTCGCCAACGTTTACTTTGCCGCCTTCTTCGACATAGATCTCGGTGAGCGTTCCGTCTTCCGGAGACTCCCACTCCATCGTCGCCTTGTCCGTTTCGATCTCAGCGATGACCTCACCGGTCGAAACCTGATCGCCCTTCTTTTTTTTCCACGATACGAGTGTTCCTTCCGTCATCGTGTCGCTCAGCTTGGGCATCGTTATCTCAGGCATGGGAGGTGACGTTAAAGGGATAAACAGTTGAAGCGTTGAAGAGGTACTTTCGCTTTAACGCTTTAACTCTTCAACGGTTTACCGAGCGTTATCCTGCGTAGCACACCTTGTTGACAGCAGCGATCAACTTTTCTGTGCTGGGCAAAACCGCTTTTTCCAACCGCTCGTTGTACGGCATCGGGACGTCTTCCTGCGACACGCGCAAAACGGGCGCATCAAGCTCATCGAAAATGTTTTTCTGGATGCGATAACAGACTTCCGCGCCCACTCCGCAGAATGGCCGGTCCTGTTCGACAATTACGACGCGATGGGTTTTGGCGATTGATTGATAGATCGCATCTTCGTCCAGCGGTTTGATGGAGCGAAGATCGACAACTTCCGAAGAAATATCGTCGTCTTCCAACTTTTCCGCGGCAGACAGAGCCAGCGGCACAGTCTGGGCATAACAAAGGATGGAGACATCGCTGCCTTCGCGTTTTACTTCCGCTTTCCCGAGCGGGATGAGCAGCTCCTCATCGGGTGATTCGACCATGCCTTTTGAGCTGTAGAGCAACTCCGCCTCAAGAACGAGAACGGGGTTGTTGTCGCGCACGGCCGTTTTTAATAAGCCTTTGGCGTCGCGTGGAGTCGCCGGCGTGCAGACTTTTAGTCCCGGAGCATTGGCGTAAAGACATTCCGTCGCATGCGAGTGGGTCGCGCCGAGTTGATGCGCCGGCCCATTTGGGCCGCGGAAGGTGATTGGAATGTTGAATTGGCCGCCGGACATCCTCAACATGTTGGGCGCATTGTTGACGATCTGATCGAAAGCGACCAACGAGAAACTGAATGTCATGAACTCGATGATCGGGCGCAGCCCCACCATAGCCGCACCTACGCCCATTCCGGCGAAACCATTTTCGCTGATCGGCGTGTCGATGATCCGTCTCGGCCCGAAACGCTCGAGCAGTCCTTGGCTGACTTTATAGGCACCCTGGTATTCGGCGACCTCCTCTCCCATCAAAAAAACATTCGGGTCGCGCTCCAGCTCCTCCGCGAGCGCTTCGTTGAGAGCTTGACGATACGTGATTTCTCTCATGGGTTTGTTCCGCTGGTGGCTGGAGGCGGCCCGCCCTCGGCCCATTTCTCCGGGCGCTCCGCGGGCTGTTTCTCCTCTCGCTCCGCGGGCCGGGGGCGGCCCGGCTCCATTGCTCGGTCGACGTATGTGTAATCGTAAAGTTTTTCCAATGGCGGTTCCGAGCTCTCCTCGGCGAACTTCACACTTTCGGCCACGATCTTTTTGGCGCGTTTGTCGAGCTGGTCGAACTCCTCGTGCGTCAATTTTCCTTCACGTGTAAGCTGGGCGCGTAAGCGAGTAATCGGATCATCCAGCCGATATTTTTCCAGTTCTGCTTTCGTGCGATAACTTGCCGGATCCGACATGGAGTGGCCCCGGTAACGGTAAGTGCGCGCCTCCACAAAGGCGGGATGCGAATCTTTCCGAATAGAAACGACAACCTCGGCCAGTTTGTCGCGCACCTCGCGAAAATTCATGCCGTCGACGATTTCGCCGGGAATGTCGTATCCCTCGGCGCGGTCGACAATTTGCTTGAGCGATGTCGATCGCTTCACCGAAGTTCCCATGGCGAAAAGGTTGTTCTCGCAGATGAAAACAACAGGCAACTTGTAGAGCGCCGCTAAATTCAAAGCTTCATGAAACGCGCCTTGATTAATGGCGCCATCGCCGAAGAAGCAAAGGGTCACGCGATCTTCGCCTCGATATTTTGAGGCGAAAGCCATACCGGCGGCGAGTGGAACATGCGCGCCAACAATGGCGTGTCCGCCGTACATGTGATTCTGCCGGTCGAAAAAATGCATTGAGCCGCCGAGACCACGTGAGCATCCCGTGGCTTTGCCATAAAGTTCGGCCATGGAGGCATTGGCGCTCGTCCCGCGGGCGAGAGCATGGGCATGATCGCGATAAGCTGTGATGATGTAATCATCATGCCGCGTCGCGGCGACTGCGCCGCACACGACCGCTTCCTGCCCGATGTAAAGGTGGCAGAAGCCGCCGATCTTTTGCGCTTGATACTGTTGACTAGCGCGCTCTTCAAAGCGCCGGATCAACAACATCAGCGCGAGCATCTCGACTTCGTCGCGCTGCTCCGCCGACGGTATAGAGGTCACGCAGAATGCGGCAGTGCCGTTTTGGCGCGTGAGAGGTCAGCGCTTCGGCTGAAGCTCATGCATATCACGAAAAGAAGAGTAAAAAAAAGATCGCTCAGCAAAGAATTGCGAAAAAACATCCAGGCAGGGGTCGCGCTGTAGGCCGGAAGCCCCAAGGTGACCGCTTGCATTAATCCTGCGAAATTCTTCGCGTAACCAGGATCGCTCAGCCAGGAGATGGCGCACGTGATCAGATAAAAAATCGTCGATCCGACGACGGAGGCGGGCAGAAGTGTTTTCAGGTTGGCGCGGTTTTGCAGCGCAACGCCGACGGCCCCTACGAGTACCAGCGCCAGATACCGACCGACAACATGGGCATCAAGGAGCGACGCTCCGTAACGATAGTTTAAGATTAGATCTGAGATAAACAGCGCCAGCAGCGGGAGCGAAAACTTCAGCTTCGGAGGCAAATAGACGGCGCAGCAGAGCGCAATCGCGGCCATCGGCGCAAAATTCGATAACCAACTTGCGCCGGAATAAATCAATAATCCGGTCGCGAGGCGGTAGAGGACAGCAGCAAGCACCAGAAGTAGAGCGGGAATCATCGCCAAAGAATCTATCCGTCCTACACGATATGCAAAGCCATTCGGCGACGATGGAATTCCGAACAGAATGGGATTTTTCCGCGCTGTCGGAATTCAAACGAGCGCGGCGGCTTTTGGATGCTAGTGGAACCCGCGCGCGGCAATCTTGTCATCCCGAACGAAGAGAGGGATCTGGCAAAGGCTGATAGATCACACTAGGGCTGACTGCTTAAAGCAGTCGCCATCGCTGAGGCATAAATACATCAATAAATGCTGTCGGTCGCCAAACGTTCGGCGGCCGGTTTTCGTACTCAGTGTAGTGCCCGCTTCGTTGGTGAAATCCTTCTCCGGCAACTGCGGGATCGGGATGACACCATTGAGTGGGCGAATCAGCGTCGCGGCGGCGACCGCCCGGCCGAATTCTTCAAGGGGCGCAATCAGCGCTGAAGCGCTAAACCGGGCCGCTTTCCAATATCAGCTGGATTTCCGCTCGCTTCTCGTGACCAACTTGTTCAACCTAGCCTTGCGACGATTAGCGGCGTTGCGATGAATGATGCCGCGCTTCGCCGCCTTGTCGATTGAGGAGATAAGTAGACGAATCCGGCTCGGATCGGGCTTGTCCGAAGAGCCTGCGCTCTTGTGTCGCGTGCGTAGATGTGTGACAACACTGCGATTGCGAAGTGATCGCCGCACTGTCTGCCGGGCGCGTTTGGCCGCTGATTTTGTGTTAGCCATTTTTTCTAAAGCAACGGGGCGTGCAGGCTCGCGGACTGACGACACTTTGTCAAGCAGGCACGGGATGCTGGTCAGTCGCGCTCGAAATTCTAACATCCAGTTATTCGAAAGCCCTAAATTCCAAGCTCCAACATCCAGAGAAGCTCCAAAAATCAATTTTCAACAGCCTGGTTTACGCGCGCTAGTTTTCGAGTTTTAAAGATTTGAAGTTTGGGGTCAATCACACCTACCCGATCATGTTCTCCCCGTCTTCTATGGAGCTTGGATGTTGGAATTTGGAGCGTTGAAGTGCGCTCACTTCAAATGCGCAGTGTTACCGCCGACTAAAGGATCGTGCCGGCAAACCGACGCGAAACGCGTTTTAAGCGCCGCGACCCGATGCCACTACTAGCGGTGCCGAGGCACTCTTGGTTGGCGGAGCGGCAGGAGCGCTAGGAGCGGCAATAACTGGCGCCGGGTTTTTTGGCGCCTTGGGCAGACGAGGAAGTTTGTCCGGAACAATTTGGACCAAAGCGCCGAGCGGAAGCTGCGCGTAAAGCGAGGCTACGTCAGAAGATTTCATCCGGATGCAGCCATAGCTTGCTGGTCGACCGATTAATTTTTCCTCCGGTGTGCCGTGGATATAAATGCAACGGCTGAAAGCATGCGCGTTTTGTAACTCGAGGCCACGCAACCAAATGATCCGCGTTATTACGGGGTCGCGGCCCGGCGCATTCGGAAGAAGAATCTCTCCAGTGAAACGTCGATTGTGAAATACCGCGCCGGTCGGTGCATGGTCGCCAATTTTCTGCGCGACGGCCAGATAACCAAGCGGCGTAGTCATTCGTCCCCAAGCGTCGCCCAAACCAAATTTCGAAGTCGACACGGGATAAGTCGCCACTTTGGCGCCATCCTGCAAAAGCATCAGCTTTTGCTCGCGCACACTAATGATGACCTGATTATTGGGGACATGAACGCCAGTCATGGCTCGCACCGAGGGAACCAGGAAAAGAAGAGCCAGGAGGGGGAAAACGGGACGAAACATTCGCGAATTTTTACTCAAAATGTTGGGTTTGTCACGCTGGAATTGCAGCCGGAGCGCGGGTTCCGCCGAAGCTGATTCGTGGCCACCAGGGGGCAAGTGAGGAGAGAGACACATAAAGGAAGCCACTTTGAAACATAAGCAAAAACGGTACCGAGATGAATTGCCGATGGGCAATCGCGAAGCAAACGAAATAGGTGAAATAGATCGCAAATGCCATCTCCGCGATCGGCAGAAGCGACTTGAGCGGCATGTATTTGCAAGAACGCCATGGCTGAGATTTGCGTTCGATTCCATACTTCGGCGTGCGCGCAAAATCGGACCTATGATTAAAGACCGCCTCGAGCACCGCTCGGGCGTTATTGAGCGAAAGACCAACGCCCAGCGCGAGTAAGCAGGGCAGGAAAAGGATTTCTTTCATCCAGCTGTGCGGGTGCAGCTCGCGTTGCGCGCAAATATAAAATACCGCCACCGAGACGGAGGCAGTCAAAAAAATCGGAACGTCGAGGAGCAGGGTGCGCGCCCAACCTTGGGGTCCGCCGGTGGAAGGATGCAGCAGCACGCACAAGGAGGCGAGAAGAAGATAAGCAAAATTCGACGTTAGATGCCCGGTCGCTTCAAGTTTGATCGCAAATGGCAGGTTGCTCCGCCAGATCGTGGGCAGGAGTTTCTTGCACGTCTGAATAGAACCTTTTGTCCAACGATGCTGTTGGGATTTGAAACCATTCATATCCACAGGCAGTTCGGCTGGTGTCACGACATCCGGTAAAAAAATAAATTTCCACCCGGCGAGTTGGGCTCGGTAGCTAAGATCCAAATCCTCCGTCAGCGTGTCGTGCTGCCACCCACCCGCCTCCTTAATGCACGAGCGACGCCAAAGACCGGCCGTGCCATTAAAATTAAAAAATCGGCCGCTGCGGCTTCGCGCCGTTTGCTCCAAAAGCAAATGGCCGTCAAGAAACATGGCCTGCACCCGAGTGAGAAGCGAGTATCCGCGATTTAAATGGCCCCATCGGGTTTGAATCATGCCGACTTTAGGGTCGGCGAAAAATTGGATGGTGCGCTTCAACAAATCCGGCCGCGGAACAAAGTCGGCATCCAAAATACAAACGAATTCGCCTTCGGCCGCTTCCAGCCCGGCGGCCAACGCACCGGCCTTGAAACCGGTCCGCTTGAACCGATGAATTAAATCAACGTTAAAACCCTGCTGGCGCAATTCTTCCGCGCAAGAAGAAGTGATTTCACGGGTGTCATCGGTTGAATCGTCGAGCACCTGGATCTGGAGAAGATTCCTTGGGTAGTCGAGCTCGCTAACTGAGCGCAGGAGACGCTCCACGACGTAAATTTCGTTTAAAATCGGCAACTTCACGGTCACTTTCGGAAGCTGTTCAAAGCGACCGAGCGGAATCGGCTCTCGCTTCCGGTGTTTGAGAAAAAGATAAATGATGAAGTATCGGTGGACGCCATAGGCCGAGAGACCGATGAGCACGCTCAGATAACAGATCGTCCAAATGGCGTAACCGACGCTTCCGTGCATAGGGCTTTTAGAAAATGCCGCCGCTGGTTAAGGCAGTCACGGGCGCATGATGGCGCTTCCGCGGCGTGCGTCAAATCAAAAATTGTCGGTTTTGCCTCTGAGAAAATGCGCTCCGGCGGTACACAATCGGTTTGGGGGCGAACGCAAAGAGCAAGACCATGGCGCCTTTTGAATATCGAATCCCGCGGGCAAGAAGCGCTCGAAGAATATCTTGTCACCTGCGGCAGCTGCTTCCGCGCGCTTTTCCTTTCCTGCCGAGATTACCGCATCCGTAGGCGGAAACTTCGATTGCTTTCGGGCCGCGGGCCAACATGTCATGCCACGCTGGCCATCAATCACGCATGGCATCACGAAACTGCGAAAGCTTCCCTTCCAACCCTTGGTCGGCGGCTAAAAACCGCCGCGCCCCCCGGGCTTTGATGCGTGCTCGCCTTTGCCGGGGGCGGGACGGTAAAGCGGCCACCGGCTTCAGAATTGCTGATCGGATAACCCTCGATACTGCCCCGTCGAGACGTTGGCCTTAACAGCGACTGAAAAGCTATTTGTGGTATAATTGTTGTTCCGCAAGTGACGGTGATGGACGTGCGAAAACCACTCAAAAAGCGAGCGCGGAACCGTTTCGAGCGGTTTAGCATCGTATTTCCGATTCTTTTGGCCGGCTGGGTGCCGTCGATTCTGACCCTGGTGGTCTCCTATACCATCTTGAGCGACACCTTGGAATCCAAGATCTTGCGCGATCGGCAGACTTTTGTGCAGTTGATGGGTCATTTGGTCGGCGACGATCTGAGCCGCACCAGTGGGATCATTGAGTACTACCAAACACTGCCGGAGATGTCGAAAATCTTGGCCGCCCCGACTGCGCAGATGGCCGCCCAGCAGTGGCTGGTATCCGCCTTTTATGCGCACCCGCGCATCGACGGAATGTTCGTCACCACGGCCGATGGGGGGCTGGTCGCATCGGTTCCACCGGATCCAGCCATGCTGGGAAAAGATTACGGATCGGCATTTTGGCGAGAACAAACAAGTAGCTCGAGCCAGGCTTATGTCTCAGCGGTTCATCCGCGACCTTCCGACAAGCGAATGGCCACAGATATCGTCGGTGTGGTGCGTGCTCCCAATGGCACGGTCGCCGGTTACCTCGGCGTTTCCGTCTTGGTGGAAAGAATTGGCCGCCGTTTGTCGACCATCGAATTTGCAGATCAGTCACTTTGCCAGGTTTTGGATCAAAATGGCGTCCCGCTTTTCAGCAATGACTTCAAAGTAAATTCCGGCGCCCTCTCCCCGGTGGGTCAAACTCTGATCAAAGAGATCGGCCGAAATCGCAATGGCCACATCGAGCGGAACGGAAATCTCTACTCCTTTAGCCCGATCGAATCGACCGGCTGGATGGCGATCGTTGAGCAACCAAGAGCTGTGGCTTACAAGCCCGTCCACGATCTGCTCGGACGCATGACCGTGCTAGCCGCATGGCTGATCGCGCTGACAGCTGTCTTCGCCTGGCTGGGCGGGAAATTTTACCGGCGCCAAACCGAGTCCGCCCGGCGCCTCGAGCGAGAGGTGATTTTCAACGAGAAAATTCTGGCGAACATGCCGACTGGAATCGCGTTTGTTGATCCGGCCTCGCGCCGTTTTCTCCAAGCCAACGAAGCGTTCACACAAATGGCGCATCGTTT